>Ga0209181_10001722_pt1 | contig 37470 bp, 33 predicted proteins | sample MAT05_FD_187208 | JGI IMG/M metagenome (GOLD analysis project Ga0209181, IMG submission 187208) | Freshwater microbial communities from Lake Fryxell liftoff mats and glacier meltwater in Antarctica - MAT-05 (SPAdes) (version 2) | ecosystem: Environmental > Aquatic > Freshwater > Ice > Liftoff... | reverse complement strand
GCTAAGTCTTCATAATCAATTTCCCAATCTTTTGGCAACATCTCGGCCATCTTTAGCATAAGCATCCGGCTCTTTCCATCTACACCCGGGCAATTATATTGTCGTCTCCCCGACCCTGAAATTATCAAAATTCTAAAAGGCCGTTTTTCTATCGGAAGTTTTGCGGAATCATCATTTGGCTTCATGTCGTTTTTTTATAGTGAGTAATAATCCTGTTTGCAACTTCAATCAAATGGTTTGATTCACATCAAAAATGATGACCGGCTTTAACTTGTTCATATACAAATTCTATCGAACACAATTTTATTTATTTGATTTGCCATGTTTTGCCTATCAAGGTAGAGCGCCCTCAGTCTGATCACTGGACACATTATACATCTTTCGTTTTTTTTGCTATTTTATTACTAGTAGAATAAATTCCATAACCAACCATTAGGCCAATGAAAACATACACCCATACGGGGATATTTTTACCAGCGATAATCAGGTAGAGGTATGCCGATACAAAAAAGAAGCCGGTTAATAAAACAGGAAGTACGATTGATTTTTTATTTTTAATTTTCTTTATCACCCAGAAAAGCGAAATAAAGAAAAATGGAATTGCACCGATATAGATGCCTCCAAAGATGTAAGGATTTACATTGTATTTTTCACCGAGGCTTAAAAACCATTCTTTAAAAATTACCCACCATTCCATTAGCCAAATATTTTATAAGCAAATTGTAGTATTTTTTTTAATCCGGAAGAAAGGCGTTTCTGCTTATGCATTACAATTAAATGTTGGTTAACCCTGGAAGCAACAGGATAGGGGTATATTTTATTAAAAATGGTATTAATTGATAACCCTGATGTATTTGCTAGTATCAACTCCTGTATAAGCTCACCCGCATTTGGCGCAACCATTGTTCCACCCAAAATTTTTTCCTTTTTGAACAGGTTTCCCGTACTTATATAGAGAATCAGTGTGGCGTATTGATAATTATCTGTAATCGCCCTATCATCGCCACCAAAGTCCTGTTCTAATTTTTCATACCGAATACCTCTATCCTTTAATTGCTTTTCGTTCAACCCAAAGCTGGCAATTTCGGGATCAGTGAAAGTGACCCATGACATGTGATCATTATTTAATTTCTTTTTTAACGGGGAGAGAAAGTTATTGATCAAAATACGGGCATGAAATTCAGCAGCATGGGAAAACATGAGATCGCCCGCAACATCACCGCATACAAAAACATTTTTATTGGTAGTTCGCAACTGATTATCGGCAAGGATTTTACCGTCCTTCGTTTCGATTCCAGCGTTTTGCAATTGTAAGGGACCCAATATGAATTCCCGCCCAATGCCTGCAAATACAGCATCAAAATGTAAATTTTTTATTTCCCCACTCTTCATTTTTACTACGGCAGTATTAGGTGATGTGAAACTTTCAACATCAGCGTTGAGCAGGCATTCTATCCCTTCCTGCCTAAGCTGGTGCAAAAGGATTGTGGCTATCTGTTCATCGTCATGTTCAAGGATCATACCTCCATGTTGAACAACGGTGACCTTTCTATCGAAACTGTTTAATGCTTGCGCTATTTCAATTCCAATAGGCCCACCCCCCACAACCAAAATATTTTCTGGCAGATTTTCAATGGAGAACACATTACCGTTTGTTAAGTAATGTATCTTTTCAACCCCGGCAACATCTAATTTCCGTGCCTTTGAGCCCGTTGCTATCACAATATTTTTGCCCTTATATTTTACGTTATTTACTTCAACTTCTTTCTTACCGATAAATTTTGCTTCTCCCAACACAATGTCAACTCCACTTTCGCGTATGCTTTTTGCATTTTCATGTTTTCGGATTATTTCCTGTTTTTCATATACATAATCAATTGCTTTTTTGAAGTCAGGGGTTCCTGTTATACTCAATCCAAACGCGCTTGCCTTTTTTGCGTTCTTTACAATTCTCGAAACGTGAATTAACGCCTTGCTGGGGACACACCCGTCATTCAAACATTCCCCACCAATTTCCTTGTCAGTTTTTGCTATCATTAAAACTTTGAATCCGAACTTGTTCATAGTAAGACCAACGCTTAACCCAGCGGAACCAGCACCAATAACTATGATATCGTACATCTTTTCGACCATCGGTTTTGTTTTTGACGGCTACAGTTTATGGTTTTTGATCAGTTTCCTGTGAAGATGTGATAATTTTTCCTGCGAATAACCGAGATAATAGAGACCCCATATTCTATAAAATATCCCTTGCATCCTGTACACACCGTTATCCAAATACTTTCGCGCTGATGTATGGATAACGTCTTTCAATACTTTAAACTTTCCGAACTTTTTTATGCGATGAATAATTTCCTGATCTTCCATCATCACCAGATCTTCCCGAAAGCCGCCTGACTTCTGAAAGACGTCTTTTGTAACAAATAAACTCTGGTCACCGAAGCGTATGGCATTTACATCAAACCGCGTGAACCAAGCGTTGACTTTCAAAAACCAATGGTCGTAATCGAAGGCAAGACGAAAGCAACCGCTCTTTGCTCCCAGGTTATAAGCGCGTAGAATTTGTGTTGTAAAATTGTTTGGTGGAATGCTGTCTGCATGAAGAAAATATAGTATTTCATGCGTGGCAATTGACGCACCTGTGTTCATCTGTGTTGCTCTGCCTCTGCGCGCACTATTTACAACAGTTGCTCCGCATTGATCAGCGATTCTGACGGTATCATCACTGCTTCCGCCATCCACAATAATGATTTCTGGTTCATGATTGCTATCGGCAGTATATGTTCGTTTGATTGTTTTTGCAATCCGGTCAGCTTCGTTGTACGTAGGTATAATAATGCTGATCATTATTCTCAATTTTGAAATCTTTTAAATCCTCTTCGTGTTCTTTAATTCTATAGTGTCGAATTTATTAGTTTAACTTCGAACGTCATTTAATACAAAAACCTTTTTGCTTTGCTTCCCTCCAAATCATTGTGGTTGTCGCCACCAATTGCTACAATTATTATTCTCCTCGTCTTCGCTTCCAATTTTTTCCTCCGCATCGTCTAACTCCTAATCCGGTACGTCCGAGTCGCTATTTACTTGTTTGCCCAGGGCTACTTTTCTTTAGAGCTAGTCTTTCTAGGTCTATGTCCTCTTCTTCAACTTGATTGTTATAAATGTCATCGCTTGGCGGATTCAGCGGGTGACCGGAAAAAGGATTCCTCCCATGTTTACCAACTTTCTTGGTAGGATGTTTTTTTAGATAAATAGGCGGTAAAGGACTAGTGGCGTTGTGTCTAGTTGTTTTCATTTTGTGAATGTTTAAAATAATGATATAAGTAATCGACTTTTATGTCAGTCAAATATGACTATCCACAGCGCAAAAACGTTACACGAGGGTGATGCTTAGTTACATGAATCACGTATTTTTTAGCGAACCAATTTTTTAGTTGCGTGTCACTTACTGCTCGACATAATGAACATTCGACAGATTTAAGTCGGAAGTAAGCTCATATACTCTTGGAACGCCCGTAACAATATTTACCTCAGCGATTTCAGCTGGACTAATATTTTCCAAATGTATCATCAACGCCCGTAGGCTATTGCCGTGTGCCACAATCAATATGTTCTCATCATCCTTTAGCTTCGGCTCAATTTCTTTTTGATAACAAGGTATCACTCTATCAAAAGTAGCGGCCAGACTTTCGACATAGGGTGCCGCGGTGGCGTAACTGCGCCTCCATATCAAAACCTGTGCGGCTCCTTATTTATCTTCCGTTTCCTTTTTGTTGAATCCCTGTAAGTCGCCATGGTTTCGTTCGTTCAAAGCAGCGGTCTTTATGACTGACACATCTACACCTATTTCTTTCAAAACAATTTCAAGGATGTGGATAGATCTTTTTAAAACGGAGGTGTAAGCTTTTGTGATTATAAAATTTTTTAGAAGAATACCCGCGTGCTTAGCCTCCTCTTTGCCTATCCGAGAAAGGTCAACGTCTACCTCACCTGTAAACCTATTTTCAAGATTTCAAACAGATTGGCCATGCCGCAATAGAATTAGAACAGGCAAATGATCAAATCGAGAATTAGGTTAGAAGCTCTTTCTGCATTAGCTAATGATGTTGATTCCTGCCAAAATAATTTAAAAAATAAAGCCTCGACAAATTGTGAGGCTCTATTTAAAAATTTGATTCAAATTAGTCCTTTGGCAATAGCACTTTGTCAATAACATGTATTACTCCGTTGGTTGCTGATAGGTCAGTTGCTGTAACACTTGCCTCACCGCCCTTTTCGTCTGTCAATACAACTTTCCCTTTTACAACCGTTGCTGTTAACTTTCCTCCTGCTACTGTAGTTAAAACTGCCTTGCCATTATCTTTCTTGATAGCCGCCATAACAGCTTTAGCATCCAGGTTTCCTGCAACAACATGGTAAGTTAATATTCCTGCAAGTTTTGATTTATTCTCTGGCTTCAATAAATTATCAAGCGTGCCAGAAGGCAGTTTTGCAAAAGCATCATTGGTGGGTGCAAATACAGTAAAAGGACCAGTGCCCTTCAATGTTGCTACTAAGTCTGCTTCTTTTATTGCCTCAACAAGTGTAGAGTGTGCTTTGGAGCTTGCGGCCACATCAACAATATCTTTTGTCGTTTGTGCCATTGTATTAATTGACAGTAATATTGCTGCAACAAAAAGAGCAGTATTTTTGATTGATTTCATAATTTTTTTTATTTAATTTAAAAAGAATAATACTTGGAAAACAAAACCTCGTATTTAACGAGGCTTTATTCAAATCATTGGATTGATTTAATCTTTGGGCAATAGTACTTTATCAATAACATGGATTACTCCGTTGGAAGCAGCAATGTCCGCGGACGTAACGTGCGCGCCACCCACTGTTACCTTTCCATCTTTTACTGTTACTTTTAACTTACCGCCTTGTACTGTAGTCAGTTCCTGTCCGTCTTTCAAATCAGCTGCTTTCGTTTTGCCGCTTACAACATGGTAAGTCAGAATTTTAGAAAGTGCCGCTTTGCTTTCAGGTTTCAATAATTTGTCCACCTCTGATTGAATGGCAGCAAAGGCCGCATCTGTTGGTGCAAAAACTGTAAATGGCCCTTTTCCCTGCAGAGTTTCTACCAAGCCCGCAGCTTTTACCGCGGCAGCAAGTGTTTTGGCATCTGTAGCAGCTATTGCCACAATGTCTTTTGTCATCGTCATTTCCTTTTCCATTTTGTATTTAGTTTATACAGTGAAAGAATTTTCTCTGCGACACGAAACTGTCATTAATCAAAGCCACAAGTCTTACATAATTTAGACAATTGATTACAGTATTCACACTCTGATATTAATTGCGATCGATTCAAAAAAGCCGATAAACGGGAATTGAAATAAATTTCAATTCCCGTCCTGCAATCCCCACCAATCGTAGGGAGCGAAACAGTCTCTTATCGGTTAATTACTACCAGTATTTTTAATTGTTCTGTTTAGTTTGCTCTTGCTTTACTAGTTTGTTGTAAACTCCCATAATTAAAATCGGTGCTACCCACTGCCCTACAAACGATGCGTTTCTATCGTTGCCCATGGATTTTAATACTAATGAAATTGCTGCTGCACCCATAGCAGCAAACAGAAATGTGTCTGATGGCAATTTGATTGTTTGCTCTTCAATTGCCTTGGTAATTGTGTCCTCTTTTGTTGTTGAATTTTCCATCTTGGCTTAGTTTACTTTATTTTATGCAGAAATTAATTAGCTAAATTTTATTGTGTGTTCTTTTTTGAATGCCATGACATGCGAAATTAACCTTTCAAAATTTTTACGCCAGTACTTTATTGTTTAAAATGCTGCTGTGAACAGCCAACGCTTCGACAAACGCTTTTAAAAACTCTTTGGTCTTTTCATCGATCAGATTCCCTGATTCATCAAATTTTGTGTTTACCTGTGTTATCACCACTTCGGGTACATTCATGACCATAGCGTTTACCGCCACCATTATCTGCCGCAGGTGATACTGAGCCCTCACACCGCCTAGCAAACTGGGGCTTGCACTAATGACACCCACCGCTTTTTTGTCAAATGGTTTTGCCGGATGCTTGGAGAGAAAATCAATCACATTTTTGAGCACTCCCGGAATAGAATAGTTATATTCTGGTGTAACTATAATGAGTGCATCCGCAGTTTTGATAGAGCTGCATAATTTTTCAATTGATTCAGGATAATTTTTTTCATTCAAATCAAAATTGTACAGAGGGACATCAGCCATAGATATTTGTTCAACAACGGTGTGAACTGGTGAAAGCTTTTGCAGCGCTTTCAATACCAGTGTGTTGTACGATTTTTTTCTCAGGCTTCCCGAAATGGCAACAAAGTGATAATTATCTTTCATGATATTACATCAGATTATGTTATAACTAAATTATTGGGCAGCCATTCCCCCATCAATTACCTGTGTCGTGCCAGTAATATATTGGCTATCATCGCTGGCAAGAAACAAAACTAGTTTTGCGATTTCCACGGGCTCTGCATACCGACCTAATGGGATTGTGGCCTCGAACTGTTTTTTTACATCTTCGGCATGGCCGGACGAAGCACTTTCTTCAATGGATCGCATCATTCTGTTATTTACAGGTGCGGGATGCACAGAGTTCACTCTAATTTTTCGTGGAGCCGCTTCAATTGCTGTGGTTCGCATAATGCCCACAACAGCGTGTTTGCTGGTTACATAGGCACTTAAATTAGCAAAACCTAAAATACCCGCTACAGATGAAGTCATGATTATACTGCCACCGTCTTTCATTTGGGGTAATGCATGTTTATTGCCCAACCATGTACCCTTTACATTTACTGAAATTACTTTATCAAAAATATCTTCAGGGTAGTCTGTAATCGGCTTTACAACTCCTTCAATACCTGCATTGTTGAAAAAAACATCAATTTTCCCCAACAATTTTACTGTTTCGTCTACATAATGTGCCACGTCAACTGCCTTTGAAACATCGGCAACGCAATAACTCACATTGCCGCTATTCAATTCTTTAACGGCTGTCTTTAGTGCGTCCTCAGTAAGATCCACCAACATTACTTTTGCACCTTCATCCAAAAATAATTTTGCGGTGGTTTTTCCTATACTACCCGCACCTCCAGTAATAACCGCGACTCTGTTTTCTAGTTTTTTCATATTTTTTTTACTAGTGAATTGATTTTACAAATTAATTTTTCCGTGTTCACCTTCCGCGTATTCCTTTCCCGTAACAATAGCTTTCAGAATGTTGAAAAGAACTATCATTTTGCTCGAACTACTATCCCAATACTCTACTTCGCTGGGTGTTACTTTAATAAGTGTCATGTCGGGATCGGCCAATCCTAGCGGAAACCATGCTTTCATGACAGAACTCCACAACTCTTTCATTTTGCTTTTGTCATCTACCAAAGTTGCTGTGCCGTGAATCATTAAATAATTGTTGCTGCTTTCGTTGGTGATGGCAATGGCTACTTTTCGGCTTTCTTCAATTTCGTCAACTTTGCTTGATGATGCCCTTGTAAAAAACCACATCGTTCCATCGTCATCAATTTTATTCACACCCATTGGCCTGCCCGATAAATTTCCTACATTTTTTTCGTGGGTAATCAGCATACAGCTTCGCACACCTTTTACCATTTCAATTAGCTTTTCGATGTTTTGATTGTGTTCCTGTTTCATAAAATTTGATTAATTTTTGCTGTCCGTGTCAACCATTCGGGTTAAATACCGCCCTAGCAAAGCTGGTTAGTAGAAGAGGCAAAATGTTACACATTTAAAGAAATTGTTTGCACAATTCGATACTTAACGAACCAAATTTCAAATCGGCTCCATCTATGACTCGGCATTGTAAATATCCAATAGCCTACTTAGTGTTGATGCCGAAACTTGGTTTTCATTTTATCAATTTCCCCTTTCCAACGCGTCAATCGCTTTAACGACAGCATCTTCAAACTTGTCGCTGTGCTTTTTTACGAATAAATCGTTGACTGGTGCGGCAAGGATTATTTCACAAACTTTATTATCTGATGCATTTGACTTTTCAATTCTCGAAAATACTCTTGCGGTTTCAATCCTGTCTTAGAAATGAGACAGCTTACCGACTTTGGCGTTTATGAAAGCTCTGGATAGAAAACAGCATTAAGATCATCGGCTGATACCTCACTAAGCTTCTTGGTATAAACGAGCAATTCCTTTAATTCTTCATCTATATCAAAGCGATGTGTTGCCTCGATTTGGTTGGCTATTTCATCGCTCTTTGGATCAATCGGTGGCTGCCCTACTCCGGCATCTTTTAGCGCGTAATAGGGTGAGGCAAATTCCTCGATCCAGAAACCCGTTTTCTGTCCGGTATTTCCTAACCCACTGTGCGAAGGTTAAAACAACTAGTACTTTCATAATTTTAATTTTTGATCGTAATTAGTAGATGCTTCTCTTTTGTCCGTATTGCTCGACTTGGTTTCATTACTGTACGAAATTTGTGTGCCATGATATTTATAGAGTACTCATTTCCAAAAAGTGGATTCCAGCGTAAGAAAAACGCTGTAACCAAGGCTCGTAGAATTGGCAAATGACGTGAACGTGGGGAATGTTGGGGAATTGTGTAGAACGATGGTAGTACATAAGAGACGATTGTAGAGACTACACTTAACAGCCCCAGTGATGGTGTATGGAAACTTAAGGATTAAAGTTTCAACGGAATCAAACCGAGATTTTGAAAGCGCCTAATATTGGAGCCAGCGATGCGCCATGGATTATTAATACAAGTGTGGAGTGCACATTTTAAAATTCAACTTGTATCCAGCTAACCGCTGAGCTATTTTTGATCTCTCTTGGGATCTTAGCTCAGCTGGTTTAGAGCACTACCTCGACAAGGTAGGGGTCGAGGGTTCGAATCCCTCAGTTCCCACAAATTTTTCTTAATAGCGGAATCGGCTTTTTTAAAATTTTTGAACTTGAAATTTTTACGTTCACGAAAAGGTGATGGAGAGATTCATCACTATACGCGCGAACAGCCATTGTTTTCTTTATCTTACTCTTTTCCAAATGTCAGTTATCCAAAATGCCCCTGAACATAATTTCTTGTTAGATCAATTTTTGGATCGCCACTAGAGCATGACTGAAGGATGATGATCAGGAAAAAGAAAAGATACCTCATAAAATGGGTTAAGCTTCCATGTATTAGATTATAGAAAATTCATCAAAATAGAATGGCGATGATATTATTGATTTGTTATTAAACCCACATTATGCAATAGAAATGCATTTGCATAATTTGACGAATGAAAATCAAACACTTACGTTGAAAAATATTTTCCCCATTGGGTGATTTTCATTGTCAGGGTTAACCTTGACAAAAAATTGCACCAGCAATGTTTTCGTCAACCCTACGGGCAGGTTTTGCATCCTAATGCATCATCTGGGTTAAATTATGCCAACCAGATTCTTTAGGTGACTAAAGGTTTTTTCTGAAAAGCTGCCGTTGAATTGCTTCCCCTCTTTACTACGCTAGCCTTCGGCTTGCCTGGACTGTATGCCAGCGACACGCCTATAAGGAAAAGGATTCAAGCTAAAAATAGCATTAGCATTAGTAGTGTCATTTTTTTATAAAACCCCACTTTATAAAGAGTTTTACTCATCACTTGTTAATCATGTCAAAATTCCCCGATGGAATGAAAACAGCAAAAAGTGGTAAAAACATTTCTTATTATGATCTTTCCATCCCAGTGTTATTCATATTATTCCACTTCGAGTACATTTCTATTCTCGAAAACAAACTCATCAAATGTTTTAGGCTCAGCGTTAATAATTTTGTAAATCCAGTTAGATGTTTCAGGTTCTTTTTGAAACCTGGGTAAATAGTGAAGCATGATAATGACGAGGATCAACATCGTTGGCATTTTTTCCTTTCTTTTTGATATGTAAAACCTAAGCAGGTTAGGGGATTCGTATCCAATGGTCGTTTTTAAACCTTTGCTCAATTTTTCTGCCATCTCACCAAAAGTAAGTTTTTCGTGATTCGTTAATTCGTAACATTTATTTCTGTGTTTTTCGGTTTCTGATAAAATTTTTGCAGCCACTTTACCAATATCTGTTACGTCTATCAACGTAAATTTTGCATTGCCGGCAGGCAGGAATATTCTGTGATGATTTACTAAATCGGTACGTAATGTGGTGGTAAAGTTTTGCATGAAATAAGCGGGACGCAAGAACGTGTACGGTATTTTACTTTTAACTATTAATTTTTCAATTTTATGATGCGGGATTATTTTGCTCTTTTCAACACCCTGAACAGATAGAAAAACGATATGTTTTACAGCACATTGAATTGCTATTTCAATAAGAGGTTTAAAGATTTTTGTTACCTCGGAAATCTGAGGCGGTCGTAGCAAGAATAATATTTCACAACCTGCTAAAGCTGGGGTGAAAGAATTTATATCGTTAAAGTCAAAATGAGTTGTTTTAACTTTAAATCCCGAAATAGAAAGTTTGTCTTTTTCTGTATTCCTAATTCCAGCATAAATTACAAAATCGTTATTAAGTTCGACTAAGGATTTGATTAATGCCATTCCCACATTTCCTGTGGCCCCTGTTATTAAAATATTTTTCATGGTTTTTCAAATCTTTCTGATGATCTATTTTTTTTTGAAGTCTGAATGTTTAATTCAGTTCGGCTACTCTATTTTGGTAAGTTGTATTCGGTTTAGTTCGCTATTGCAAATGGCGAATAGCTGAAGAGTTATGACTTCATCTCTAAGTTTTAAGCGCGGCTGCCAATCTTTTTAGCTTATCTGGAATTTTGTTAAGAGGTATAACGAAATCAATATAGCCTGCTGCCTGAGCGCTGAGTGGCATTTGGTCAACTTCGGCAGACATGTTCTGAGCAAAGGTTTTTCCCCCGTTGGCTTTGATATGCATGCAGCCTAAAGTGCCATCGCCATCATATCCCGAAAGAACAATGCCGACAGCACGCGCACCCATTTCATTTGCCAAGGAAATAAAAAATAAATCCACTTGTTTGTTCCTGCCAGAGCGAGGGTTGATCACTTTGAAGCTATAATTATCCATAGTTAGATCTGAGTCGGGAGGAATTATGTAAACATGATTCGCGAGGATCGCCATTGCCTCAGAAGCTACTGTTACTTCCATTTTAGTGTGCCTCGATAGTATTTTAGCTAATTGACTATTGGCATTGGGCATTAAGTGAGAAATAATAACAAATGCCATACCTGTATCGTGCGGCATTGCATCCAGCAGAGCCATATATGCGTTAAGCGCACCGGCTGACCCGCCAATACCAACAATGAATTTAGGTTGTATAGAACTCACGGTTGATTGATTTTAAGTATTCTTTCTATTCTCTGAAACATTTTTATCAGAATTCTTTTTCTGATTGCCGGTAGACTTAGATTCAGCATGGGGTGTCAACATAATTCCATCGTCACTCAAAACAAATGTGTGGACATCGCCATCATGATTAGTGCCGCGAGACTTAACAATGAATACTTCACGGGTGCGTTTTCTTCCCTCATTATCTTCTACCATTCTCACAACAATCCAGGTGTCAATCAACGATGAAACACCTATTTCGCCACTCGTGTTACTTTGAAAGTTTGCAGAAACAAGACTTGTAAAAAACGTAGTGATGCTCTTCGATTTAAAGAGATCAATCATGCGGGTAATCATTGATGAAACTTCACGCTGGTCGCCCTCTCCAACCAGACTTGTGAGGGGATCTACCACTACGGCTTTTGGTTTGAAACTATCAACCAGCTTATAAACATTCAATAAATGCATCTCTAAACCAAGAAAGGATGGTCTGAGAGCCACAATCTTTAGTAGTCCTTTTTTCACCCAGGGCGCAAAATCAATACCGATAGAACTCATGTTTTGAGTGAGCTGCCCTGCTGATTCTTCATAGGAGAAAAAAAGACATCGTTCCCCACGTTTACAGCTCTCCAATGCAAATGCCCCCGCAAAACTTGTTTTTCCGCTGCCTGCAGTGCCCGAAGCCAGGATGGTGCTGCCTTTGGTGTAACCTTTACCCTTGAACAATTTATCAAACGATGGAATTCCTGTCGAGACCCTCTTGCCTGTGCCCGGTTGTTCAAGCCCTGCTGACGTGATGGGAATTACTGAAAGTCCTTCATCATCTATAACAAATGGATATTCGCTTGTTCCATGACGTGACCCCCGATATTTAATAACACGAATCCTACGGGTGGCAATTTGGTCTCTGACTCTGTTATCCAAAAGAATGATGCAATCGGAGATATACTCCTCCAGACCATGACGAGTAAATGAATCGTTTTGTCCGGGCTCGCCTGTAACAATTGCCGTAACCTGTTTTTCTTTAAGCCACCGGAAAAGCCGTTTTATCTCTAAGCGAAGAATGCCAAGATCTGTAATGCCTGCAAAGATAGATTCAAGAGAATCTAACACAATGCGTTTGGCGCCAATAGAACCAATGGCGTGTTCCAGACGAACGAAAATTCCCTCCAAATTAAAGTCGGTCTCCTGAATGTCTTTACGCTCCAAAATAACATGTTCGAGCGCAATCTTTTTCCGTGAAACAAGCTGTTGCAAATCCATATTGAGCGAAGCCACGTCTTTATAAAGTTCATCTTCTGACTCTTCAAACGACATGAGAATGCCCGGCTCATTGTAATCGGTGGCACCCTTGATTAGAAAATCAATTCCAAAAAGGGTTTTCCCTGAGCCGGCATTTCCGGAAACTAACGTGGTTCTGTTTTTCGGAAGCCCGCCTTCGGTAATTTCGTCAAAACCTTGGATGCCAGTGGGACATTTGAGTAATTTATTACCCTTAGTTATAACTTTACCCTTGATAGTTTTTGTCATTTTGATAGTGTTTTGTTATTGTATTTCGATGAAGTTTCCATAGAATTATTTTTTGAATTCTCGCATCGGCTGCCCTATCTGTATTGTTCATGTTTATGAGATTAAAGGTTCATTTTTCCAAAGCCTTCAATCTTTTGGAGCATTTTTTTTCTGAAATCTTCTTTCGAATTTCTACAGTTTTGTTTTTGTATTGGTTGGCCCGAATAAGAGCACGTTATCATATTTCAAAATTTCATCTGCTATCTCTTTATAATTGGCTTCATGCATTTGCTACTCCTTGTTATGCATGATATTTTCACTTCTACTCAAGGCTTCTTCTTTTGTGTTATAAGTAAACTTGGATGATATAGAGTGACTATTTTTCTCCTCAGATAAATCAATCAAGTGAACAGAGAAATGATCCATCCAGATGCCTACGTTCTTTTGTGTTTCCATTTTTCTGTTCATATAGTTAATCGTGTGAAGGGTTTTTAAGAATACTATTCGAATTTCATGGGATTAACGTTATTGTAAATTCTGTTCCTTGGTTTACTCCGCTCTTCACGCTTATTTTTCCACCCAATTTTTCCACTTGCAATTTTATCATATATAGTCCCATTCCTTTTCCTTCAGCTTTATCGGCATGAAAGCGTTGGTATAATCCGAATATTTTAGCACCGCTTCTTTCTAGGTCAACTCCCAGACCGTTATCTTTAAATCTGAGAATAATCTTTTCATCGACTAAGTCACTTTCAACTGTAATGTCTAATGGCACACCTGGTCTCCTGTATTTTATACTATTTGAAATGAGATTATAAAAAATGCTATACATGTAACTTTTAATCGTAGACATTTCATCCACTCGACTGAAATCGATTTTAAAATGCGCCTTTTCTTTTTCCAGAACGTTTGCGATGCTTTCTTGAATATCGGTAACAAGTTTTGAAAAATGAACCTGCTCTTTTTTTTCGTCTAATTGTTTTCCAATACTTAAAATAACATTCAAATCAACAATCACCGCATCTAATCTTTTCGCAGCAATAGAAAGCGCATTCATGATAAATTCACTTTCGCCTTCCTTGAGGTCATTATTATTTACCCATGCCGTCAAACCAAGAATATTTGAAACAGGTCCTCTAAGGTCATGTGAAATTATGCTGGCAAAGTGCTCGTGGTCTTTATTTCGCTGAACTAAATCAGCCGTAATTTTTTCTTTGAGGGCTTCTTCTGCCGTTTGCTCTGTAACGTCTCTGAAAACAAGCACAACGCCCATTATATTTCCTTCTATGTCGAGAATAGGTGCACAACTGTCGTTAATCGAATATTCTCTTTTTTCATTGCGGGAAATTAATACCGTGTCCGGATCTAACTTTAATGATTTTCTCGTTTTAAGAACTGCTAAAACCGGATTAGCACTTTCTTCTCTTGTTAGTTTATTGATAATATGTAAAACATCAGTTACTGGTTTGTTTTCAGCTTCTTTTGATTTCCATCCCGTAAGTTTTTCAGCTATCGGATTCATCAGTACAATATTTCCATCCATATCGGTCGCAATTACCGCATCACCAATACTCTGAAGTATAACTGACTGTCGTTCTTTATCGAATTGCAAAGCGGTATCAAACTGTTTTTCCACCGCACTCCTATCCGCAAAAAGAGTAGCCTGGTCTTCGTATATTGAATTTGCATTTGAACGCTGTCTACTGCTCATAATAAAATTTATTTTGAATTAGATAAATGTGTGATCTGCAAAAAACCCACTCAATGTTGCATGGCTTTTTCATTTGCTTTCTATTAAAATAGGGTTCACCTCAATAACTATTTCCATCGTTATTTTTGACTTCATGGAATGAGCTATTAAACAAGCGTCTTCAGCTTTTTTTAAAATGCGTATCGCCTTATCCCGAAAACTTTGTCGCACTTTCCTTCATATTTAATTCACAACATGAGTAAAGTATAGCGCAGCGATAATCATAACCAACCCTACTCTTTTGTTTCTGATAGCTCCCCGCTCTCATGGCTACGCTACTTGATTTTTGCAGGATTGTTTACCTGCTCAAGAGAAAGTTCTTTAGTGCAGAAGAACCAATCATAACAAGTAACCCCTTGTTCCTTAGTTTCCATTCTATCTTTAGCAACACCGCAAGAACCTGCCGTAGGTACGATGTCAGTATTAAATTGAATTTTCATGCTTGTTTTTTCATGGTTTTATAATTTTTCTGTAACCCTTTATCTTCTTCCAGATCATTATGAGCATCTCCGCCCAAACTATAATAATTATTTTCTTCATCCTCACTGCCAACACTTTCTTGTTGATCATCCAATTCTGATTCTGGAACATCTAAATCGTCACCAGACATATGATTTTCAAAATTCTTTTCGTTCAACGATCCTTCACCTTCGTCTTCGTTGGGTGCTTTCTTTTTTGAAAGATCTTCAGGGTTCAAATTCATTTCTTTATTGCTTTGATTGTAGATATCTTCAGAAGGCGGATAAAGCGCGTACCCTGGAAAGGCGGAAGCTTCAGTATTTTTATCGGCCGCTTTGCCACCATGTGTTTTAGCATGATCATTTAAGAGATTCTCTAGAGAATGATAGTAATCTTCAAGACTTTTGATAGTTAATTCATCTGCTCCTGAGGCTTTTGCTGGTATTTCTATTATATATTTAGTTAGCGCAGGAAATTCCTGATAAATTGTGTTGGTGATATTTGTGATATCCTGGTTCCATTCTGCTTTTGTTTTCATTTTCTTTTTTTGAAAATTCTTATCTTCTATACCATTCGATACTTTAGTGCCTCTTTTGCAAAGTCAATGAACTATTACGTTTGCATAGCTTTGGATTTAATTGATCGTTTCCGCAATTTAAAGGACAGGTGAAGCTCCATAAACCACGAACCCATTAGGTTACACAATCCTGGGTAAAAATTGCAAATTTCCCATTTATAAGAATATCCAGTTGGTCAAATGAATATTCTGAAATGCAGCAAGAAGCTTTGGTGAATTTGAAGTGGGTTTGCCACTTAAAGGTGACAAGTCGAGCGGGCAGCGTGTCTTTTGATTCAGTTGAGCACTTGCCAGTGAACAGCAGTAGGAAGAGAATGTATTTTCTCAATGTAAGGCGCTCACTTTTTCATATGCATGTAAAAATGAATGCCTACACCGGGTCGTGTAGGCACAATACTGTCTCGCGAAAAGGTTGCTACGTAGCTACGTAATGCTAAACTCTTTTTCCCGAAATTACCTGAAAGAGTACTGCAATGACGGCAATGACGAGTAGGACGTGAATAATACCACCCGCACTGTACCCGATAAAACCTATCGCCCATGCTATAAGCAGAATAACAGCAATTAAATAAAGTAAATTTCCCATGACTAATTTTTAGAAAACGAAGTGTGACCGTCTTCTTGAGTAAATCTGACTCATTTTTAGTTACGCACCCTTACATTTTAATAGCTGACACTTACATATTCCACAGATTTTTGGGGTGGCTGTTAATTTATTCTTTTTGTTACTGATGCTCCTTCCTTGGCCTTCACAGATCCCTGAACTTAATGTATAATCTTTTCCTAACTGGAGTCAGATTTTCAGGTCTTCGCCACTGCTCTGTTTTTCCTTTGGATTAGCTATGGTTTCCTCTACATCCTTTCGTTTTCGGAATTGGCAAAACCTGGCTTGTTGATTTTACTTTTTAGCCGTGTTCTGATTTTTACTAATTCATACCAGATAACAGAGACAAAACCAATTGCAATACAAATAAATAACTGAGATGCAGTGACTAGCTCGAACTTGAAAAATTTTGTTAATGGAGGAATAAACAATAAGAATCCTGTGATAGCAACGGTTATGCCGATAATGAGTAGAATCAAATTGTTTTTGTATTTCAACGTAGTAAAGATTGAGTAATAAAAGGAACGATTAACAAGCGTTAAAAAAATATTAGCTGCTATTAAAACAGTGAATACAATTGTTCGTGTATGAGCCTCGTCAAATCCCTGATGAACCGAATATTGATACGCAAACAAAGTGCCTACTGTAATCGCCAATCCTTGTATGATGCTTGTTGTTAGCTCTTTCCAATTGAAAAAAGTAGTCGTATACGGTCTTGGTTTTTGAGACATCGTGTTTTTCTCCATGGGTTCATTTTCAAAAATGATCGAGCAAGTTGGTCCCATAATCAATTCTAAAAAAATGATGTGTGCGGGTGAAAGTATATTCGGATAAACCCATCCGAAGACCAATGGAATAAAGACAGTAAGAATAATCGGGATGTGAATAGATATAATGTATTGAATCGCTTTTTTAAGATTGGTGTAAATTTTCCTGCCCATGGCGACAGCGTCCACCATTTTTGATAAATCGTCTTCCAATAAAACCAGCGAGGCAGCTTGTTTGGCTACTTCTGTTCCTTTTTTTCCCATGGCAATGCCAATGTGCGCTGCTTTCAGAGCTGGCCCGTCATTTACGCCATCGCCTGTCATGGCCACAATTTGGCTGTTTGCTTTTAAGGCATTAATAATTCTGAGCTTTGCTTCGGGAAACATTCTTGTAAAAATGTTCGTTTCGTTTACTTTCTCTTTCAATGCAGTATCCGATAGTTGCATTAGCTCATCGCCCGTCACGCTTTTCTCAAAACCTTTGAAGGCAATTTGCTTGGCAATAGCCGTGGTCGTTGCAGCATTGTCGCCTGTAATAATTTTCACTGCAATTCCTGCTTTGTAAAAGTCAGCTAACACCGTGTTGATATTCTTCTTTGGCGGGTCGTAAAAGGCAACTATTCCTTTGAACACAAACGGGATTTCTTGCTGTGTCTTAGTAAAATCACTGCCGTCAAAATTACCTTCACCAACTCCTAAAACCCGGTAACCTTCAAGAGTTATGGTTTGAATGGCCTTTTCAATTTGTTGCTTTTCTGCTAGCGTTAAATTGCATACACTGATCAACGCTTCAGGCGCTCCTTTGGCAGCTATAATTCTTTTACCCGAATTGTTTTCAAAAAAATGAGTCATCATGGGTGGTTTTCCACTCAAAGGAAATTCATGAACCATTTTGAAATCTGGGCGTTCGTCTTCCTGTTTTAAATTGGCATAGGCATTGTGCAATGCCACCTCCATCGGATCAAATGGTATGGGTTCACTTGCCCACATCGCAATTGTAATTAATTGTTTTTCATCGTCCGTTAGTTGCTCATCGAGGTTGGAAATATGTTGAGTTGAGAGTACAAATAGTTTTGCCAAACTCATTTTATTCTCGGTAATGGTTCCTGTTTTATCCGTGCAGATTACGGTAGCACTGCCTAATGTTTCGACCGTTTTCATTTGCTTTACCACAATTCCCAATTTCATCAACCGCCATGCACCAATTGCCATAAAGGCGCTAAAGGCCATGGGGATTTCTTCCGGTAAAATACTCATCGCCAAGGTGAGGGCTTTTAGTAAACTGTCCAGTAAATTGTATGAATGAAAGTAATTGATTGCCCAAACCACCAAGAAAACTGCCGCACCCGCAATGACTAGTTTTTTTACAAAATTGTTTATTTGATTTTCTAACGGAGTTTTTTCCTCCTTAATGCTTTCCAGGCTTTTGCCAATTTTTCCTAATTTAGTTTCGTTGCCAATACTATTAATGGTTACAATCGCTAGTCCACTTGCAACGGTGGTGCCTTTATAAATTAAGTTGTCTTCTTTGTCTTTGTCTTTAAAAACCGACAAGGATTCACCCGTAAGAATTGATTCATTAACAGAAAAATCGTTCGAATGAACAATGACTCCATCGGCTGTAATTGAAGTTCCTTCTTCTACCATCAAACTATCACCCACTACAAGGTCTTCACTTTTAATTTCCTCTACCTTTCCATTTCTAATTACATTGCAATTGGGTTGAGTCAGGTTTTTTAGCTTTTGTAAAGCATTGCGGCTTCTTGAATCCTGGAATAAGGAAATTACAGAGACAATAATAATGGCAGAAACTAGAAAGGTTCCGTCACCTGGTTTACCGCTCAAAAAATAAATAAGTGAGGCCATCAACAATAAAATAATCATTGGCTCTTTTGCCAATTTTTTTATGGCGTCTAAAACGCTGCTTTCCTGTTTATAGTTTAAGGTGTTTTGCCCAAATTTCTCCCTTGAAAGTTTAACCTGCTCACTTGATAAACCTTGGATATTAAAATTATCTAAAAGCATAGTTATAGAGTATTTTAGCTCACCGGAGGCTGATCCCTTTGGGTTGTTGTGAATTTCGCAATTCTTTGGGCTTAACGCTGCTTTTTCTTCCGGTATACTTTCATCGCTTTCATCTTTTATAGAAAAAAACGAAAGTGTTTTTTCGTCAGACTCAAAATGACGTCCTTACTGTTGCCCTGTCAACAAGTTACCTGCTTCACATAGTGGATGGCGATGGGCTTTGCCCTGCAGATTGAATACTACCTACATTCTCTCCATGTACCAATTCAACTCCTTCTCCATTTTCTGGTATTGAAAAATGGTGGTTATAATTTTCTGCAAGCGTGTAAAAGCGGTTTCGCTTTTCACTACGTAATCAAACGCCTTGTGATGCATACAATTTATGGCCACGTCAATCTTGTCTTGAGACGACAACATGACCACTGGAATATCAGCATTAAATTCTTTTATTTTGTCGAGCGTTTCAATTCCGTCCATCGCATTTTTTACAATACCATCTAGCATATAATCCAAAATAATTACATCCGGATTGCGGGGTAGGTTCTCTATGCAGAGTTCGCCCGTTGCAAACGTCTCGATATCAAAATCAGCATGCTGAAGAAACTCAACTTCCAGCGACTTTAAAAAAAGAACATCATCATCAACCAGGAATAATTTTATTTTTTTTGCGTCTTTCATGATAGCGTGCTTTTAATTAGATCTAATTCCTTACGCAATTCGCTACAAGCCTGTGTGCACACATTTTCAATCTGTGAAACCAACGAGGGAATGCTTTCTGTCTTTAGTCTTGAACTGGCATATTCCTGAACTCGTTTGGCCATGCTTTCAAACTCGGTACTTATTCCTACAATTGAAAAAGAGGGTATCATTTTATGTATTGTTGCGTGCAATACTATCCAATCCCGGTCGAGTAAACTTTGCTTCATCGCGCTAATCAGCGGTGGGGTTTGCTCGAGATAGAGAGAGATCATTTCCACCATCAATACAGGATTAGACTTGGTACGTTGATTTAAGTATTGTAAATCAATACACTTTATCTCCTGTTCAAAGAGATTTACTGCCTTCTTTTCTATTCCATCCGATGTTGATCTATTCACCAGCCCAACAATTTTACTGTAAAGCATTCTCTCATCTACTGGTTTTGCAACGTAATCATCCATTCCCACCGCTTTGCATTTTTCCAAGTCCATAGTAGTTACATCGGCTGTTAGTGCGATAATTGGAATATTGGAGTTCATTTTTTTTCGAATATGCTCCGTAGCTTCAAAACCATTCATTTCTGGCATCTGCAAATCCATTAAAATAATATCGTATGCTTTTTTGCTGAGTTTCTCGATGGCAACTTTGCCGTTCGGGGCAATATCACGTTCAAACCCAAAATCGTCCAAAAGTGTTTTCATCAACAATTGATTGAGCGCCACATCTTCCACCACCAGGACTTTGATTCCGTTAATTTTTTTATTCAACTCAAGAACTCCAGACTCTGCCTCGACTTTTGCTTTGGTTTTAAAAAAACTTAATGAGAAACTGAAAATAGATCCTTCATCCAATTTGCTTTCAGCTTTAACGTTTCCATCTTGAGCCTCAACCAATTGTTTGACAATGGCAAGTCCAAGTCCCGTTCCACCGTACAACCGACTGGTTCCACTAGTTGCCTGTTGAAAATTGCCAAATATATTTCCGATCTTATTTTCGTCTATTCCAATTCCAGTGTCGGCAACCGAAAATTCTATGGTTACTCTCTCTTCGTCCTCTTCCAACAAAACAACACGTACTGTAATTTTTCCAATTGCCGTGAATTTTACAGCGTTACTTAACAGGTTTAAAATGATTTGGTGCAAGCGCACCACGTCACCCACAAGCACTTGGGGAATTCTACTATCATATTCCCGTATAAGTTTCAAATTCTTTTCCTCCATTTTAGGTTCAAACAAATGAAGCATGGCCGAGATGGAAGCCGCCATTTTGAATGGCGTTTGCTCAAATGTCATTTTACCGGCATCTACTTTGGCGAGATCCAGAATATCATTGATCAATACAATTAAAGCATTACCACTCGTTTCAATAGCCGTTAAGTACTCCTTTTGCTTCGCGGTTACATCGGTTCGCAATACTACTTTGGTAAAGCCGATAATCGCGTTCATGGGAGTACGAATCTCATGGCTCATGTTCGACAAAAACTGTTGTTTGGCTCGTACCGCACCTTCCGCAATTTGCACTGCATCTTCTGCTTTGCGTTTTGCTTCTTCAGCAATTTTGGCAGCCGACTCTGCAAACTCCTTAGCATCTCTCAGCTCATTCTCAATCCTTTTTTGGATGGTAATATCCCTTGCTGCAGCAAACACACCCAGTACTAATCCATTATCATCTTTATAAACCGATGCATTGTATAGTACATCGATTAACTTTCCGTTTTTATGCTTTATTGTTAACGGGTAATTTGAAACAAATCCCTTCTCAAAAACCTGCCTGTAGCCTTCTTCGGCCTCGGCTGGCTTAGTAAAATACTGTGAAAAAGTGGTGCCTATTAATTTTTCTCTCGCAATCCCGGTAACTTTTATAGTGGCTTCATTTACATCTGTAATTTTGCCCTTACCACTTATGGTAACAAGCAAATCCAAACTTGCTTCAATCAAACTGCGTGAGTATTGAGAAGCCAATTTCAGGGATTGGCCAAGGGCCACAAGTTCCTTATTTGCAATTTCTCGCTTATCCTTTTCCTTATTTTGAAAAGTTAGTTCAATATCTGCAATGGCCAGCTCTGCCGCCCGCTTCTCTTTCTCCCTGGTTTGAAATACAAGCTCCTTGTTAGCAATAAATAATTCCGCTGCCCGCTTTTCCTTCTCTTCGTTTTGAAAGGCTAGTTCTTTGTTGGCTATAAATAACTCTGCCGCTCGTTTTTCTTTCTCTTCATTTTGAAAGGCGAGTTCTTCGTTCGCAATGATTAATTCTAATGCGCGTTTTTCTTTAACTTCGTTTTGAAATCCGAGTTCTTTATTTGCAATGATTAATTCCGCTGCCCGTTTTCCCTTCTCTTCGGTTTGAAATCCGAGTTCTTTGTTAGCAACAATCAACTCTGCCGCGCGTTTTGCTTTCACCGCATTTTGAAAAGCTAGTTTTTTGTTGGCGATGATCAACGCTGCTGTTGGCTTTTTTTTCTCTAGGTGATGAAGTGTGATTTTCTTATTGGCTAAACTTAATTCACTTACTCGTTTTCCGGTTTCTTTCTTTTGGAAGGCCAAGTCTTTTTGCGCTAAGGCTAACTCAATTTTTAATTTTGACTTCTCCCTCTTTTGAAGCTTCAGTTCCCTACGGACGTTGACTAATTCGCTCATTTTTTTCTTTAAGATTTTTTACTGCATCAATTAAAGCATCGTGTGATTTTCAATTTGAAACTCCGTGTTTCGCACGACCTCCAATTTCCTCAATAGGGCTCCGTCTTCTATCCTTTAAGTTCCTAAAGTGACTTGGTGAAAGTCCAGTGACCTTTTTGAACTGGTTCGACAAATGCGCAACACTGCTGTAATGCAGCTTATAAGAAATCTCAGTCAGGTTAAGTTCATCGTATAAAATCAGTTCCTTCGCCCTTTCAATTTTATGCACAATGATGTATTGCTGAATAGTGATGCCGCGTACTTCCGAAAATAGGTTAGATAAATAGGTGTAATCATAATCTAATTTCCTACTGATGTATTCTGAATAATTCACCTTAGGTAATTCATCGGAATAGTGTATCATCTCTGTGATGACAGCTTTTATTTTTTCGATCAATATAGCCCGCTTGTCGTCTATTAATTCAAGTCCAGAGTGGTTGAGAGCCACCTTAAGCTGGCCTACCTGCTCAGTGGAGATATTCTCCATTATTTCAACTTCGCCTAACTCAACCAGTATAAAATGAAGTCCCAGTTTTTTCAACTCTTCTTTCACCACTATCTTGCACCGGGTGCTCACCATGTATTTGATGTATATTTTCAATTGTACGCGGCTTTTTAGGGCAATATGCCTACTTTGGTCTTAGCGATTGTTACACGCTAGAACTTCAGTGTTACATATTTTACTGTTTTTTGAGAAACCCACCTTTATAGAAGAGTACCCCGTATTTGACCTGTTTTCATTTTAACCCGCATTATGAAATAGACAACTGGGTACAAAAACGATGTGGTTAGGATACAATTTGGGACGAACAAAGTTAATGCGCGAGGCCCTGCCGGTTAGCTATATGTTCTCTAGGGTTGATTTGCGTCTTTTTTTAAGTTGCTTAAAAAAAGATGGCGAAAGACCCGTGACCTTTTTAAACTGGTTGGATAAATGAGCAACACTGCTATAATGGAGTTTATACGAGATCTCCGAAAGGTTAAGCTCATCGTAGAGCAATAACTCTTTTACCCGTTCTATTTTGTTGATAATAATAAATTGTTGTATAGTGATACCCTTCACCTCTGAAAAAATATTCGAAAGATACGTATAGTCGTAGCTTAGTTTCTCAGTGATATATTCCGAATAATTTACTTTAGGCAGTTCTTCAGAATAGTGAATCATATCTGTGACTACATTTTTTATTTTCTCGATCAGGATACTCCTCTTGTCATCCAATAACTCCAACCCTGATTTTAGAAGATTCGCTTTTAGTTGTTCACGCTGATGCTCCGTTATGTTTTCCAGAATTTCAACTAAACCAAGGTCGACCAGCACGTAGTGAAGTCCCAGGTTTTTTAACTCTTCCTTCACCAGCATTTTGCATCGCAAACTGACCATGTATTTAACGTATAGCTTCATTTACAATGCAATCTGTGCCTAATTCACGATAATTTACGAAATTGGTTGGCGGTAGAACGAAATGATTTCGCTTTTTGTCCATCCAACCGTGATCTATCACAATTATCGGGAAAAATGTAAGATTCCCCTAACTACTCTTCTGCATTGTCATCACGTCTCCCTCCAAATAGACCAATTCTTTTCCCGTTGAATATTTCGCCTGCAGCGAGCAGTAAATCCCTTTAAAGGATTTTTTGATAATTAATTCTTCGTTGGCTCTAATCCTTTGATAGGATCACTGCCCCATCTTCAGGTTTAATTTCCATCGCGTATAGCCGTTAGTTAGTTCATCATAAAACTTTTTCTAGGACTCATATCCACTTTTTATTATCGTTGAAATCATTTTAAATCTCACGTTGGCCTTTATCGTATTGCGAGTATTAGCGGGTATTATGATGGACTGACCAGTATCGAGCAAATTGGATTTGTCATCAATAATAACTTCGGCTTTTCCTTCAATAACCTGGATGAACGTGTCAAACCGGGAAGTTTTTTCCGTTAGCGCCTCCCCGGAATCAAATGAAACTGCGCTTACATTTCCTGTGGTTTTTTTAATTATTGTTTTGATAACAACCGAATTGGAGATGTATTCAATAATTTCTACGATGATGAATACCTTGGACTTTTCGTGTCCCTGATTTTCCATTTTTATATTTGAATGAGAATTTGAAGTTATTCGGCTGTCCACTTATTTGGATGGGCATTGACGATTGAAATACTACTGATATTAGTTTTTAGAATTTTTACAGGTTTAGATTTTTCACTTTTCAATTTTATCACAACCCCGTCCTGGTGAATGATTGTACCTAAATATTCACTCGTGCCTGTTACAATTCTATAGCGGGTAGAATCGTCATTGGAAGAAACTTCACCATTTTCCCGTTGAAAAAAAGTAGCTATCAAATTTAAAAAATTCATGTTCAGTTATTTAGCCGCGCCTGTTTGCAATTATCGAACGCCTTGATTTGAACCAAACCAAAGCAACAGGCAAGCTGGAGCCTTTTAGCGGTTAATAGTTACAAATATTTCCGAAAAGATTACATTATTCCCACATTTTAGTTCAGGTGAGTTTGCCCGTTGAGTTGAGTTGAGTCGATTCGTTTCATTACGTGAATTATTAAACACAAAAACAAAACCATCGAATCTGTGAATGTTGTAACTATATACACGATCGATGCATTGCGCCCGGCACGTAGAACACCTAGATTGCAGAATTTAATTTTTATGATGAATTGGATGCAAATTTTTGGTGCCGAAAAAATTCCGTGGAGTCAGATTGAACACATGAAGGATAGTGCGCCTGAAATAATCATTTGGGCTATCCCGGTACTTTTTATTTCAGTGCTGATTGAAATTTTCATTACTTTCAAGCAAAACAAAAAATACTATTCTAAGAAGGAGTCGATAGGCTCGTTGGCAGTCGGTGTTGGTAATATTTTAATCAGCACATGGATTAAAGTAGGATTGTTTTACGTATCTGTTTGGATTTACAACATGGTTCCCTGGAGAATGGAAATGAATTGGTGGACAATGATTCCCTGTTATCTCCTTTTTGATTTTTGTAGCTACTGGGCACATAATATTTCTCATCGCCAGCGGTTTTGGTGGGCTACTCACATCGCGCATCATTCAGCCGAGCACTACAACCTGACTGTAGCCTTTAGGCTGAGCTGGGTTCAATACCTGAAAATTATTTTCCTGTTCCCTGTTCCATTACTCGGATTCCATCCCATTATTTTTTTTGTAACCAATCAGATCGCTATCCTATTTCAATTTTGGGTGCACACAGAGTACATTGGTAAGCTCCCTCGATTCTTTGAATATATATTCGCAACCCCATCGAATCATCGCGTTCACCACGGTTCACAGGAGAAGTACATTAACAAAAATTTCGGAGCCACTTTTATTTTTTGGGATCGCATTTTTGGCACTTATCAAAAGGAAACTGAGCAAGCAATTTATGGTATTACTAACAACATTGAGCACAAGTCTAATCCATTTCACATAAACTTTCATGAGTATAGCGATATAATTAAGGATGTTAAAAATGCTACTGGTTGGAAAGAAAAGTTGTTTTTTGTTTTTGGAAATCCCTCCAAAATCGCCCGATACAAAAAGCTAAACCAGTTTAATGAGAGTTAGTACTAATAGGAATTTCTGTCTTGGTTGTCTTTAGCTTTGAGTATATGAAATTGATTTTGCACATGCTGCGCACGGCAGTTGCAATAGATCGGGGGAGCTTAAAATTGGTTTACTTAATAACTGTCCCCTCAGTGTTTGACCCTCTTTCGGCATAAACCCATGAGTAGTATAACCTGAAAATAGAATCTGTTTCTAAAAAGGTTAACGCCAAATTATAAATTTTTTACCATTTCTATTCAGTAATTTAGAAACTTAATAGCCACCCCTGGTGACAGATTTTTTCAGCCATTTTGTGCGCCAATTTGATCTCCCGTTGGGGAACCCGGTGCTGATTTTTTCCCTGATCTTATTTATTATCTTGTTATCTCCCATCCTACTCAGGAAATTCAATATCCCAGGAATTATTGGATTAATCATAGCTGGAGTCATTATTGGTCCACATGGATTCTATATTCTTGAAAAGAATTCAGCAGTTGATCTTTTTTCAACTATCGGGTTGCTTTACATCATGTTCATTGCCGGGTTAGATCTCGACTTGAACGAGTTTAAGTCGCATCGAAATAAAAGTCTTTTGTTTGGATTTTTCACCTTCATATTCCCGCTGAGCATAGGCTTTCCAGTAGTTTATTACTTGCTTGGATATGATTTTAATGCCAGTTTTCTAACGGCCAGTATGTTTGCAACTCACACACTTGTTGCATATCCCATTGTAAGCAAGTTGGGAATTTCGAAAAATCAGGTTGTTGCTGTTATAGTTGGCGGAACCATTTTAACAGATACCGTTGTGCTGATCCTGCTGGCTATAATCCTGGGCAACAGTCAAGGTAGTTTAAATCTTGATTTCTGGATCCGACTTGGAATTTCATTAAGTGTTTTTTCTGCCATTATGTTTCTGATTATTCCAAGAATTGCCAAATGGTTTTTTAGCAAACTGGAAAGTGAGAAACACTCCCATTACATTTTCGTTCTTTCCATTGTATTTTTTGCCGCCTTTTTAGCGGAGTTGGCAGGCATTGAACCTATCATTGGCGCATTCTTTGCCGGGTTAGCCTTAAGCAAACTCATTCCCCGTTCGTCCGCACTAATGAACCGAATTGAGTTTATCGGCAATTCATTATTCATTCCTTTTTTTCTAATCAGCGTTGGCATGCTCGTTGACTTGCGTGTTATTCTCAGTGGACCAATGGCGCTTATCATTGCCGGTACTTTATCGATTGTTGCGTTATTTGGCAAATGGTTTGCCGCCTTTTTTACCCAGCAGGTCTTCCATTATTCTCGCACACAACGCCAGTTAATTTTTGGCCTAAGTAGTGCGCATGCAGCAGCAACTCTTGCCGTAATACTGGTTGGATACAACGCTGGGATTCTCGATGAAAACATTCTGAACGGAACCGTTATTCTGATTTTAATAACATGCATTGTTGCCACATTCGCTACAGAAAAAGCAGCCAAGAAAATTTTATTAGAAACAGAGGGTGACACGAAACATTTTCAGAACCTTGCAGGAGCCCATCATGAGCATATTCTTTTGCCAATTGCCAATGTTGCAAACATTGAACAACTCCTTGAATTTTCCATTTTCATTAAAGATAAAAAATCGACCCATCCGGTTTCAATCCTTTCCGTAGTTTCAAACAACGAAGAAGCAGAAGTAAATATTCGAAAGGCCAGAAATAAGTTAGAGGAATTTGTTAAGCAAGCATCGGCCTCCGAAATCAATGTCAATGTAATTACAACTATTGACCACCATGCAGCCAGTGGAATCGCTCGCATCTCCAGAGAGATCATGGCTGACATAATCGTTTTGGGTTGGCCCCAGCGAGCGGGTTTCATCGATAAGCTAATCGGGGAAAAAGTAGATAGCCTGTTAAGGTATACCGACAAGACTACCTTTATTTGTCATCTTGAAAAACCGTTGATGCTGCATAAAAGTATTATAGTGGCGGTTCCGCCATCTGCAGAACATGAAAAAGGTTTTGAATTATGGTGTACTAAAATCGCGAAGCTCGCGCAAGAACTTAGCATCCCCGTGCAGTTCTACTGCAATGAAGTAACGAATGCGATCGTCATTAGCTTTTTTGAAAGAGCAAAACTCAAGGCTTCAATTACAATAAAGCCGTTTCGTAAGTGGGAAGATTTTCTTGAGGTGCCAACCATCAACAAAGATGATTTAATTGTATTAACTTCTGCGCGCATGGGAGCCACTTCGTACATTGGTGAGTTAGAGAGTCTGCCCGTTAAACTCGAAAAAACCTATCCGTCAAACAGTCGAATTGTCATCTATCCACAACAATATATTGACTCCAATTACTAACCGCTTCAACTTAAACGTTATACTTATTATATACAATCAGTTGGAAAAAGATATATTCTCCGTTCGAGAGATTATCGGTATCAGGGGTGTAACTACAATTTTGTGGATTTTTCATTTTAATGGCTAAAGCCCTTGGAAAAAAATTGGTTCACATAATTGCAGGCGTAGCCGATGGCTATCGGTTCGCACTAAAAAGGACTTTGTTTCCACGCAAAACTGTGGTACACCCATGGTTAATATTCTGTAGCGTTCCTCGAATTTCTATGTTCATCAGCATTGACGTTTAAAAAGAACTTAAATTTTTTAAATTTTAGGAAAATTAACCGATATTCGCTACCGAAAGTTTTTGAGGAGTTACCTGAATGGTAACTCCTCATTTATTTTAAATGAGATAAAAAATACTAACATCCTTTATTTACAATTCAAAAAGAATTTGACATGCAAATTTCAAAAAACAAAGTAACCTCTATTCACTACACGCTTACTGATAATGAGGGCAACACATTAGATTCAAGCTCTGGTAAAGAGCCATTGGTTTATATCCATGGCAATGGTAATTTAATACCAGGTATGGAAAATGGCCTGGAAGGGAAATCAAAAGGTGATAAGTTTAATATTAAAGTAAGCCCTGAAAATGGCTACGGTGTAAAAAGTGATGAGCTCATGCAGCAAGTTCCACGCATTGCTTTTGGTGATCAAAAAATAGATGTGGGTATGCAGTTTCAAACCAATCAAGGACAGGTTGTAACAATCACAAAAATTGGACTTGATTCTGTTACCGTTGATGCGAACCACCCATTAGCAGGTGTTGAATTAAACTTTGATGTTGAAGTAACGGAGATTCGCGAGGCTACAGCCGATGAACTTGCACACGGCCATGTTCATGGACCAGGTGGTCATGAACATTGAGCTCTACCGGAATATAATTAGTTTACCCTGGCTGGACTTTTCAACCGCAGCTGTCTTTAGCTGTAGGCGATAGACGTACATGCCTCTGGGTAAGAATCCACCTGAGGCATCTCGTGCGTTCCAGATCAATTCGTTGGTTCCAATGTGGAATTGAAGAATTGATTCAGTATTAAATGTTCGCACGCGTTGCCCTTCTAGTGAGAAAATTTCAAGAGAGAAGTCAGTTGGCAATTCATTACCTGTAAGCACAAAACTGAAAAAGAAATCTCCGCTTGAAGGATTCGGGTATGCGCCACCAAACTGAAGCGATGGTTCTGACTTCACGGTAAACGAAATTTCATAGGGGACTGAACCACTTAAATTCCCACTTGCATCGGCAACCTGGGCTGAAAGAACATAATCGCCATCGACTAATGTTGGCGTAAATTGAATATTAAAGTCCGAACTCTCGGTGGCGGCAAACCATTTTACTTCAGGGCTGCTAATGGCGATCCGGGTAAACGCACATGCTGAAGAAGCGCACGGGGATTTCAATAAGAGAGTAACTCCAACTGAATCAGTCTTCAGCCGAAATTTATTTTGATCGACCATAGTAAAAACAATTGTTGGAGTTGAAGACACAAAATCTCCATTTCGCAAGGTGCGATTATCAAATGTTACATTCAGCGAAGGCGGCAACTTGTCGGCTTGCACGAACAGGTAATCTGCCAGACTGATGAAATTATTGTCGTAATACGTTTCCGGCACAATTCGCTTATTGACAAATACATTCACATCATTCAGTCCAACTTTGTTTAAAGTTAAAGAAGTTACTTCAAAGAATGTAGTATCACCAGGTGCTGGCGGCACAATGGTAAAATCCAGCTTCTCGCGCTGTTGCGATTCTCTAGTAAAAATCTCCGCATCAACATGCAGCGATTCAGTAAAATTCTTAGCTGAGATATTCACAAAACCGAATTTTGAATTCCAGCCCTGACCCTCTTGTATAACCAGCGGACTTGCTGTTTCTTTCCAGAATAGCACACCTTCAGCAACGGGCTCATAAAAAACAATCCAGTTTCTAAAGGTTGCCGGAGTAAGATTAATATTATCGCTGGTATTAAATAAAACTCTTAGATAAGGATACTCTTCAACTGAGACATTGGATAAATCGAAATCCGAACCGATGTCACTAATTATTAAGTCTTCTATTCCCAAAAGTGAAATTCCAAAGATAGAATAGGTAAATTCGTCATTAGGTTCTTGCTTTGTTGTTCTTGCAACAAAACTTTTCCATTCAGAGGCTGGGCCAATCACTACCGACTTCATAGTACCTTCAGTTTTCCTACCCGTAATATTCTGCGTAGCAACTATCAATTGTTCATTGGCAGGCGGCAATAATGAACGAATTAATTTAGCAGTACTTGGTGCAGCTCCTTTCTTTCCAAAACTAATAACAGGCTCTCCGGACTGTAACGTATTGATATCTGCAATACCTATGCCCAATTCTCCCAACTTACTTTTAACATTTGCCGACCACAGCTCGTAGCCTGCATTTCCAATAGAAAAGATAACTACCGAATCACTCACTCCAACCGCATTGACAAAGGCAGCAAGATCATTTTCGAGTTCAGAAGCAGAAAAGCTATTAATCACTTGTGGCTCGCGGCCACACGTGCGAGGATCCTGAAAAATAAAAGGAATGCCCGCATAGGGCGTGGCCGTTGTTTTATTAAAAGCAACAAAGTTTAATGTATTGTTTCTGCAAGGCTGACCTTGAGTTGAAAGATTGTATTCGGTATTGTTAATCTTTATTGAAGCGTCAGTCGCCAAAAATGGACTACCGCTGCCAAATGTTTTTACCGCAACTGAAGTACTCGTCTCTTCAAAAGTGAATTGATTACCATCATTAATCAGACTTGTAAACGAATTCTCAGTTAGTTGGCCTTTTCGAATTTGAGCCCAACCTTCAGGGCTGCCGTTAATAAAAACAAATGAAGAAGTAGTCCAACCCCCGCTCTCTTCTGGTTTCGGCTCTTTGAATTTTGTTCGCCAAAAATAAACGATAGAATCAGCTGCTAGTAAATCAATTTCTGCTTTTGCCAATACCTTCGCAGTTACTTCGCGCTTAAATAAAAAGGAACTATTAAAAAGCAACGTTGTGTCTACTTCTACTTGAAAAGCACGTGAACCAGAAATGAGATCCGTACCTTGCCAAACTAGTTTTGTCTTTTGTTGATTGATAATTGAATACGATGCTGGAAAAAGATTTAGTGTTTGGTTTGAAGGGATGAATGCATTGAAGGTGGCCTCATTATTATCTTTCTTCAATTCATCAATTTTATTTACAGGATCAATCACAACAATAAATTGATTGCTACCTCCACCACCACCCTCATTTTTATAAACTTTGAAAATCAAGGTGTCAATATTTAAAACAGCTGCAAATATAGAATCATAGGTTTGCGTTGGGCCATTGGCAAATATGCGAGTCAATTTTATTTCAATAGGCTTGCCGTTTGCTAGTCCAAGATTTTTTACGACCATTTTTACTGCAAAAGAATCACTAACAACCGTTACTGGTTTGTTATCGAACGAAGCAAGTGAAAGTGATGCCCCAGTAATTTCATAATCAGGTTTGCTATAATTAAACAGTCTAACTGCCGGGTCACCCAATAAAACCATCTGTTGCACTTGTGTTATGTTAGCAATCGTGGCCGGAGCGGCAGCCATGTATAGGCGGGCAACCTCCTTTTGAACGTCTCCTACCCCCTTTTTTATAAATGTGGAATCTGAAAATCCAACTTTATAAAACAGATCGGAATAATATCTAAGCGAATAAACAAATCCGAAAGAGCTATGCGCAATAAAATTACGTGCGCCTTTGTTAGCTGTCAAAATCCAATCTTCACCAAAGGCAGTACTACCCGAAAAGAAATTACCAGCGTTGCAACCATTAATTAAGAAAGTCGGATACTTACCCGGATTGTTGTAGCCCAGCGTTGGGTCGGAGACATACCCAATATCGATATCGATTGTACCTGGTGACGAATGACCAAAAAAAGTAATTAGGTTTACCCCTTCATTTACTTTGTCGGACACATTGATTAACTCAACCGGGTTTGGATCGCGCTTCGCTATTGTGCTGATAGAACCTCCCCACAAGGTATCTTCTGCAATACTTTTAAATTCGTCTAGATATCCCCGAAAGGCAATCAGTTCGTTTGGTTGTATGCCGCCACTTAAATGCAAGCCCTTCTTTTGCCAAGGTTGAATAACCGATCCTGTTTCAATTTCCTTTATCTTATTTAAGTATGCCGCTACTTGTGCTGGTGTACTTGCAGATAATCTTCCGGTAGGTACCGCAGGTTCGTAAGTTGTTCCGCCAAGTCCCGCAGTAAAAGTTAGGTCAGAACCTGGCGTGCCAGCAGTTGGAACCAGATCTTTTAAAATAGCTGGAGCCGGATTTACGATTCTATGATAGCCAGCACTTACATCGCGCCCTTTGCCAATTAGAAAAAGATATTTTGGTGGCCCTTCGTTAACAAGAAAACGCATGAACTCATAAATGGCTCTTGGCGATGTTTCTCCATAATTGAATTGATTGTAAAGCTGATCGACAGCAACAACAAGTGTATCGTAACCACCACCAGATTCGGATGCCCGAAATCCTGCATAAGCCTTCACCGGATCCGAATAACCTGAAGCAGGCTGCATTAAAAGTTTATTTGAAATGATTACGTATTCCGCCAAGGCGGGATTGATTATGCGAAAAGAAACTTTTTTAAGTGTTGGAGTTAGAAAGGAATTAAATACAAACAGATTTCTTGATGTTGATGTGGAAGGTACCACCGCTTTTAAAATCAAACCAGCAGATGTTGTCCCTATCGCGACCATGGATGAAGCATCAGTTACATCCCAGATGCGAAGGTTAGCGGGTGAATTATCCCATTCAATGTATGACTTGTTACCCGCATTTGAATTCAGAAAATAATTTTTCTCTGATACACCGTTTGCATTAAAACTTTGTGGAAAAGAAATTTTCACATAGGATGCGCTAAACTGCGGTCGGTTAGTTCCTGCAGTTGCAGCGGTGAAGCGAATTGTAAATCGGCCATCAGGGCCAATGTCGCTCCATAAAAGTGAATACATAAGTTTTTCAGCTGTGTAGCCACTAAAACTATGTGTGTCTAATAACCGTAATGAACCAGTATTTGCGCCTACATAAATTTGTGCCGAGTGGGCAATCTGATCACGACCTACTAAAAGCATTTCAAGTTGTGGATTGCCTGAAGGTTGAACCGTTTGTGTTATTAAGTCTAAAGTATATTCAACACTCTGTCCGCCTTGCAAGGCTGTACCCGTCCAACCCTCACCTTCATCAAAGTGTGTGTATTGGATAACATCATCAACTGTGTTTCCAGCAGAATATTGATTTTTATTAAAAAGTAACCGCTCCTGGGTATGAAAAACTTCTTTGGGGATGTTGGTTACGTTAACTTCAGAAAAGTTGGTAATCCGTTTTCCTTGCGTTGCCGAAAGTTGCCAGGTTAAAAAATAGGCAGTGGTATCACTATATAGATTATAATAGGTATGCGGTTGGGCGGTTGATGGTTTATATAAATCCTTGTCGAGACTGCCATCATTGCCAACGCCATAAAACTCTAGGTAATCACCTGCATCAAGAATTGCATCAGCCTGACCTTGTACAAAAATGGCTTGCTCTTGCCCACGATGAAAAATCTGAATGCGTCTTGGATCAATTGCCCCAACGGGCACCCCTGCCGACTGTAAATCAGAAGTAGTTAATCGGTAAACTCCCTTTTTGGCAACTGGAATTCTATAATACGCTTGGCCGCTGCGAATCCAATCGTTGGAATACTGGGCAAAACCTAAAAAAGGAAATCCAACAAGGAAGCATAGAAGCCTTAACCCAAACCGCACCGTTCTATTTATTTAAAGTATAAGGTGAATACGACCACAAAATTACTGGTAACTCTCATCAAAACATCCAAATTCTAATTAAATAAGGCATTTTAAAAATAGTTTGAATATTTTCATCCAGTACTTGGCCATACATAGTACTTTCGCGTATAAGACCCTAAGATTTGATCTTTTAACAACTATGGATGTATGAATCTTGAAAACACACAAGTACAGATGAGAAAGGGCATATTAGAGTATTGCATCCTACACATTATTTCACGCGGGGAGGTTTATGCCTCCGACATGTTGGATGAATTGACGGCCGCAAAAATGATTGTAGTAGAAGGAACGCTCTACCCTTTGCTCACCCGCCTGAAAAATGCAGGCTTGCTGGAGTATAAATGGGTGGAGTCTAAATCGGGGCCACCCCGTAAGTATTATACATTGACAGAAGAAGGAAATAAATTTCTTGTCGGATTATCAGAAACCTGGGAAGACTTAGTTCACTCTGCTCAAATGATTCAAACAAAACCAATTAGCTAACTCCAACCCCAGTTGATAACGTTTCGACTATGAAAAAGAACATCAGCATAAACATCAGCGGCATTATCTTCCACATTGAAGAAGACGGATACGAAACCCTGCGCAAATATCTGGATTCAATCAAACGATACTTCGCTTCGTTTGAAGATAGCAGCGAAATTCTATCCGACATTGAAAGCCGCATTGCCGAAATATTTTTAGCCAAACTTCATGAAGGCAAACAGGTAATTACTGCGGAAGATGTAACCAGCCTGATTGCAACCATGGGAAGTGTGAGTGATTTCAAGGCTGCCGAAGAACAGGAGTTTGGTGGAGAATCAACTCAAGCTGAATCTTCTCAAAAATATCGCGAATCCTCTGGCTCTTCTACAACTGCTAAAAAATTAATACGCGATCAGAAAAGAAAAATTTTAGGTGGTGTGTGTTCTGGTTTAGCCCATTACTTTAGTATCGATCCGGTTTGGCCACGCTTGCTCTTTGCTCTATTAGTATTAGGTAGCTATGGTGGTTTATTAATTGTCTACATTATTTTTTGGATTGCGCTGCCAGCCAGCGAAGAGTTGGAAGAAGAGTCCAACATAAAAAAGATGTTTCGCGATACCGAAAAGAAAGTGATTGGCGGTGTTGCTGGTGGTATTGCAGCTTTCTTTGGTGTTGACATTACAGTAATCAGAGTGCTCTTTGTAGTCTTTGCATTTTTTGGTGGCTTAGGGCTATTGACCTACATAATTCTATGGATTGCCTTACCAGAGGCAAAAAGTATTACTGAAAAAATGCAAATGCAAGGCGAGGCGGTTACACTTTCAAACATTGAAAATTCTGTAAAGAAAAGTCTGAACGAAAAAGGCCCTGGCGAAGAGAGCGTGTTGGCAAAAATAATTCTGTTTCCCTTCCGCTTAATCGCCATGATTATTGAAGGCATAGCAAAAGTATTGGGGCCTCTGTTCGCGGTATTAATTGATGTACTTAGAATTGCTATCGGCATTGTATTTAGCCTTACAGGATTATCCATGATCCTTACGTTAGTCCTCGGCTTTGGAGCCATTATCGGAGTCTTTCATGTATCTTCTTTCCCTGATTGGTGGCATTTCCAACTTACAGATGTTGGTTTGCCCATGGAAGCATTTCGCAACACGTTTTCTGGATGGATGATCTTCTTTGGATTCTGTGTAGCGTTTATACCAGCCTTGTTCATCACCTTGCTAGGAAGTTCCATTATTGCCAAGAGGATTATTTTCAATCAATTGGCAGGTTGGTCGCTATTCGTAGTGTTTTTTGTAAGTGCAATTGCCTTGGCTATCAGCATTCCTCAAATGGTTTACACATTTAAAGAGGAAGGTGAATATAAAGTGGAAAAGATGTTTTCGATTGATGGCAAAGTGGCGGTTCTTAGAATCAATGAAACCGGGTTAGATGATTATGTTCGTCCAAGAATTAATATAAAAGGCTATGAAGGAACGGAAATAAAATTAGTCGAAAGGTTTGAGGCTCAAGGCATCAATAAAAAAGTGGCAATTGAAAATGCTCAGTTAGTTGAATATAAGGTAACGCAACAGGATAGCATTCTTTTATTTGACTCCAACATTACTTTTAAAAAGGATGTACCTTTTCGTGCACAACGGTTAAACATGGATCTTTACATTCCTTACAACACAAATTTTGTTGTGGAAGAGGACATGTGGCGAATGATTGACAATAACTATCGTGATTATGATGGCTATAGAGATAGTAATTCCAATCAAACCTGGAAAATGACTGATCGTGGTTTTGAATGCCTCACCTGTTCGGAACCAAGTGAAAGGAGATCATTGCGCCTAAAAGATCAATATGGCTTGCGCGATTTTCACCGGCTTGACATTTCCGGGTTATTCGATGTTGAAATTGAACGAGCGGATGATTTTGCGGTGGAGTTAGATGGCTCCGACAAACAAAAGAAACGATATGATATCTATCTTAATGGCGAATCATTGATCATTGACTTTGATGACGATCGGGAATCATTTTGGGATGGAAAAATTTTCGATATAGATAAGGTCAAAATAAAAATCAGTATGCCCTCTATAGAAAAACTAAAGGTGCGGGGTGCTGGCAATTTATCTATCAATGGGTTCGACCAAAATGATCTTGAAATCGATATGCAAGGTGCTGTATTGGGAGAAGGTGATATTTCAGTACAAAATTTGAGAGTTGACCTGCAAGGTGTATCAACTCTTGAGCTAAAAGGAAATGGTAACTTTATGGAAGCTAAAGTTGCGGGTGCCTCATCCCTCCGGGCTTATAACTACCGGGTAAATGAAGCTATTGTTGAAGCGAACGGAGCCTCCTCGGCAAAAGTATATGTTGATACTAAATTAGAAATCTCAAAGGGAGTTGCCAGTTCGGTATCTCACCGGGGCGATCCGGAAGTAATAACCAAAAATTAGTAACCTGTTTAAAGCTTGAATGCAAGTTGTAGTATTACGACTTGCATTTTCTTTTTAGTACTTTTCAGTAATCATTATGCTTGGTTATGAATGTACGATTAAAATTTCTTGGGGCTGCTCAATGTGTGACCGGTTCCAAATATTTGTTGGAGTTAGACAAGGAAAAAATTCTCATTGATTGTGGATTATTTCAAGGTCGGAAAGAACTACGTCTTCGCAACTGGGCGAGTCTACCGGTTGATCCATCAACCATAGGCACGGTAATTCTTACACATGCACACATCGACCACATTGGGTATTTACCGCGTTTGGTAAAGGATGGATTTAGGGGCAGAATTATCTGCACCCACGCAACAAAAGATCTGATGTATATCATGCTAAGGGATGCAGCCAAGT
>Ga0209181_10001721_pt1 | contig 37478 bp, 38 predicted proteins | sample MAT05_FD_187208 | JGI IMG/M metagenome (GOLD analysis project Ga0209181, IMG submission 187208) | Freshwater microbial communities from Lake Fryxell liftoff mats and glacier meltwater in Antarctica - MAT-05 (SPAdes) (version 2) | ecosystem: Environmental > Aquatic > Freshwater > Ice > Liftoff... | reverse complement strand
CGTCGAGGTAGCCCTGGCGGAATTTCTCCTTGCGCGAAACCTTCTCCTTTTCGATCGTCACGTAGAGCGTGTCGATGAAGGGCATGGTCTTGCCGCAGTCGGCCAGCAGGCCTTCCTCCTTGTCGCCCGGCATGCCCTCGCAGGGGTAGGGCTCACCGCGGAAGTTGGGGTTGCGCTTCATCACGTGCCGGCGGTCGCGCACAAAGTCGACCATCATGTACGGGCCCGTACCCACCGGCCACTGGTTGAGCGACAAGCCGTTTTCGCTCATGCCGGGCTGGGCGTAAAAGGCGTCAGCCTCCCAGGGCACCGGCGCCATGAAGGGCATGGCCATCCAGTAGCTCCACTGCGGGTACTTGCCCTTGAGCCGCACCCGGTAGGTGTACTTGTCGATCACCGTGGCGCCTGCCAGCGGCCATTGGCGGAAGTCGAGAAACGGCTTGTCGCGCACGTCCTTGGGCAGGCCGGTCAGCAGTTTGGTGTCCGCGCGTTTGACGGTGTCGGCGTAGTCGCGCAGGCCGATCAGGTAGTCGGCAAACACGGCAAAAACCGGCGCCTCGATGCGGGTGGTGGCGTGGCGCTTGAGGGCGTAGACAAAGTCGTCGGCAATCAGCTCACGCGAACCTTGGTGCTCAAAGGCCAGCGGAGACCGCTTGGTGCCCAATTGGCCGGGTGCCAGGCTCAGGTAGCGCGGCTTGCCCTGGTCGTCGACCGCAAACGCCGGGTGCGGTTGGTAGCGGATGCCGGGCAAGATCTTGACGTCGTAGACGCTCTCGGCGATCTGGTCGGCCGGTGCGTCTTCGGGCAAAGTCTGGCCGGCCTTGTCGATATAGCGCGGTTTGACCACCGCGGCCGCCGATTTCGGCGTCAGCGTGTAGGGCCGCTTGAGGTAGTGGTAGCCATAGGGCGGCTCGTAGATCTGGAAGGTGTAGGCCGACTCGGGGTTGGCGTAAGACGCGGTCGGGTCGAGGTAGCGCGGTGAGCGCTCGTCGAACGAATAGAACATGGTGTTCTCGCGCTCGGCACCGGCCGGGTACGGGCTGTTGTTGCAGGCGCTCAGGCCCAGGATTGCAACCAGGCCCAACAGCCGCGCCAGGCCAGGCCGGCTTGGCGTGGGGCCCGAGGCCGGTCCGCGGCAGCGCCGCACAAAGCTGAAAACTGAAAGTCTGACGCCGCGCATGCGGACACTCCTGGTGCGGGCGGGCTGCCGGGGGCCGGATGGGGCCCCCGCAGTCAACCATGAACGACAACGCCTCGGCGGGGCCTGCTTTTGGCCGACCCCAACAAGGCGATCTGGCATTTTAGGGGGCTGCGGGCACCGGATCGCTGGGGGTTTCAACCCATTTGCAAGGCGTCGCCTGGCCCGGCGTACCCAGCCTGCGCATGACCAACCGGCAGCCGCAGGACAGGTCTTCTCGCATCGACCGCGTGCGACCCTGCGGCAAACACCCTTGAACAAGACCCCGCCGGGCCCAGGAAGCACCAGGTAAAAGCTGACGCTAATTTCCGTTTTCTCTGAGGGTCGCGCCTGCGCCCCCGGGACGCGGCATCGACGCCGACGCCGGCCATGAGCCGAACGCACTGCGCCCGTCAAACCACGTCACGGAACTTGAATGGGCGCAAACCTATGGTCCGACCCTGTCACCGCCGCTGCCGCAAGCTTGGGGCTGGCAACGACGCAGCCACCACAACCCTGGAGTCACTCGATGAAACAACACGTCCTTGCCGCACTGATCAGCGCCGCGTTCGCCAGCAGCGCAAACGCACAATTGACCGGTCCCAGCAGCTCGGCCTCGCCCTATGTCACGGCCACCGCGCCAGGCTGGTCGGTCACCTCGCTGCTGACCGTGGGTGACTCGGTCAACCTGAAGCCAAACGGTACGCCCTACAGGATGGTCGGTATCGCCGACGGCCTGGGCGCCTTCGACAACGGCAACAACACCTTCACCGTGCTGATGAACCACGAACTCGGCGCCACGGCGGGCATCGTGCGTGCGCACGGCTCGACGGGCGGCTTCGTGTCCGAGTGGGTGATCAACAAGAGCACGCTGCAGGTGCTCAGCGGCCGCGACCTGATCACCGACCACCAGGTCTGGGACAACGTCGCCAACACCTACAAGAGCGCGATCGGCCTGGCCTGGAGTGCCGGCACCAACCAATACATCGCCGGTACCACCGCCAACAGCTTCGCCCGCCTCTGCTCGGCCGACCTGCCAGCGGTGAGCGCCTTCTTCAACGCCAAGACCGGCCTGGGCACGCAGACCCGCATCTTCATGAGCGGTGAAGAGACCGGCGCCGAAGGCCGCGCTTATGCCAGCATCGTCACCGGCGCCGACAAGGGCAAGTCGTTCGAGCTGAACAAGATGGGCAAGTTCTCGTGGGAAAACAGCCTGGCCAATCCCTACAGCGGCGACAAGACGGTCGTGATCGGCACCGACGACTCGACGCCGGGCCAGGTCATGATCTACACCGGCACGAAGACCGCCGTGGGCACCGACATCGAGCGCGCCGGCCTCACCAACGGCGCGCTGCGCGGCGTCAAGGTCAACGTTGCTGCGGCCCAGGGCGGCCTTAACGGCAACATCGAACAGGGCCAGATCAACGGCGCCTTCAGCACCGTGGCCCTGAACACCAACGTCAGCGGCGCCAACCAGCAGATCGCTGCCCGCACTGCCGGCATCACCGAGTTCGCCCGCCCCGAGGACGGCCACTGGGCCGACGCCAACACCTTCTACTTCGTCACCACCGGCGCCACGCCGGGCAACGGTGTGACCGTGACCCAAAGCTCGCGCCTGTACAAGTTGAGCTTTGCGCAGGGCGTCAATGGCGTTGATTTTGACAACGGCACGGTCTCGATGGTGCTCGACAGTGTCGGCCTGGTCGGCAAGGACGGCGCAACAGCCCGCACCTTCGACAACATGACGGTGGCCGACGACGGCACGATCCTGCTGCAGGAGGATCCGGGCGGCAATGCCTACATCGCCAAGACCTGGCACTACGACCCGGTGAGCAAAAAGACCACCCAGATCCTGGAGTCCGACCGCAACCGCTACCTGGCTGGCGCGCCGGGCTTCCAGACCATCGACGAAGAAAGCTCGGGCGTGATCGAGGTCACCAGCGTGCTCGGCCGCGCCGACGGCAAGCGCCACTTCCTGGGCGTCATGCAGGCGCACTACGGCATCGCTGGCGAACTGGTCGAAGGCGGTCAGCTTTACATGTTCAGCGACGTCAGTGCCGTGCCGGAGCCCAGCAGCTACGCGCTGATGTTCGGCGGCCTGGGCCTGGTGGCCTGGATGGCGCGCCGGCGCAAGACAGCGCGCGGCGACTGAACTGCTGGCACCCGCCCCGCGAAGCGTCCGGCTTGCCTGGGCTTCGCGGGGTCAACGCGGTTGAGGCCAGCCCGCAAGCGGTCCTGGGGGCCGGCGGCTACCAGCCGATCAGCACATCGCGGCCCTGCACCACCAGTTGCACCCGCGCGCCCACCGGCAGCATCACCTTGGTCGGCACATGCCCAAACGGCAGGCCGGTCAGGATCGGCGTGCTGCAAACGCTGCGCAGATGGTTGACGGCGCCCTTGAGGGTGTAGCCGCGGTCCAGGGCACTCTTGCGCCAATCGCTGAAGGCGCCCAGCAGCACCGCCCGCTGGCGCTGCAGCACGCCCGCCTGCTGCAGCTGCAACAGCATGCGCTCGACCCGGTACGGCGGCTCGTTGACGTCCTCCAGGAAGAGGATGCCGTCCTTGACCTTGGGCCAGTGCGGCGTGCCCAGCAGCGACACCACCATCGCCAGGTTGCCGCCCCACAGCTTGCCACGCACCGACAGGCCGTCGAAGCCGGCCTCGCTGCGAAAGCCCACCGCCTCCAGTTCACCCGACATGGCCTCGGCAAAACAGTCCCGGGTGATCTCGTCCACCCCACCGGCCTCATCACTGCGGCCAAAGTCGTCGCAGGCCATCGGGCCGTGCCAGCTGGCCGCGCCGGTGTGGGCCAGCAGGCCGAGCTGCAACGCGGTCAGGTCGCTGAAACCTACCCAGCGGGTACCCGCTGCGACGCTGCGTGCCAGCCGCGGCCAGTCGATCCGGTCGAGCAGCCGGCTCAGGCCGTAACCGCCCCGGCAGGCCATCGCCACGCCGGGCGCGGCATCCGCCACCCGGTACAGCGTGGCCAGGCGGGTATCGTCGTCGCCGGCAAAACGCTGCTGGCGGGCCCGCACGCTGGGGTCGAGCGTGACCTCGAAACCCAAGCGGCTCAGGCGCTCTTTGGCCAGCTTGAGCGCCGGGGTGCGCAGTTCGACGCCCGACGGGGCAAAAACGGTCAACGAAGTCATGGGAAAGGATGCCCCTCGGGGGCTGTGATTTCAGTGGCATCCCCCGTGGGGATGGCTGCGGGGATGGCTGCGGGGATGGCTGTCGTGATGGTGGTGGCCAGGGCAGTCCCGACCGCGTCGATGGGGTGCTGCAAGCGCAGCGCATCACGCTCGGCCCGCTGCTGGGCCCGCCGGTCGGCAAAAAACTGACGCAACAAGGCCGACGCGGGCTCGGCCAGCACACCGCCGACCAGCGTGGTCTGGTGGTTCAGGCGGGCATCGGCAAACAGGTCGAGCACCGATCCGGCGGCGCCGGTCTTGGGGTCGGCGGCGGCAAACACCACCCGCTTGAAACGGGCATGCAGCAGTGCCATCGCGCACATCGCGCAAGGCTCCAGCGTGACGTAGAGCTCGCAATCGGGCAGGCGGTAGTTCTGCATCAGCTGGGCCGCGTGGCGCAGCGCCACCAGTTCGGCATGCGCCGTCGGGTCATGGGTGGTGATCGGCCGGTTGTAGCCGGTGGCGATCACCCGGCCCCCCTGCAGGATCACCGCACCCACCGGCACCTCGCCGGACAACTGGGCATTCAGCGCCTGGTCCAGCGCCAGCCGCATGCCGAACTCGTCGTCGGGCGACAGCGCTGCCGTCATGTCATGCGCCCGCACGGCACAGGCGCAGCGCCTCGCCGGCCGCCACCAGCCCGAAGGTGGCGGTCACGGTGACGGTCGAGCCGTAACCCTGGCAGTTCAGGCTGCCGTCCGTGGCACAGACCTCGTCGGCAGATGCCACTGGCGCCGCAACGCTTTCACGCGAGAAGACACAACGCAGGCCGATAGCGCCGGTGCGCGGCGCACCCTGCTTGCGCAAGCGCTGGCGCAAGCCGGCCAGCAGCGGGTCGTGGGTGACGGCCGCCAGATCCGCCACGTCCACCCACTGCGCCAGTTGCTTGCCGCCCGCCGCACCCACACACACCGCAGGCGTGCCGCTGGACAGCGCCCAGGCCGCCAGCGCCAGCTTGGCGGCGCTCTGGTCGCAGGCATCGATCAGCACATCGATCTCGGCAGGCAACAGGCCGGGCCAGTTGTCGGGGCCGGCAAAGTCCTCCACCACGATCACCTCGCAGCCGGGATGGATGTCGGCGATGCGCTGTTGCAGGGCCAGCGCCTTGGCCATGCCCAGCGTGCTGCCCAACGCCTGCACCTGGCGGTTGATGTTGGACTCGGCCACATGGTCCAGATCGACCAGCACCAGGCGCGCCACGCCGCTGCGCGCCAGTGCCTCGACCGCCCAGGAGCCCACACCACCCAGACCGATCACCGCCACCCGGGCCGCGCGCACCTGCCGGTAACCGGCATCGCCGTAGAGCCGGCGCAGGCCGCCAAAGCGCCGCTCCAGGTCGGCGTCGTTGGCCGGCAGGACAGTGGCCCCGGCAGCGGCCGTCGCCACGGGGGTCAAACCGAACGGTCCAGCCGCCAGACCTGCCAGCGCAGCGCCAGCACCGCGCCGGCAACAATCGCCGCGGTGGCCACAAAGCTGCCCAGTGACAGCGTGGACAGGCCGGACAGCCCCTGACCGATGGTGCAGCCCGACGCGGTGATACCGCCCACGCCCATCAGCAGCGCCCCCCCCAGGTGGTTGGCGGTGTCCTCGACGCCCCGAAAGCCCTCCCAACGGAAGCTGCGCCCTGCCAGTGCCACGGCCGCGCTGCCCAGCACCACGCCCAGCACCACCACCATGCCCTGCGTCAGGCGTTTGCTGGTATCGCTGAAAAACACCAGCCCGTCCAGCACATAGGCCAGCGGCGCGACAAAGCTGAAGGACTCCATGCGGGTCGAATTGGTCGCCAGGAAGGCCTCTTCCAGCGTCTGCGGGTGCTCGGCCACATGGCCCAGCACACCCGACACCCACCACAGGCCGACCACCAGCGCACCCAGGCCAAAGCCGCCCAACAGCACATCCAAGCTGCGGCCCTCGCGGCGGGCCAGCGCCCAGACCACCAGCGCGCCGCCCAGCACCGCGCCAAACAGCAGCGCGTGCGAGGGCGCGGCCGACGCCGGCATGCCCACCAGCTTGACCGCCAGCGAGGGTAAATCCTGTCCCGCCGGCAGCACCACCGCAACCTTGTCCACCGTGGCCACCCGCAAAACGGCGGTGATGCCGCGCAAGGTGGCCCAGGCCGACAGGCCGAGCACGCCGAACACCACCAGCGACTTCAGGTTGCCACCGCCAATGCGCACCAGCGTCTTGCTGCCGCAGCCCGACGCCAGCACCATGCCGAAGCCGAACATCAGCCCGCCCACGGCCTGCGACAGCCACAGCATCAACGGCGGTGCGTAGACCGAATCGGCCGCCTTGACCCAGCCCGCCGCCACCATCGCATTGAAGCCGATCATCGCCACGCCGATGGCCAAGGCCCACATGCGCATGCGCGCCCAGTCACCGATGTTGACCACATCGGCCACCGCGCCCATGGTGCAGAAGTGGGTGCGCTGGGCAATTGCGCCAAAGCCGATGCCCAGCGCCAACGCCGCCCACAGCACCTGCTGCTGCAGCAACACCAGTGCGGCGTCAGTCATCGTTCGGCCCGCCGGCCCCACACAGTGCGACCCACCCTCAGCCCTTGAGTGTGCCGAGCCGCTCTTTGCCGGCGGTGGCGGCCTCGCTGGCAGGATAGGCTTTGACCAAATCGTCGATGGTCTTGCGGGCCGAGCGGTTGTCCTTCATCTCGATCTGGCAATTGGCCATCGCCAGCATCGCCTCGGGCGTTCGGGGATGGCCGGGCGCACTGTTCACCAGCGCCCGGAAGACGGTGATCGCCTCCTTGTAGTTCTTCTGCCCGTACAGCGCATTGCCCAGCCAGAAACGGGCCGACTCGGCATATCCGGTGGACGGGTAGCGCTGCAGAAAAGCCGCCAGCCCGCTGGACGCCTTGTCGAAGTCGCCCGCGCGCAGGGCCGCCATCGCGTTGTCGTGGGCGCGCTTCTCGTCCGGGTCGGCGGTGAACTCCTTGCCGTCGATCGTGACCTTTTGCGGCTCCATGACCCGCAGCCGATCGTCCAGGCCCTTGGACACGTCCTTGACCGAGCGCTGCAACTCGGCCACGTCGCGCGCCAATTGCTCCTGGCCACCGCGCAGCTTGGCGGCATCGGTGCGCTGGGCCTCCAGCTGGGTGTTGAGGTCGAGCAGGCTGCGGCGCAACTGCGTCACCTGCTCCAGCAGGGCCGCATTGGCCGTCGACAACTCGCCCAGCTTGACGCGGCTGCTGTCGTCGTTGTTCTGGATGCGGGTGCGGATGTCGAGGATCGCCTTGCGCGCTTCTTCGTCATCGAACAGCCCGGCACGGGCAACGCCGCTGCTCAGCATCAGCGCGGTGGCCAGCAGCGGCAATGCTGCTGCCGGACGCAGCCGCCAAGAGGTCCATCGGGGATCTGTCACGTTCAACGGTCCTTCAGTTCAGCGCGTCGGTTCTTGGCCCAGGCCGCCTCGTCATGGCCTTCGTCGGCCGGGCGCTCCTTGCCGAAGCTCACTGCCTCGACCTGCGCCTCGGTAGCGCCCAACAGCGTCAGCGACTTGGCCACCGCCTCGGCACGTTTCTGGCCCAACGCCAGGTTGTATTCACGCCCGCCACGCTCGTCGGTGTGGCCTTCGACCACCAGACGCTTGGCGCGGCTCGCCGCCAGCGCCTTGGCATGGCCGTCGATCAGGCTACGGAACTCGTCGTTGACGACAAAGCTGTCGAAGTCGAAGTACACCAGCCGGCCCAGCTTGCCACCCGCCGCAGCCGACCCGGCCGCGCCAGCCGCCGCCCCGCCGCCGGCCGGCGGCAGGCTGACGGTCGCCACCTGCGATTGCGCGTTGGTGCCGCTGCTGCTGCCCGGCGTGCCGGTGTTGTTGCTGGCCGTAGCACCCGTGCCCACGGCATTGGGCGTGCGGGTCTCGACCGGTGTTTCGTCGAGCTTGACGGTCGAGCCGCAGCCCACCAGCGCCAACGAGGCCGCCACCGCCGCCGCCGCAAGCACGGCACGGCCACCACTGCCCAAACGGGTTTGGATGCCTGTGCGGACGCCTGTGCGGACGCCGCTGTGGATGTCCGTGCCCAGGCCTGTTCGAAGTCCCATCATCGTCATCACTCCTCGATCAACGGCGGCCCTGAAGGCCCCCCTGCACCGGCAACCTGCCGGCAGGTCAGACTGAGGCGGCCCGTGGGGCCCGCCCGTAAAAGCGGTGACCGGCGGGCCGCTGGCTCATCGGTTGAACGGCCCCCATGCCGGTTCGCGCACGTCGACACCCGACGACAGCAACCGGGTGCGGATCTTGCCGTCCAGGGTGGTCGTCATCAGCACATCGCGGCCCTGGCTGCGGGTGGCGTAGATCAGCAAACGGCCATTGGGTGAAAAGCTGGGGCTTTCGTCATCATTGGTATCGGTGACGGCCAGCGGCGGAGCACTGCCGTCCAGCGGCATCACCATCACCCGGAACCCGCTGCCGCGGTTGACGTAGGCCAGCGTGCGGCCGTCCGGGCTGATCGCCGGGCTGATGTTGTAGGCGCCGGCAAAAGTGACGCGCTCGGCATTGCCACCGGCTGCGGGGATGCGGTAGATCTGCGGGCCGCCGCCGCGGTCGCTGACAAAGTAGACCTGCTGGCCGTCGACTGAGAACGCCGCCTCGGTGTCGATCGCGCTACTGTTGGTCAGCCGGCGCAGGCTGCCGCCGTCCAGATCGATCAGGTAGAGCTGGGCCAGACCGTCGCGCGACAGCGTGACCGCCAGCCGCCGGCCGTCCGGCGACCAGGCCGGCGCGCTGTTGCTGCCGCGAAAGCTGGCCACGCTGTTGCGCTCGCCGGTGATCACGTCCTGCACCATCACCACCGCCTTGCCAGCCTCGAACGAGACATAAGCCAGCTTGCGGCCGTCCGGCGACCAGGCCGGCGAGATGATGGGCTGCGGGCTGGCCAGGGCCACTTGCCCGCCTTCGCCGTCGGCATCGGTGATGCGCAGCGTGTAGCGGTTGGCGGCGCGGGTGACGTAGGCGATGCGGGTGGCGTTGACACCACGTTCGCCGGTCAGCCGGTCCTGGATCGCGTCGGCGATCTTGTGCGCGGCCAGCCGCAGATCAGCCGCCGGCACCGCCAGCGCCTGGCCGACCAGCTCCTCGCCTTTGACCACGTCCCAGAGCTTGTAGCGCACGTCGAAGCGGCCGTCGGCCAGCCGGGTGACCGAGCCTGCGGCCAGCGCATCGGCACCGCGGCCACGCCAGTCGGGGTATTGCGGGGCGCTGCGCTCGTCCATCGCGCCGCTGGACTCGACGATGCGGAACGCACCGCTGCGCTCCAGGTCGGCGCGCACGATGGCCGAGATCGGCTGGCCACTGCGGTCCTCGTCACGAAAACGGGTGATGGCCAGCGGCAACTGGGTGGCACCGATGCCGGAGATCTCGACCCTGAACTGTGCCAGCGCCGCGCTGGGCAGGGCGAGCCCGGCAACGGCGGTCGCTGCGGCCAGGACCTGCAAAAATAAGCGTCGGATGTTCGGCATCAGTGAGGGTGGAGTTGCGCAGGTGCCGAAAGGTTTCACGCCACCATGCGCATGCCGCACCGTGGCGCACGGGAAAGGCCCGCATTGTAGGCAGCCGGTGCAGCCACCTGATCCGCAGGCCGGCGCGGCGATCAAGCCCCCGCTGGGTCTGCTGCGGTCGCGATCACGCGCAGGATCACGCCAACGCGCGGCGCAGCGCCACCGCACACAGCCCCACCGCGGTATTGGCCTCGTCGATCACCCGGCCCATCGTGATGAAGCCGTGCAGCTGGCGCTCGAAGCAGACGTACTGCGCCGGGCTGCCGGCGGCCGAAAGCGCATCGGCGTACTGCCGGCCCTCGTCGCGCAGCGGATCGAAGCCGGCGGTGATCACCAGCGACGGCGGCAAGCCCGACAGGTCGCCGTGCAGCAGGGGCGAGACCCGCCAATCGCTGTAGTCGGCCGGGTCCACGTAATGCCCGCGGAAGTAGGCGATGGTGTCGGACGTCAGCAGGTAGCCCTGGCCGTTGTGGCTGTGCGACGGCGCCACCGCGCGCATGTCGGTGGCGGGGTAGATCAGCAATTGCAGCTTGAGCGGGATGGCCTCGCCGGCATCACGCCAGGCCAGTGCCACCACCGCCGCCAGGTTGCCTCCGGCGCTGTCGCCGCCGACCGCAAAGCGCTGCGGGTCAAGCCCCAGATTGCCGGCCTGCGCCTGCAACCAGCGGGTGGCGGCCAGCACGTCGTCCACCGCCGCCGGGAAGCGGTGCTCGGGGCCCATGCGGTAGTCGACCGACACCACCACGCAGCGACCCTCGTCAGCCAGGTCACGGCAGAGTGAGTCATGGGTGTCCAGGTCGCCCATGGTCCAGCCGCCGCCGTGGTAGTAGACCAGCGTGGGCGCCGGGCTGTTGATGCCGGCCGGGCGGTACAGCCGCAGCGGGATGGCGCCGTGGGCGCCGGTGGCGCTCAGGTCCCGCACCTCGGCCACCGGGCGCGGTGGCGGCTGGGTGACAGCCCGGCGCTCCAGGTAGAAGCGGCGCGCGTCTTGCGGGGTCAGCGTGTGGGTCGGCGGCACGCCGCGCTCGGCGATCAGGTTGAGCAGTGCCTGGGCTTGCGGGTCGAGCATCGGGTCTCCTGCGGCGCCTGCGGACGCCTGTCTGGCGGAATGTGGGGCGGGGCTGTCTTGCCCGCGGCTGCCCGGGGGTTACCGGACCGGCCGGCCCTGGCGGGAAAGTGTAGCGGGCGAGCCACGCATCATCACACCAGGCATCATCACACTGTGCACACACGCCGTTCCCGCACCCCGTCCGTGGCCGCGCTCGCGGCAGCACCCTGCCCTTGTGGCTTGCCGCTGAGCCTGGCCGACTGTTGCGGACGCTGGCTGGCCGGCCCGCTGCACCTGCGGGCGCCCGACGCCGAGCGCTTGATGCGGTCACGCTACAGCGCGTTTGTGCGGGAACAGGCCGACTACCTGCGCCACACCTGGCACCCCAGCACCCGACCGCCATCCATCGACTTCGAACCCGGCATGCGCTGGTTGGGCCTGCAGGTGCTGAGGCACCAGGTGATCGACGACACGCACGCCAGCGTCGAATTTGTGGCGCGCAGCAAGCTGGGCGGCCGGGCCCAGCGCCTGCACGAGATCAGCCGCTTCGTGCGCGACGACGGCCGCTGGTTCTACCTTGACGGCCAGCACCGGTCATGAGCCGCGGCTCAGGCAAATTCCTGGCGGATCGGCGGCAGCGTCAGGCGCCAGGCGATCCAGCCCAGCATCACACACGCGCCCAAGGTGACCAGCACCGCCATCGACCGGGTGGCGGCGACAAATCCGCCAAACACACCCGCCAGCACTGGCGGCATCGCCGCCTGCTGCAGCGTGGCATCGACCAGCGACAACATCAGCTCTTGTTGCAGCCACAGGCCGCCCAGGTTGATGCCGATCGCCACCACCATCAGCACGATGAACGTGCGGCGCGCCCACTCCAGGCGCAGCAGCAGGCCGATGGCCGCAGCCAACGTGGCCACCGACACCAGCAGGCCGGCCCCCACCACCCAGGGCAGGTAGGCCAACAGCCAGCCGGTAAGGAGCGGGTGCGGCAGCGGCGTGATGGTCAACGCCACCTGGCTGGGCAGCGACGAGGCCGTGGCGTTTTGCACCAGGGCCGACACCGATGCCAGCAGACCCAGCACGATGAACACCCAGGCCGTGACCGTGACAAACAAGGACCGCGCACCCACGTTGAAAGTCTGTGTCAAGTTGATCCCCTTCGGCTTGGCAGACAGGCTCCCGACCTGCCCGACCGCGCGATCATGACCGCGCACTGTGACAGGGATTTTTCAGCGGCAGGCCCACCGGCGATACGGGCAATTGCGGGGTGTTCAACCGGCTTTGTTGCCCCGCCATGGGGGCAGGCCGCAGCCCGGCCGCCACGGGTGCAACGATGAGCGGGCCCCTGACCCTGCTGCATGCCGACGATTGGCTGCTGGCCGTGCACAAGCCCGCCGGCCTGCTGGTGCACCGCAGCGCGCTGGACGCCCATGCCACCAGCGACGTCGTCACCCAAATGCGGGCCCAGACCGGCGCACCGGTGTGGCCGGTGCACCGCCTGGACAAGGGCACGTCCGGGGTGCTGTTGCTGGCCCGCGACGTGCACAGCGCCAGGATTCTGGGCGCAGCCTTTGCTGCGGCCAGCGCTGCCGACCCCGGCTCACCCGGCGGCCAGATCAGCAAGCGCTACATCGCGCTGGTGCGCGGCTGGCCGGCCGACGCGGGCGAGACCCTCCAGGCACTGGCCCGCGACCCCGAGCTGCCCTCCACCGGCCAGCCGCAGCTGCCCGCCTGCACCCGCTGGCAAGTGTTGCAGCGCTTGCAACTGCCGCTGTGCACCGACGGCCGCCACGCCGACACCCGGCTGGCGCTGCTGGCGCTGCAACCGCTGACCGGCCGGCGCCACCAGATCCGGCGCCACATGAAGGCGCTGGCCCATCCGCTGATCGGAGATGCCACCCACGGCAAGGGGCCGCTGAACCGCGCTGTAGCAGCCCATGTCGGCCAGACACGCCTGTGGCTGCATGCGCTGTCGCTGACCGTGCCGCACCCGGCCACCGGCCTGCCGCTCACCGTGCACGCCGTGCCGGGGCCGGAGTGGGCACGGTGGGGGGCCGATTGAGGGAATCGAGGCGGCAGCGCCGCCCGCGCCTTCAATCCAGCTGCCGCGCCGCCACCAGGGCCCGCAAGACCGCCCGGTTCACCGCCGGCACCGCCATCATCAGGCCATCGGCTGCTGCCCGGATGTCGTAGATCGAGGCCGCCTCGACCGCCTGTACCAATGTCAGGTACGGGATCAACGGCCCGTTGCCGTGCAGCAAGGCCGCAGACACCGCCGCGCTGGTGGGGATGCTCTTGAGCAACTCGTCGAAGGGCTGCTGCATCAGCCGGTCCAGCAGCGAAAACACGCCGCAGATGAACAGCTCGGACCGCTTGTCGTCGTCGCAGCCGCTGTCGCGGCCCAGCTCCTCCATCACCAGGCCGCGCCGCACTGCGGCGTAGATCACCGGCTTGAAGTTGCTGTCGCGGCTGCCGGCCGCGAGCAGCAGTGCCAGCCAGCGCTTGAGCCGCTGGTAGCCGATCAGCATGATGGCGTGACGGAAACTGGTGACCTCGACACTCAAGCCGAAGGCCGGCGAGTTGATGTAGCGCATCAGCTTGAAGGCCATGGTGGGGTCGTTTTTCATGACCGCCTCCAACCTGTCGATCGGCTCGGCCCGGTCAACCCGGTTGATCAGCTCGACGATCGCCGTCAATTCCGGCTGGCCACGCCGGCCAGCCGGGGCGCGCGCCGGCGCTACGTCGTCGATCGGCCAGCCCAGCACCGCGATCGCGCCGCGGCCGAAGGCGTCAGTCATCTCGACCATCGTGCGCACACCGGCCTGCACATGCGGAATGTTGCGCGACACCCCGCCGGGCGGCGGCATGCCGTCGCGGCGCTCGTCGGCGAGGTCGATGATCGAGTAGGCAAAACAAGGCAGCACCTCCCGCGGCAGCGGCGCCAGCGGCCGGCCCTTGATCAACAGCGTGTTGCCGCGGTGGTGCAGCGTGGCCAGCGCGTCGGTGCAGGCCAGGTCGCTGGCCATGAAGGCCGGCACCTCCAGCATCAGGTTGAGCGGCAGGTCAGCGCGCATCAGGCCGTCGAGCAGGGTTTCGCTGACGATGTTGAGCGAGATGCGGCCGGCGTCCTCGGGCCAGACCTCGACCAGCGCGGCCAGCAGGTCGGCGGCATCGGGCGTGACCTCGGGGCGGATCGGGAACACCGTCAACCGCAGTGCCGTGATCGTGCGGTGGCGGTCGATCATCGGCGAGTAGCCCAAGGCCACCTGGCCCAGTACGGGGTGTTCTGTCATGGGGATGGCATGCACACGGAGAAAGGCCTATTTGATGTAGTCGAACAAGGACAAACGCTGCACTGAAGCATAACTTTGCAGCGCCGCCTGGTAGCCGGTCTGCTGGTTCTTGAAATCGCTGATGGCCTGCACCATGTCCACGTCCTCGGCGTCGGCCTGCACCGATTTGGCCCACAGGTCGCGGTCCTGGTTGCGGCCGTCGATGGCGTCGAGCCGGGTCAGTGCACTGCCGGCCTCGGCGCGCGCGGCCTGCATCCGGCCCATCACCGCATCGACATCGCGCAGGCCGCTGTTGACCGCCTGCGCCACCTGGCCGGCATTGGCCAGCGGGTTCTTGAAGGTGGCCACCACGCGGTCGATCGCGGCAAACGGGTTCAGGTCAGCCGTGGACGGGCTCAGGCTGAACGTGTCGCCATCGGCGGGTGCGCCCTTGACATGCACGGTCATGCCGTCGGTGGTGATGGCGCCACCCGCCACATAGGGCACACCGGCCTGCCCGGTGGCGGCGCCGTTTTTCAGCACGCTGTAGGTGGTGTTGGCGCCGCTGCCGGCAAAGACCAGTGCGTAGGTGTCGCCGGTGACCGCTGCCGGGTCGCTGACATTGCCCGCGTCGATCCAGCCGGTGCCGGTGTTGGTGGTGTCGGCGGCGCTGACAAACACCCCGTTGCCGCTGCGGGCCGACAACCAGATGGCCGCACCGTCGGCGGTGGTGGGCAGGTGCTCGCGGGTCGAAAGCTGCATCTGGCCGCCGGTGGTGGCCGACACCACGCCACCCGCCGTGTCGAGAAACGGCATCGCGCTGGCGCCCTGGCCACCAAACAGGTAGCCGCCATTGCCGTCGCCCTGGTTGGCCAGCGCCATCAGCTGGCCGCGGTACTGCATCAGCCGGGCCGCCTGGGTCGCCCGTTCAGCCGGGGTGTAGCTGCCGTTGCCGGCGGCCACCAGGGTTTCGCGCAGCGATTGCAGCACCTCGCCCGCCTGGCCCAGCCCCGACTCGGTCAGGGTCATCGCGTTGCGGCTGACATCGACCGAGCGCTGGTCGCTCTGGATGCGCTGCTGGCTGATGAAGGCCCGCTCGGCCCGGGCCGCGCCGGTGGGGTCGTCGCTGGGCCGGTTGATGCGCTTGCCGCTGGTCATCTGGGTCTGCGCCTCGGCCATGTCCTGCTGGCGCCGTTGCAGGCTGTCGACGGCGGTTTCATAGCGGTTGGCGGTGGACACTCTCATGGCGGATCCTGGGTCAGGCGGCGGGCTGGGGCGTGGGTCTGGGGGTCAAGGTCAGCGCGCCGCCACCGACAGGTGGGCATCAGCGGGCCAGGCCCAGGATCGAGTCGAACAAGGTCTGGGCGGTCTGCAGCATCTTGGCCGCGGCCTGGTAGCTTTGCTGGAACTGCAGCAGGCGCGCGGCCTCTTCGTCCAGGTTGACGCCGACCTCGCCGGTCAGCTCGGCCTTGGCCCGGCCCGCCACAGTGCTGCTCGTGTCGGCCGCGGCCACTGCACCCTGCACCCGCACGCCGACGTCCGACATCGTGTTGGCATAGGCATCGGACACGGTCTGGCCGTCGACCAGCAGGCTGGCGGCCATGCCGTCGATGTGCAGCGCATTGCCGTTGTTGCCCGCCGGATGGGTGGTGGGTGCAGCGTCGATGCGGTCGCCGGCCCGGGGCACGCCGGCCAGCGACAGCGAGACGCCATCAAAGACGATGGGCTGGCCGGCGGTCAGGCTGCCACTGGCCAGCACGCTGTTGCCGGCGTCCAGGATCTGGTAGCTGCCGCTGTTGTCGGTGAAGTTCAGGCTGAACGCGGCATAGGCACCCGCGGGCGGCGCCACGATGTCGAGTGCTGCCACCGATGCCGTGCCGGTGTTGGCCGCATTGGCCACCGCCGTGACCGGCGCGGCGGCTGCCAGGCCGCGCGGGTTCCTGAGCACCACCGACAGGTCGGCAGCGGCCCGGCCCACGGTCTTGAGTACAAACGATTCACCCGCCGACGGCGGGTTCGGCCCGATGGTGATCGAGAAGCCATCCACCACCCCGCCGTCGGCCACCGGCTGGAAGGTCTGGCCGTCGGACAAGCGGGTGACGATGTACTGCCCGCCGTTGGCCGGATCGGGTGCCAGCCGGTAGTCACTGGCCTTGAGCCTGGACGGGTCCGTCACCGCCACGCTGACCGTGGCGATATGGGCGCCGCCAGCATCGCGGGCGTTGCCGGTGGCCGGCAGCGCCTGCGGCGCCGCAAACGCAAATACCGGTGCGCCGGCATTGCCCTGCAGGTCCAGCCCGAAGGCCTGCTGCTGGTTGAGCGCGCTGGCCAGGCCGGTGACCATCTGGCCAAGCCGGTTACGGGCCTCCGCCAGGTCGGTGGCCTGGAACTTCAGCAGTCCACCCACCATGCCGTCGCCGATATCAGTGGCACTCAGGTGGCTGATCTGGCCGCCGGTCGACAACGCCACACCGATCCGGCTGGGGTCATCGGGGTCGGCGGTGGTCAACAGGCGGTTGCTGGAGGCGCCCAGCACCAGGGTCTGCCCGGTGCCCACAAACACGCTGGCGGTCTGGTCCGGCGCCAGGAAGGTGTGCACCTGCATTTGCGCGCCGATGCGCTGGATCAGCTGGTCGCGCTGGTCCAGCAGCTCGTTGGGCATGTGGCCGCGGTTGACGGACGAGGCGATGCTGGTGTTGAGCTTGGCCAGCGCCGCGGCCAGGCTGTTGACTTCGGTGACGGCGCCGGCCACGTCGTGCTGCAGGTTGGCCTGCAAGGCCTCGATCTGGTCGCTCGACGAGCGCGCCAGCGAAGCAAAGTCGTCCAGCCGGCCCAGCACCGCCTGGCGTGCCGACAGGTCGGCCGGTGCGGCCGCCAAGTCGGCGTAGGCGTTGAAGACCTGGGTGGCGGCCTGGCCCAGGCCGGCTGCGCCGCCGACAAACACCTTCTCCAGTTGCGACAGCAGGTCGCGGTGCACACCGTCGGCCGCGGCGGCCGACGCGGTGGCCACCGCCTGCTGGGTCAGGAACATGTTGGACGCCCGCGTCACCGTGGCCACCGTGACACCCCGCCCCATGTAGCCCGAGCCGTTGTAGTCGCTGCCGGCGGTGGCCAGCACGGCCGACTGGCGTGAGTAGCCCGGCGTGTTGGCGTTGGCAATGTTGTTGCCGGTGGTCTGCAGTTGGGCATAGGCGGTAAAAACCGCCTGGGTGCCCAAGGTCATCAGCGAGGTACTGGACATGGTGGGTCAGGCCGGGCGCGGCGATCAGGCCAGGCTGCGCTGCAGGCGCAGCGTGGTGTTGATCACCTTGCCCAGCTTCTCGGCATAGGCCGGGTCGGTGGCGTAGCCGGCTTTTTGCAGGCCCTGGGCAAACTGCTTGGCATCGCTGCCAAGCGCCACCACGTTGGCATAGCGCGGGCTGTCCTTCATCAGCTTGGCATAGTCGGCAAAGGACTCGGCCTCGCTGGCATAGGCGCGGAACCGCTGCACCATCTGCTGCGGCCGGCCGCCGATGTACTCGGTGGTCTTGACATCCACGGTGGGGCCGGTCCAGCTGGCGCCGGCCTTGATGCCGAACAGGTTGTGGCTGGCGCTGCCGTCGGTGCCGATGATCTCGCGCTTGCCCCAGCCGGTCTCCAGCGCGGCCTGGGCCAGCATGAAGGGCGCGGGGATGCCGGTCTCGGCCGCGGCGGCGGCGGCGGCAGCGCTGTGCTGTTGTACAAAGCCCGCGGCGCTTTTTTCGGGGATCTTGGGGGTGGCCACCGGATCGGCCACCACCGGCAGGCTGTTGTTGGCACTGCCGGTGGGCGGGATCGGGCCGGGCGTCAGGGCCATCTGCCGCTCCAGCTGGCGGGCGATCACGTCGGACAGGCCACCCGGCCGGCCGGTCATCTTGCTGGCCAGCTGGGCATCGAGCAGCTCGGTGCCCAGCTTGGTGCCGGCGTTGTCGAACAGGCCGGAGGTCTCGGTGGCCGCGCGCATGCTCTTCATCAACTCGTTCATGAAGAGCGACTCGAACTGCTTGGCGGCGTCCTTGGCAGCGGCCCTGGGGTCCTTGGCGGCGCCGTTGCGCAGGCCTTCCAGGGCGGTGCCGTCGCTGGCCAGGCGGGCGTTGCCCGGTGCAGTTGCAGCGCGGCCGTTCGCCTGCGAAAAGCTGCTGCCTGGTTTGCCGGCGGGGTTGGTGGCCGCGTTGGTGGCCACGTTTGTGGCCATGTTTGTCGGCACGTTCATGACCGAATTCGATCCGATGCTTGCCATGGTCAGATCACCTCCAGTTCGGCCTTCAGGGCGCCGGCGCTTTTCATCGCCTGCAGGATGGCCAGCAAGTCTTGCGGCGTGGCGCCCAGCGAGTTGAGCGCCCGCACCACATCGGACAGCTTGGCACCGGCCGGCAGTTGCATGATCGCGCCGCCCTGGGCGGTGATGGCGATGTCGGCTTTTTCGGCCTGCACCGTCTTGCCACCGGTTGACAACGCGTTGGGCTGGCTCACCACCGGGGTTGAATTGACCGTGACCGTGAGCGCACCATGCGCCACCGCGCAACTGCTCAGCGTCACCGCCTCGTTCATCACCACCGAGCCGGTGCGGGCGTTGAGCACCACCCGGGCTGCAGGCCGCTCCAGCACCACGTCCAGGTTCTCGATGTCGGCCATGAAGCCGACATGCTCGGTGGCCTGGGCCGGCATGCGCACCCGCACCACCCGGCCGTCCACCGCCTGGGCGATGCCGCCGCCCTTGGCGTTGTTGATCGCGTTGGCCACCGCGCGGGCGGTGGCGAAGTCGTTGGACTGCAGGTCGAGCTGCAACACGCCGTTGACCGACATCGCGGTGGGCACGGCGCGCTCCACCGTGGCGCCCTCGGGCACCCGGCCCGAGGCCAGGTGGTTGATCTGCACCTTGCTGCCACCGGCCGAGGCCCCTGCCCCGCCGACGATCAGGTTGCCCTGGGCGATGGCGTAGATCTGCCCGTCGGCGCCGCGCAGCGCCGTCTGCAGCAGCAGGCCGCCGCGCAAGCTTTTGGCGTTGCCGGCCGACGAGACGTTGACGTCCAGGCGCTGGCCCGGCTGGGCAAAGGCCGGCAGCTCGGCGGTGACCACCACCGACGCCAGGTTGCGCGGCTGCATCGTCACGCCCGGCGGCAGGGTGATGCCGTTTTGCTGCAGGAAGGCGGTGAGCGCCTGCGGCGTGAACGGCGTTTGCGTCGCCTGGTCGCCGGTGCCGTCCAGGCCGAACACCAGGCCGAACCCGGTGAGCTGGTTGGGCCGCACGCCCTGCACGCTGGCCACCTCCTTGATGCGGGCGGCCTGCGCCGGCCACCACACCGCCGCGCTGGCGGCAAGCAGGCTGATCAACACGATGGCGCGCAGCACACGATCGGCGTCTGGTTTTTGCATCATCACACCGGCATCAGGTTCATGAAGAATCGCGCCAGCCAGCCCATCGACTGGGCCTCGGCCTGCTGGCCGCGGCCACGCTGCTCGATGCGCACGTTGGCGATCTGGGTGCTGGCCACCGTGTTGCCCGGCGCGATGGCGCGCGGATCGACCTGGCCAGAGAAGCGCAGCACGTCGACATTGGCGTTGACGCCGATCTGCTTTTCGGCCGACACGATCAAGTGGCCATTGGGCAGCACCTGCACCACCGTGGCAGTGATGGTGCCGGAGAAGTCGTTGGTGTTTTCCACCGTGCCCTTGCCCGAGAAGCTGTTGGCCGACGTGCCGGCCGCGCTGGCCCGGGTCAGTGCGCTGGCCTTCAGGAACGGCATGGCCGTCAGGTCGGCATTGACCGAATCGGCGCGGTCCAGCGTGCTGGTGCTCTTCTGCACGGCGCTGACCTTCTCGACGATGCTCACCGTGACCGTGTCGCCGACGATGCGGGCCCGGTGGTCCTCGAACAGCGGCCGGTAGCGGTCGCCCTGGAAGATTGCGCCGGTGGGGCTGGCGGGCGCTGCCGCTACCAGCGCCAGCGGCATCGCGGCGGTGGGCAGCACCAGGTCGACGGGTGGCAGGCGTGCCAGGGTCTCGCAGCCGCCCAGGCTCAGGGCGATCACGGCGGTAGCGGCGGCCCGCAATGGGCACAAGGTTCGGGTCATGGTGGCGTCGGTGCAGTTTCAGCTTGCCGGGGATCAGCGCCAGCCATCACAGCTGCGACAGCTTTTGCAGCATCTGGTCGGAGGTGGTCACGGCCTTGGAGTTGATTTCATAGGCGCGCTGGGTCTGGATCATCGAGACCAGCTCCTCGACCACGTTGACGTTGCTGGTCTCCACGCTGCCCTGGGTGATCTGGCCCAGGCCGTTGCTGCCCGGCGCACCGGACGCCGGCGCGCCCGAGGCCGCGCTCTCGGCAAACAGGTTCTCGCCTTTCGGGTCCAGGCCGTTGGGGTTGATGAAACCGGCCAGCTGGATCTGCCCGACCTGCTGCGGCGTGGTCTGGCCCGGCAGGCTGGCGGTGACGATGCCGTCATTGCCCACGGTCACGATCAGCGCCTGGGCCGGAATCTGGATGCCGGGCTGCACCAGGTAGCCGCCGTTGGTCACCAGCTGGCCTTGCGAGTTGGTCTGGAAAGCGCCGTCTCGGGTGTAGGCGGTGGTGCCGTCAGGCAACTGGACCTGAAAAAACCCGTTGCCACGCACCGCCAGATCGTAAGAATTGCCGGTCTGCTGCAGATTGCCCTGCGAGAAGTTGCGCGCCAGTGCCACCGGCCGCACACCCAGGCCGATCTGCAAGCCGGCCGGCAGCGTGGACTGCTCGCCGGTGTTGGCACCCACCTGGCGCAGGTTCTGGTACATCAGGTCCTCGAACACCGCATGGCCACGCTTGAAGCCGTTGGTGGCGGTGTTGGCCAGGTTGTTCGAAATCGCATCCAGCGCGGTCTGCTGCGCCTCCATGCCGGTCTTGGCAATCCACAGTGAGCGGATCATCGTGTTTCTCCATGGGTCCTGGTCTGCGTCGATCATGGCGCCGACTTGAGGCCGGCCATGATGCAAAAAGCGCCGTGAGAGCGGCGCTTTTTTGATGGTGACGCAGTGAGAGCGTCGCTTTTTTCGATGGGCAGGCCGCGGCGCGGCGCCGGCGTCAGGTGCTGGACAACAGCTTGCTGGCCGACTGCTCGCGCTCCTGCGCGGTTTGCAGCATCTTCATCTGCTGCTCGAACTGGCGTGCCGCGGCGATCATCGCCACCATCGACTCGACCGGGCTGACGTTGCTGCCCTCCAGCGCGCCGTCCTGCAGCTTTGCAGTGGCGTCGGCGGGCAGGTCACCATCGGCACCGCGGAACAACCCGTCGTCGCCGCGCAGCAGCGGCGCCTCGGGCGTGACCAGCTTGAGCTTGCCGATGCCTTGCGGCCGACCATTGCCCACCGTGGCCGTGACCGTGCCATCGGCACCGATCAGCACCTGGCCGTTGGCCGGCACGGTGATCGGGCCACCGTCACCCAGCACGGCCAAGCCGCTGCGGGTGACCAGCAGACCTTCACTGTCGACATCGAGCGAGCCGTTGCGGGTGTAGGCCTCGGTGCCGTCGCGGCCCTGCACCGCCAGCCAGGCCTGGCCCTTCATCGCCACGTCCATGTTGCGGCCGGTGGCGGCCACCGGCCCGGGCTCGGCGCTGTAGCCGGGCGTCGATTCGATCGCATAGACCCGGGTGCTGGCGCCGTCGCCCAGCACCGGCACCGCGCGGAATGCCGTCATCTCGGCCCGGAAGCCGGTGGTCGAGGCATTGGCCAGGTTGTTCGCCAGCACGTCCTGGCGCTGCAGCGTGGCCTTGGCGCCGGCCATGGCGAGGTAGATCACGCGGTCCATCGCTGTGCCTCATGAAGTGACGGTGGCGGCGGCAGTCAGTGCGCCGGGATCAGCGCAGATTGACCAGCGTCTGCAGCACCGAGTCCTGCGTCTTGATGGTCTGCGCATTGGCCTGGTAGATGCGCTGGGCCACCATCATCTGCACCAGCTCGTTGGTCAGGTCGACGTTGCTCTGCTCGACCACGCCCGACTGCAGCGCGCCCAGGTTGCCGGCACCGGGTGTGCCGGTGATCGGATCGCCCGACGCGTAGGTCGACATCCAGGAATTGCCGCCCAGCGGCTGCAGGCCCTGCACATTGCGGAAGGTGGCCAGTTGCACCTGGCCGATAGGCACGCTTTGTCCACTGGAGTAGGAGGCCAGCACAATGCCGTTGGGCTGGATCTTGATCGAGCTGAGCTGGCCCGGCGGAAACCCGTCCTGCGTGACGTTGGTGACGCCGAAGATCGCGCCGTACTGGGTCAGCTGGGCCATATCGAGCTTGACGCCGGGGATGGGCTCGGTCACTGCGCCCTGGGAGTTGGTGGTGGCCGGCACGTCCAGCGAAAACGGCGGCAGCGGCAAACCCGGATTGAGCGCGTTGATCGGCGCACTGCCGTCGGCCGGAAAATTGAGCACCCCGATGGCCTGGGGATTGCCCGCGCCGTCCGGGTTGACCGGCGTGCCGTTGGCCGCGGCATAAACACTCCAGGCGTCTCCGCCCGACTTCTGGAAGTAGTACGTCAGCGCCACCTCCTGGCCCTTGCTGTCGTAGACGTTGACCGAGGTGGCGTTGTTGTAGGTCTTGGAATCGACAAAATCGATCACCGGCGTCACCAGCGGGTCGAGCTTGATGGCCGCACGGGCATCCAGGTTCAATTCCAGGTTCACATTGCCGGTGGTGCTGGGCTTGATGCCGGCGGTGGGCAAAGTCAGGGGCTGGGCCTGGCCCGGCACCAGCACACCCAGGCTGTTGGCCGGGTAGCCCATCAGCTTGGCGCCCTGCACATTGGTGATCAAGCCTTCGCGGTCGACCTTGAACTGGCCGTTGCGGGTGTAGGACAACGAGCCACCGGGATCCTTGAGCTGGAAGAAGCCGCCCCCGTTGATCGCCATGTCCAGCGGGTTGTCGGTGGACTGGAAACTGCCCTGGGAGAATTGCTGCGTCACCGCGGTCTGGCTCACGCCCAGGCCGATCGAGCTGGCGCCCCCGCTGACGGCGCGTGCATAGACATCGGCAAACTCGGCCCGCGCCATCTTGGTGCCCACTGTGCTGGCATTGGCCACGTTGTTGCCGATGACCTCGAGGTTGCGGGCGGAAGCGGTCAGGCCGGATACACCTTGCTGGAAACCCATGGAAATACTCCTGCTGAATGACGGGGGCGGTGGGGGAGAACGTCGGGGGACTGGCGCATCGTGTCAACCGGTGGCCCACCCGCGGCCGGCGACTGCGCCGAAGCAACTCAGTTCAAGGCCTGGATGTCCTTGTAGGCCACATCACCGCTGCGGGCCAGCTCCAGCGTCAGCGATGCCCCGCTGGTGTTGATGGCCTCGACCTTGTCACGCATCAGCGCCGTGCTGGCCACGGTGGCCGCACCACTGGTGGCGCTGACACGGAACCGGTAGCCGGCCGACTCGCTGACATTGCTGCCGGCGGGCCAGGCAAAGTCATGCCGGCCACTGGACTGCGCGCCCAGGTTGACGGTGTCGACCACCCGCCCGGCGGGGCTCAGGATCTCGACCTTGACGTGGTCGGCGGCAGCGGCGATGTCGAACAGTCCCTGCGGCACACCGCCGGCGGGCACGCTCAGCTTGTCGCCCTTGAGCAGCACCTCGCGGCCCACCAGCGACGCGCCCTGCAGGGCCTGCATCTGCATGAACTGCCCCGTCAGGCCCTCGACCGTGGTGTTGAGCTTCTCGATGCCGCTGACGGTGCTGATCTGCGCCATCTGCGAGGTCATCTGGGCGTTGTCCACCGGATTCAGCGGGTCCTGGTTCTGCAGTTGGGTGACCAGCAGCTTGAGGAACCGCTCGCTGGCCTCCTTGGCGGACCCGGAGCCACTGGCGCCAGCGGCGGCCGTGGTGTTGCCGATGGCGGGGTTGGTGGCTGAAGTGACGGTGCTCATCGGTGTCTCCTTGGACCCAAGTTCATCATGACTGGCCCATCTGCAAGGTCTTCAACAGCAGGCTTTTGGCGGTGTTCATCACTTCAACGTTGTTTTGGTACGAGCGCGAGGCCGAGATCATGTTGACCATCTCCTCGATCGCATTGACGTTGCTGAAGACCACGTTGCCCTCGGCGTTGGCCTTGGGGTGGTTCGGGTTGTAGACCGTGCGGCCGGCGCTTTCGTCCTCGACCACCTGGCTGACCTGCACACCCGCCGAGGTGGCCTCGCCCATCATCAGCGTCTGGAACACGACCTGGCGCGCCTTGTAGCGCTCGCCGTTGGGCCCTTCCAGCGTGTCGGCGTTGGCCACGTTGCTGGCCACCACGTTCAGGCGCTGGGTCTGGGCGCTGGCGGCGCTGCCGGAGACGTCGAAGATCTTGAACATGCTCATCGCAGTGCTCCGGTGGCGTTTTCGGCTGTCTGGCTGACGGTCTGGCTGGGCTCAGGCATGGCGGGATCCCTCAGCCCTGGCTCGGGCTCTTCATGGCGTCCAGCACGGACCGCACGCTGCCGTTGATGAATCGCAGCGTGGCCTCGTACTTGACGGTGTTCTCGGTAAAGCTGGCGCGCTCGCGGTCCAGATCGACGGTGTTGCGGTCGATCGAGTCCTGGCTGTGGTGGGCATACAGCAAGCCCGGCTCGTCGGTGAAGCCCACCGCGCCGGCGTCGTGCGCCGGATGGGTGGTGGCCAGGCCGGTGCCGCCTGCGCCGCTGCCTGACCCGCCCCAGCCTGCGGGCGACGTGCCGGTGGCGTGGCGCAGCGCATTGGCAAAGTCCATCTCGCGGGCCTGGTAGCCCGGCGTGTCGGCATTGGCGATGTTGCTGGCGATCAGGCGCTGGCGCTCGGCCCGCAGCATCAGGGCATTCGACTGGAAATCGAGTGCTTCGGTCAGTCGTTGCATACGCGGCCCCTTTCCCCTGGCACAGCCCAGACGCGGTCCATGTGCGCCGATTGTCGGCAGCCGGCGTGGGCGCATGCCCCTGAACAGCAGGCCCATCGCCCGCCATTTCCAGCCACCCGGGGGCCGGCGTCAACGCCATGATCCGACCCGTGAGCACCCTGCCGATCGTCCGCCCTGTTCTGCCGCCCGCCTTGATGCGGCCGGCGCTGTCGCTGTTGGGCCTTTGGGCCTGCGGACTGGCGGGTGCCCAGCCGTTGCCCGAAAATTTGATCGCACAGACGCCCGCCAGGTCGCCCGCCAGGTCGCCCGCCAAGTCGCCCGCCGAGTCGCCCGCACAGGCATCCGCCCTGTCCATCAGCGCTGCCGCGGCCAGCGCCGATCCCACCAGCACGGCCACCGCGCTGCCCGACAACCTGGCCGCCGAAGTGCAGCGCCTGGCGCGCGAGGCAGCGGTCATCGTCTGGGGCGATGCGGCCACGCCGCCGCGCATCGAGGTGGTGCTGGGCCGGCTCGACCCGCGGCTGAAGCTGGCGCCGTGCCAGCAGATCCTGCCCTACCTGCCCGCCGGCACCCGGCCACTCGGCCACACCCGCATGGGCCTGCGCTGCGCCCGCGGCCCGACCGCCTGGAACGTCAGCCTGCCGATCGCGGTGAAGGTCTGGGCCCCGTCGCTGGTGGCCAGCACGGCGCTGCCGGCCGGCACGCTGCTGGAGGCCCGCCACCTGATGTCGGCCGAGGTCGACCTGGCCGAGCGGGCCGACCCGGCCATTGCCGTGCCGGCGGCCGCGCTGGGCAGAGTGCTGGCGCGCGGCCTGGCGGCAGGCGAGGCGTTGCGCCGCACCGATCTGAAAACCCGGCTGTGGTTCAGCGCCGGCGACACCGTACGCATCGTGGCCGTCGGCCCGGGCTACGCCATCAGCAGCGAGGGCCAGGCGATGGGCCCGGGCCTGGAGGGGCAAAGCGCGCGGGTACGTACCGAGAGCGGGCGCATCGTCAGCGGCATAGCCGCCGGCGAGCGACGGGTCGACGTCGCTTTATGATGACCTGCATGTTGAAGCGGCTGTCTGGGCCGCTTTACCCCCTTGAATGCAGGGATAGCAGAAAATCCGATGGCCAGACCCTAAAGTCCCGACCTGGGGGGCCGATACCCCGAGCATGTCTCAGGGTCGGGCAATTTGACCCACCTTGCTGGAGTCCATCATGAAGATCGGTCATCTCGAAAACAAGTCAGTTCCGCCGGCTGTCGGCGAACGCAAACCAGGCGCTGCTGCTGCGGCGCCGCCCGGCGCAGGCGTGTCTGCCAGCGCCGGCAGCAAGGCGGTGGAGCCGAGCGCCAAGGTGGAGCTGTCAGCCACCGTGGCGCAGCTCTCGGCCGGCAGCACCGAGGGCGTGTTCGACACGCAAAAGGTGCAGCGCATCTCGGACGCCATCCGCGACGGCAAGTTCCAGGTCAATCCGGAGGCGATCGCCGACAAGCTGATCGCCAATGCCCAGGAACTGCTGGGCAATGTTGCCAAGCGCTGACACCGACCCGGCGCCGGCATGCTGCATCCCGTCGATCCCCCCCCCGCGCCTGGCGTGGCCGAAACCGAGCTGGAGCCCCTGGTGGCCAGCGTCGAGCAGCGGCTGGGCGCACTGACCGATTGCCTGCGCGAGCGCGATATCCCCGCCATCGAGCAGCAAGCGCAAGAGCTGCACCGGGCCCTGGCCCGCGCGGTCGAAAGTTTCATGCACCGGGCGCGCCACGGCGGTGTGCCCGAGCCGATGCGGCTGCGGCTGTCGCACGCCAGCGCCCAGCTGGCGCGCCAGCGCGAGGCCATGGCCCGTGCCACCGCGGCACTGGACCGTGCCATCGACGTGCTGATGCCCGGCGCTGTGCCCAACGGCCGGGTCTATTCCGCCAACGGCCTGACCCAACCGTCGCACCGCGGCACGTCGCTGCGCGCCTGACGGTCCGGCCGCGCCGGTCGGGCGCCGCGGCTCAGTGCATCAATGCATCAATGCATCAATGCATCAGTGAATCAGTGCATCAATGCACCTGGCCCGAGGACGGCGGCGCCTCGCGCCCTGGGGTGAACAGCTCACCCACATCGACCGGGTCGAAACGGTACATCGCGCCGCAAAAATCGCAGCCCACCTCGGCCTCGCCGCGCTCCTCGATCAGCGAGCCGACCTCGTCGGCGCCCAGCCCGCGCAGCATGCCCGCCACCCGCTCGCGCGAGCAACGGCAGGCAAAACGCGGCGTCAACGGCTCAAACACCCGCACGGCCTCCTGCCAAAAAAGGCGGTGCATGATCTGCGCCGGCTGCAGCGTCAGCAGCTCGTCTGCCGTCAAGGTGGCCGCCAGCAGGGCAATGCGCTTGTAGTCCTCGTTGCGGCCGATGTGGTCCTCGTCGGCGCGCACCAGCAAATCACCCGCCAGGTTGGCCGCGCCGGTGACCGGCAGGCGCTGGATCAGCAGCCCGGCGGCCACCTCGTCGTTGGCGGCCAGCACCAGGCAGGTGTCGAGCTGTTCGGACTGCAGCATGTAGTGCTCCAGCACCTCGCTGAGCTTTTGCAGCGGCTCGCGTTGGTCACCGTGCAGCGGCACCACGCCCTGGTAAGGCGTCTGGCCGGGCAGCCGGTCCAGCGGGTCCAGCGTGATGGCGCAGCGGCCCTGGCCGCCCACGTTCAGCATCGCTTCGAGTTGCGCACCGTCGGCCACGCTGCCCACCACCTTGGCCGTGACGCGGTAGCTGAGATCGGGCTGGGTCTCGGCCACCGCCAGCCGCACCGGCCCGTCGCCCTGCATCTGCAGGATCAGCGCGCCGTTGAACTTCAGGTTGCCCTGCATCAGCACGCCGGCAGCGGCCATCTCGCCCAACAGGGCACGCACCGGCGGTGCAAACGCGTGGCCACCGTCGCTGACGCTGGCGCGGCGCGACAGCAACTCGTGCCAGCTCGAGTCCAGCCGCACCAGCATGCCGCGCACCGGCAGGCCCTCGAACAGGAACTTGAGCAACTGGTCCATCGTCAGTCGATGCGCTTGAGCGTGCGGGCGTGGCGCTGCTGCTGGGCCACATAGTGCGCGGCGCTGGCTTGCAGCCGGGCGATCTGCTCGGCGGTCAGCTCACGCACCACCTTGGCCGGTGCGCCGACGATCAGCACCCCATCCGGAAACTGCTTGCCCTCGGTGACCAGGGCGCCGGCGCCGACGATGCTGTTCCGGCCGATGCGTGCACCGTTCATCACCACGCTGCCGATGCCCACCAGCGAGCAGTCGCCCACGGTGCAGCCGTGCAGCATCACCTGGTGGCCGATGGTCACGTCGTCGCCGATCACCAGCGGCGAGCCGTGGTCGGTGTGCAGCACGCTGCCATCCTGCACATTGCTGTTGCGGCCGATGCTGATGGCATCGTTGTCGCCGCGCAGCACCGCGCCGTACCAGACACTGGCGTTTTCGGCCAGACTGACCCGGCCCATCACCTGGGCGTTGTCGGCCACCCAGGCGGTGGCGTGCACATCGGGGGTGAGATCGTCGAGCTGGTAGATCGCCATTGGGGGGTCCTGGGGTCGGGGGCAACCTATGATTCTAGGGATGCAGCTCAGACACCGCGCCCTGGCCGTGCTGGCCCTCACCGATCCGACCAGCAAGGCCGAGCAGACCCGCGCGCTGATGCTCGCTGCGCGCGCTGGTGAGGCTGTGCTGGATCCCGGCGCCCAAATCGCGGCCCCGGCGGGTCTGCCCGGCCGCCCTGCCTTGCCGCGGCTGGTGGCGGCCGATCAGGTGCCGCGACGCTCGCCATTCACCTTGGCCGGCCGCGCTGCGCTGCTGCATGCGATTTGCCACATCGAGTTCAATGCGATCAATCTGGCACTGGACGCCGTCTGGCGCTTTGGCGGCCTGCCCGAACAGTTTTACCGCGACTGGCTGCAGGTGGCGGGCGAAGAGGCCCTGCACTTTTCGCTGTTGCGCGAGCACTTGCAGACCCTCGGCCATGACTACGGTGATTTTGACGCCCACGACGGCCTGTGGCGCATGACCGAGGCCACTTCAGGCGACGTGATCGCCCGCATGGCCCTGGTGCCGCGCACCCTGGAGGCCCGCGGCCTGGACGCTACGCCGCCGATCCAGGCCAAGCTGAAGAAGGCCGGCGACCTGCGGGCGGTGGCGATCCTGGACACCATCCTGCGCGACGAGATCGGCCACGTGGCAGTGGGCAACCACTGGTACGGCTGGCTGTGCGCGCGTGACGGTCTGGACCCGCTGACCCTGTACCCGACGCTGGTGGCGCGCTACGCCGCACCACGCCTGCGACCGCCCTTCAATTGGGATGCGCGGCGGGCGGCAGGGTTCAGCGAGGCCGAATTGAACGCGCTGTCGGCCGGCCCGGACTAGGCCGGCGTGGTCGGTACGGCGGGCCCGGCGCCCAGCCGCATCCCCGCCTTGATGGCGAGGTGGCGGGCCAGCAGCATGGGCGGCATGCGCAGCCAGTGTGCACGCAGGTACAACGCAAAAAGTGCTGCGGCGTCGCCGCGGAGCCTGGCTGAACGGTGAGGGCTGCGCAGGCCACGCCGCCACAGTGCACGCATCAACGCAGCCACAGGCGCCGAGGGTGCGTGACGCTGCGCCGCAGCCAGAGCGATGGCCGGAACCGGCGTGCCCAGCAGTGCTGCTGTACTCGTCAGGCCGTGGTAGAGCACCCGCTGCAAGCCCAACGGTACAGAGCGGTCGGCCAGCGCGGTCCAGAAGCCCGGGTCGGTTGAAAAATGCCGCAACAACAGGTCGAGATCGGTCAGGTCCCGCAGGCCGTGGGAGAGGTCGTCGTTGTGGAACAGGTGGCACATGCTGTGCAAGACCATGTCGACCGGCGCCAGCACCTGCGCGCCGTTGATGCCATCGACCGGGCGCGCCGCTGCCAGCAGCAGCGTGGCGTCGGGCGCTTGCCTCACGGTCAGCGGCAAGATGTTGTGGTGTACATCGAGCACGGTCTGGCGCCGGGCGTGTTGCAGCGGCGGCAGCTCGTGCATCCACTGGCGGTAATAACGCTGGTCGTAGGCCGAGTGGTGGGTGCTCATCCAGCCGTGCAGGTTCAGCAGGGTTTCAACCTGATCCAGCGCGGCGCGGGGCACCAGGATGTCGATGTCGGAAAACAGCCGCCCCTGGGCCGCCGGCAGACCCGTCGCCAGGTAGGCCGCGCCCTTGAGCAGCACCACCGGCACCGCGGCGCTGCGCAAGGCGTCCAGCATCAAGCGGATTTCGCGCACGATCTCGCGCTGCTGCGCGGCCGCCACGAACAGCATCTCGGCCAGGTGCCGTCGTGGCGCCTCGGGCACCTGCGGCAGCAGCCCCCGCTCGGACAACCGGTGTGCCAGCCTGGCCAGCAGGTTGGCGGCGCGTGCCTGCCGGATCAGAAGCTCCCACTGCGCCTCGCTCAGGTCGGCCAACTGCTCGGCGTGGGTCCAGGCCCAGCAGGCCAGATCGAGCGGCGGCGGTGTCACGGCAAACCCTGTGGCGCTGTCGCGGGCGCCGCACCGCGCAGGGCCGCGGCAAGGTCAACACCTGCTGCCAGGTCCTCGAACACAGCCATCGCCTCGTCCAGATCCTGGTAGGTGAAGGTATAGCAGGCGCTACTTGCAACGAGATCGGTCAAGGTCTTGAAGCCGGCCGCCTGGTGCACGTTGTAGTTGAACGCGTTTTCGATCAGCGACATCACGCAGCGCCCGCGCGGCAGGGCTTGCAGGCGGGTGGCTGCACCCGCCTGGTAGTGCGGGAAAACGATCCAACCCGGCAGCGCCAGCTCGTCCGATCGGCGCACTGACGCCGTTGGCGCCGGAAAGTGCGCCACCCTGCCCTTCACGGTATCGCGCACCACCGAGCCGTAGCGCAATGCGCTGCCGGCAAAACCCTGCATCACCTCGATCGACGCATTCTTCAGGCTGACCGCCCTGGGCATCGGCACCAGCGACCCCAGGATCGGGTCGATCAGTGCCAGTTCATCCGACAGCAGGCGCCAGCCATTGAACAGCAGCGCCGCGCACAGCGTGCTCTTGCCTGACCCCGATGGCGCGGGCAGCACCAGCGCACGGCCGTTTCGCTCCAGCACTGCCGCGTGCAGGATCAGGTAGCGGTGGCACTGGCTGGTGACACACCAGTTCATGCCCCATTCCAGCATCGGCAATCCCTGGTCGCCCGGCAAGGGCGCAAACGGGTCCTGCCCATCGATCTTGAAGACGATCTGCCGCCGCAGCCAGCGCCGAACGCCGGTGACGTGATCGATGCCGATATGCTGGTCAGCAAAGCAGTCGGGTGGCACCAGCGGGTAGTCGCCATACAGCGCATGCAAGCCTGTTGCAACAGCGGGTACGCGGGACTGGATGCAAAACACCAGCGGCCCGGTGCGCAGCCGCAGCCCGTCACCGCGCAACTGGCATTCGAGGCCGTGATCGCTCAGCGAGGACAGCGTTGCCGCGTCAGCCAGGCTCAAGCCAGTTGCTCGACAACAATACCGGCCCGGACCAACGGCTCCAGCAAGCCACGCAAGGCCTTGTCATCGGCCAGCGTGACGGCGGGATCGTCGTCCAGGTCGGCCTCAGCGCCCAACAGTTGCAGCCGCAACTCGGTGCGTGTGAGCGGCGTCACCGATGACAAAAGCGTGGAGATCACCAGAGCAGCAGCCGTATCGATCAAGTGGGTGTCGAACCGGTCAGCCACGTAGACGAGTTGATCACCGTCCAGCGTGCGGCACTGAACGCCAGTGCCCAGGCGGTACCGCATACGGTGGATCGAGGTCAAGCCCAAGACCGAATTGCGGTCAAGGGTTCATGACCGTGCTCAGCCAATCCAGCGTCTTGGTTTCATCCCAGCCCAGCGAGGGGCTCGGGAACGCCGGGAACGCGGCCACGCCGCCCCTGATCGTGACCCACAGCGCCCGCGCCTGCTCGACCGTCACCGGGTAGCCCACCGGGGGGCTCAGCGCGTTGGCATAGGCCGCCACACAGTACTTGGCATAGGTCGAGGTCGACCCGGTCAACACGGCCTTCAGCGTGGTGCCGCGGTGGCCGCCCGGCGGAGCGGCATTGAAGACTACCGAAAAGCGCAGGGTGGCTGCGCTGACACCACCCGAAGTCGGCCATGCGGCATTGTTCAAGAACTTGAAGTACGTCGGCCCGTTGGTGGTACACACCACACCGCCCGGGTGGCGGCTGTTGAAGGTGGCGCGGGAGATGAACCCCGACGGGTTGACACACTCGGCAGCCGCGTGCGAGGGCAGGCTGGCCAGCGTCATCACGACCGGGGTTGCCGCGCCCAGGCTGCGGCGCAGCAGCAAGCGCCGGGACAGCGCGTCAGCGGGCGTTGCCGCGTCGGGCGTGTCGCCAGCCGTCGAATCAAACTGGGGTGTAGTCATGTCTTGGCGGTCCGGATGGGTCGAGGTCTTCACCTCATTGCGACCATCTTAAGAAGCTGACCGGCGCAAAGCTGTAACCGTGGCCCCGGGTTCCGGGGGGTCTGCAGACCAAAACAGGCACTATTTATCGACTTGCCCATTTGGGTGATGGCCGACCCCCCCCAGGCAAGGGGGTTCGTTCGCCGGTACGTCCTGGGCCAGCAGGCCGGCCACCACCGCCAGCACCGCATCCCGCACCCGCGGCAAATCGATCTGGCTGTCCAGCAGCCACTGCAGCATGACGCCGCGCAGCGCGCCCAGCAGCATCACTGCGCTGGCCTGCGCATCCACCCCGGCCCGGATCTCGCCCCGGGCGATGCCGGCCTGCAGGTGCACCTCGAAGAAGCGCAGCGCCTGGCGGTTGTAGGCCGCCATGTCGTCGCGAAAACCCGCGTCGTCCATGACGCCTTCGGTCATCATCACCAGCAGGGCGCGGGTGCTGGTCCATTGCTGGTCGGTGCGGCCGAAGTAAACCTCGATGTGGCCTCGGATCGCATCCAGCCCGGACCGGCGCTGCGGTGCTGCCAGCAACTGGTCGGCGAAGCGGCGGGTGATGTGCGCCGCCAGCGCCCGCAGCAGGCCGGCCTTGCTGCCGAAGCGGTGCGCCGCCAGGCCGCGGCTGTAGCCGGCGGCCTCACCCACGGCCGCAAGGGTCAGGCGCACCGTGCCGGTGGCGGCCACGATGGCCAGCGCAGCTTCCAGCAGCCGGCATTCCGCCTCCTCGCGGCGCTGGGCCTGGGTGCGGCGCTCGGCGGCCGGGGCAGGCGTGGGGTCGGTGCCCGCCATGGGCTCAGCGCGGCTCGATACCGGCCTGTTGCGCCACCCGCTTGAAACGCTCGAACTCGGCCGCCACGAAGGCCCGCATCTCCACCGGCCCCAGGTCCATCAGCGCTGACGGCTGGGCCGCCTGGTAAGCGCGGGCCTCGGGGCTGGCCATCACTTTGCGGAAGCCCTCAAACAACTTGTTCGTCACGTCGTCCGGCGTCTCGGCCCGTACAAAAAACGAGGCCCAGACGTAGGTCTCGAACTCGGGGTAGCCGCTCTCTTTCATCGTCGGCACGTCCGGGAATCCGGGGTCGCGCTTGTCGCCGGTGATGGCCAGCGCGCGCAGGCGGCGCTCGCGGATCAGCGGCGCGGCACCGGCAAAGTCGATCGCGCCGGTGACCAGCTGGCCGCCGATGATGTCGGTCATCATCAGCGCGCCGCCCTTGTACGGGATCGGCGTGACGGGCAGGCCGGTGACGGTGCCCAGCCAGGCGCCGACCAGCTCGTAGCCCGCCGAGTAGTTGCCCATCGGCAGCGGCGCGCCACTTTTTTTGGTGCCCTCGACCAGGTCCTTGACCGTCAGGTACGGTGATTCGGCCCGCACGATGAAGGCCACCGGGCCCTTGCTGACGCCGATCACCGGCCGGAAGTCCTTGGCCGGGTCGTAGGGCAGGTTTTTCATCATCACCGGGTTGACCGTCATCGGCGAGTTGGACGCCATCAGGATGGTGTAGCCGTCGGCCGGCAAATTCTTGACGCCCTGCACCGCGACGATGCCGCTGCCACCGGGCCGGTTTTCCACCACCACGGTCTGGCCAAACAGCCGGCCCAGCAATTCACCGTAAAAACGTGAACTGGTGTCGGCGCCGCTGCCGGCGTTGAAGGGCACCAGGATGCGGATCGGCCTGGACGGGAAAGCGCCGGCCTGGGCTTGGGCAAAGCCGGGCGCGAGCGCCAAGACCGTGCCCAGGGCCAGCCCCGCTATCAAGCCGGCACGGCGGTCTGAAACGTTTGTCATCATGTCTTGCTCCTGGCGTGAAAGAGGATGCCCGCTGCATCAGCCGAGCTGCTTGCAAACGCCCAAGTGATCAACCCGGGCGCGTCGATTGGTGGACCACGCCGTCGGCCAGCCAGCGCGCCAGGGTGTCGGCGTCCACCCCCGCCTCGGCCAGCAGCTCGCAGCTGTGCTGGCCCAGCAGCGGTGCGCCAAAACGCACGCTGGCGGGCGTGCGCTCAAAGCGTGTCGGCGGCCGCACCGTGACGGTACTGCCCTCGCTGGGGTGGGCCAGCGGCTGGAACAAACCCACCGCCTGCAGGTGCGGATGGGCAGGCAGGTCGTCGATGCCGTAAAGCCGGGTGGCGGCCATGTCCAGCGCATCGCACAAGGCCAGCAGGTCGTCGGTGGCCATTTTGCGTGTCACGCTGGCCAGGTCGGCATACAGCTCGGTGATGCGGGCGTTGCGCTCCTGGCGGTCGTGCAGCTGGTATTTGGCGATCAGGTCCGGCCGGCGGGCGGCCTCGAACAGGCCGACCCAGTGCTCGCCCGAGTACGGCAGCAGCGCCACAAAGCCATCCAGGGTCGGTGCGGGCTTGCGGCCGCCGGCCAGCAGCCGGGCGTAGCCGGCCTTGGCCGGCGCGGGATCGAAGCTCAGCCCGCCCAGGTGCTCGGCCAGCGTGAAGGCCACCATGGTCTCGAACATCGGCACCTCGACCTGCTGGCCCTGGCCGGTGCGCTCGCGGTGGAACAGTGCGGCCAACACCGCGTTGACCACCGCCAGGCCGGTGGTCTTGTCGGCGATCAGCGACGGCACATAGCCGGGCTGCGCGCGGTCGTGGCCGGTCAGCGCGGCCAGCCCGCAGGCGGCCTGGATCACGTCATCAAACGCCGGGCGGTGCGCGTCGGGCCCGTCCTGGCCAAAACCGGTGGCCATGCAGTAGACGATCTTGGGGTTGATCGCCTGCACTGCGGCGTAGCCCAGGCCCAGGCGCTCGATGGCTGCCACGCGCATGTTGTGCACCAGCACGTCGGCGCCCGCGATCAAGGCCTGCACCGCCGCCCGCCCGGCTTCGGTTTTCAGATCAACCGCCACCGAGCGCTTGTTGCGGTTGACCGCCAGAAAGATCGAGCTCATGCCGCGGTGCAGTGACACCCCGTTCGAGCGCATCAGGTCGCCCTCCAGGCTTTCGACCTTGACCACGTCGGCGCCGTAGTCGCCCAGGATCTGGGTGGCGATCGGGCCCAGCACCACCGAGGTCAGGTCCAGCACCCGCACGCCGGCCAGCGGGCCGGTGGGGTGCGGCGCTGGCGGCGCGGCGACCGGTGGGTGCTGCGGGGATTGCGACGGAGCGTGCATGGGTGACAGCGGCGTGGGCGACGTCAGCGGCAAGCTCACGGCACCGAAGTTTGGAATGTCCTCCAGGCTACCATGATGTTTGTTGCCCGACAAACAAATGTCACGCAGAATGATTCAGCGACCCGCGTTCATCGCCTCCGGCTTTTCCCGGCTGCGCCGCAACCCGGGCGTGAAACCCCCACCCACCCCAACCGAGGTTGCCGATGCAGACCTTGCGCATTGAACCCTGCACCCTGCCGCCCGCCTGCGAGGACTTGCGCCGCCAGGTGCGGACCTTTCTGGCCGATACCCTGACGGATTACCCGGCCGAAAAGCGGGTGCGCAACTGGTCCGGCAACAGCCCGGCCTTCAGCGCCCAGCTGGGTGCCCGTGGCTGGATCGGCATGACCTGGCCCAAGCGTTATGGCGGACAGGACCGCTCACCGCTGGAGCGCTATGTGGTGCTGGAGGAGTTGCTGTCGGCCGGCGCACCGGTGGGCGCGCACTGGGTGGCCGAGCGCCAGAGCGCGCTGCTGCTGATGCGGCTGTCGCCCGAGCTGCTGGCACCGCGCATCGTGCCCGGCATCGCACGCGGCGAGACCTTTTTTTGCATCGGCATGAGCGAGCCCGATTCGGGCTCGGACCTGGCGTCGATCCGCACCCGGGCGCACCGGACCGATGCCGGCTGGGTGATCAACGGCCGCAAGGTCTGGACGTCCAACGCCCACCGCACCCACTGGATGATTGCGCTGGTGCGCACCGGCTCCCAGGGTGAGGTGCGGCAGGCCGGTTTGTCGCAAATGCTGGTGGACATGAAAACGCCGGGCCTGACGGTGCGGCCCATCATCAACCAGCTCGGCGAGCACGACTTCAACGAGGTGACGTTTGATGACGTGCTGGTGCCGCACGAGCACCTGATCGGCACCGAGGGCGACGGCTGGGCCCAGGTTTCGGGTGAACTGGCGTTTGAGCGCAGCGGGCCCGAGCGTTACCTCAGCAGCAGCCAGCTGCTGCTGGAAATGCTGGCCGAGGCCGACCCGACCGATGCAAGGCAGGCGGTGGCGCTGGGCCGCATCGTGGCCAGCTACGCCACGCTGCGCCAGATGTCGCTGGGTGTGTCGGGCATGCTGGCGCGCGGCGAAAACCCGGCGGTGGCGGCCGCGCTGGTCAAGGACCAGGGCGCGCTGGTCGAGCAGGCGATGCCCGACATCGCGCACGACCTGTTTGGCGGCCTGGCTGCGCCCGGGTCCACGCTGGCGCAGGTGATGTCGTACACCGCGCGCGCCGTGCCGTCGTTTTCACTGCGCGGCGGCACCCGCGAAATCCTGCGCGGCATCATTGCCAAAGGACTGGGGCTGCGATGAGTGAGTCGATGATCGAAGAAAGCACGGCGCGGCTGTTTGCCGGCGCCGTCAACCGCCAACTGCTGCTGGCCTTCGAGGCCGGCCAGCCGCCCACCGCGCTGTGGCAAACGGTGGCCGACCAGGGCCTGCCACTGGCGCTGGCGAGCGAGGCTGCCGGCGGCATCCAGGCCAGCTGGCGCGAGGCCTACCCGATCCTGCGTGGCCTGGGCTACTGGCAGGTGCCGCTGCCGCTGGCCGAGACGATGATCGCCGCGCTGCTGCTGTCGGCTGCAGGCATCGACGTGCCCGACGGCGCGATCGCGCTGGTCGAGTCGGTGCCGGGTGGCCCGGACGGCGCGCTGCACCCCAGCGGCGACGCCGCGCATCGCGCGTTGAGCGGCCGGGTGCTGCGGGTGCCCTGGGCCAGCGCCTGCCGCTGGGCACTGGTGTCGCTGGTGGATGCCGGCAAACACGGCGGCGCAGCAGACGCGGCCTTGCCGGCCAGCGGCCAGATCGCGTTGATCGACCTGCACAACACCACCACCGCCACCGTCACCACCC
>Ga0209181_10001720_pt1 | contig 37513 bp, 22 predicted proteins | sample MAT05_FD_187208 | JGI IMG/M metagenome (GOLD analysis project Ga0209181, IMG submission 187208) | Freshwater microbial communities from Lake Fryxell liftoff mats and glacier meltwater in Antarctica - MAT-05 (SPAdes) (version 2) | ecosystem: Environmental > Aquatic > Freshwater > Ice > Liftoff... | reverse complement strand
TTTTGTTTCTTTTGTGTTTCAAAAAATACGCTACGGGGCTTCTCTGATGTGTTCCGCGATATCGTCGGGCGTGGACCACGTACAGTGCCTGTGTCTGAAGTCTGGTGTCTGAAGTCTGGTGTCTTGTGTCTGAAGTCTGGTGTCTTGTGTCTGAAGTCTTATGTCTGAAGTCTGGTGTCTTGTGTCTGAAGTCTTGTGTCTGAAGTCTGAAGTCTGGTGTCTTGTGTCTGAAGTCTGAAGTCTGGTGTCTGAAGTCTGAAGTCTGAAGTCTGGTGTCTGAAGTCTGAAGTCTGGTGTCTTGTGTCTGAAGTCTTATGTCTGGTGTCTTATGTCTGGTGTCTGAAGTCTGAAGTCTGATGTCTGAAGTCTGGTGTCTGAAGTCTGAAGTCTGAAGTCTGATGTCTGATGTCTGAAGTCTGAAGTCTGATGTTTGAAAAGTCTTGTATCTCATTTCTGCCCAAAAGCCAAATCGCCCGCATCTCCGAGACCTGGCACAATATAGGATTTTGCCGTGAGTTCTTCATCAATGGCTGCGACCCATATAGCGGCCTTGGGATACTGTTTTTGCACAGATTCTACACCAGCTGCACTGGCAATAATCGTGGCAATATGTACTGCTACGGGTTGTCCGTTGCGCAGAAGGTCGCGCAAAGCCAAATTGACAGAAGCACCGGTAGCGAGCATTGGATCGCATAAAATGAGTACACAATCATCCAAATTTGGGGCGGTCACGTAATCTAATTGGATATCAAATGACCCGTCTTTGTGATTGCGGCGAAATGCGGCAATAAAAGCATTGTCTGCTCCGTCAAAATAATTGAGCATTCCCTGATGCATGGGTAATCCGGCTCGAATCACGGTAGCCAATACGACTCTTTGAACGGGTAATTTGACAGCAGCAGTACCTAATGGTGTTTCCACATCCTTCACTTCATAATGAAGGGTTTTGGAAATTTCATACGCCAATATTTCGCCAATGCGCTCCAGATTTCGCCGAAACCGGAGTCGGTCTGTTTGTATTTCCACGTCGCGCATTTCGGCAACAAACTGATTGGCAATGGAGACGTGTTCAGATAAGTTGAAGAGCATAATTTAAAAAAGGAAAGCTCAAAGGTAGTCAGGCGCAGGTAAAAAAAAGCAAATTTGACGGCAATTTTTTAAAAATATCAGGATTATTGTGCGAACAGATTAAATATGCTACCTTTGTTGTTCTTATATAATTTATCCTTTCAAATTCACCACTCATCTTTCCTTTTGTCTGCTGCTATTTTCGTTGATCTTGCTGTCGGAAGCGTTTTAGCTTTAGTGATGTTTGGCGTGGGCTTATCGCTCACTTTTTCCGAGTTTACCAATATTGTGCGCCACCCGCGCGCTTTTTTCACGGCATTGAGTGCACAAATGCTGGGATTACCCCTTATTGCCTTGATTATTGGTATGTTGGCCCCACTTCCTGCCGAGATTAAAGTGGGGCTAATTATATTGGCGGCCAGTCCAGGTGGCGCTACATCGGGTTTCCTGACCTATTTATGGCGTGGCAATGTGGCACTTTCATTAGCCCTTACTTCTGTAAACAGTTTTCTAACGCTGTTTTCTATTCCGGTGGTGGTCAATTTTGGCTTAAAGGCTTACATGGGGCACTCTACAGACTTGCATTTGCCTTTCTGGGAAACAGTTCGACACATTTTCTTTATTACGATGATTCCGGCGGCATGTGGCATTTTACTGCGTCGAAAATACCCGGATTTTGCCGAACGGATTAGTAAACCTGCCAAATACGTGATGTTGGCATTGTTAGCGGTGGTATTTACGATCAAATTATTTGCCGGAAAGAGCCAGGGAGGGTCGGGGTTAAATGCTGCCGATTTTCTTACGATTACACCTTATGCGCTGTTGCAAAATGCTGCCTGTCTGTTTTTTGGTTACTTTTTTATGAAATGGATGGGATTGCCCCACGCTTCCCGACTAACTGCCGCTATGGAAAGTGGTGTGCAAAATACCACGCTGGCTTTTTTAATTGCCAGTAATATGCTGGAAAATCAGGAAATGGTGAAACCCGCTTTGGTTTATTCGCTGTATTCTTTCTGGACTGCCTGCCTTTTTGCTTACGCGGCAAACAGAAAATTCAGACCCAATGAGCCAGTGTTTACGGAAGAAGTATAATAATGCTTAGGAACAGTATTCGACAAAAGACACAGGCGAATTACCGAACAAATTGTTGGTTTTAGGCGGTGTATACAGTAATTTTCAGGCTTTAACGCAATTGAAAATAATGGCTGATGCCTAAATATTCGGCCCGATAACATCCTCTGCACGGGTGATGTAGTAGCGTATTGTGTTCAACCTAAGGAAGGAGTACCGCTGGTCGGCCTTCCGTATAATTTTGATCATCGTTTTTTATTTTGACAAAACCGTATGATACAAAAGACGAAAATTGTCCGGCTATGAACATCCGCCTGTCCGATAATGGACAATGTTTAATTTTCAAGTAATTGATAATCAATATTTTGCGGCTATGGCATGGCTATTGCGTCTTATCCATTATTAATGCTCCATTACTCACATTCATGCGCTACCACTATTTTACCGTTGTTTGCCGCAGCCTTTGGCGGAACAAAACCTTTTCTGTTATCAATATTTCTGGGCTGGCTATTGGAATGGCCACTTGTTTGCTCATTCTTTTATATGTGCAGTACGAATTGGGCTACGACCGCTATCATGAAAAGGCCGGGCGCATCGTCAGGGTCACTTTTCGCGGTACGGTGCAAGGCGAAAAAACGAATGAAGCCTCCGTGATGCCACCTGTGGCGCAGGCGATGAAGGCCGATTACCCGGAAGTGGAAGCCGCAACCCGATTACGGGAAGCGGGCAGGCCGATCATCTCCACAGCGGAAAAAATCTTTCGGGACAACAAAGTGGCTTACGCCGATGCTAATTTTTTTGACGTATTTACGCTGCCTTTTTTACGGGGCGACGCAAAAACGGCTTTGGCACACCCCAACACGGTGGTGCTGAGTAAAACCACTACCCAAAAGTTTTTTGGCGGGGAAGACCCAATGGGTAAGGGTTTGCACCTTCAGGGCTGGGCCGCTCCTTTGACCGTCACAGGAGTGATGCAGGATATTCCTAGCAATTCACATTTTCAGTTCGATTTGTTAGCCTCCATGTCTGGTTTGCCCGACGCGCAATCCAATTCCTGGATGACTTCCAATTATTTCACCTATTTGGTGCTGACGAAAGGCCATGACTACAAACAATTGGAAGTTAAACTGCCTCAAACCGTAAAAAAATACATCGGGCCGCAAATGCAGCAGGCAATGGGCATGACGTTTTCAGCATTTCGCAGCCAGGGCAATGACCTCAGCCTGTTGTTGCAACCACTGACGGACATCCACCTCTATTCAAACTTCAATTATGATATGACCCCCACAGGTAATGCTCAGTATATTTATATTTTTGCGGCAAACCATCCCGATTCATGGCTTAGAAAATCTTCCTGTTGGGGTGTATTTTGCTCATATTGCCTTAGATGGCGCAGCAACGTACACCCTTAAAATAATAAAATAATGTATAAAATAAAATCTGACACCGTTCCTAAGAGTCCGGCTGTGTAAGAAAAGGAAAGATAAAAAAGAGCCATCCTGGAAAGTTTGCAGGATGGCTCGGTAGTAATTAAGTGAGCGGTTAATAAAAATTGTTTAGTTTAAAATCGGCTGCTCACCAAGAATCTGGCGGGCGCGATCAAGAATAGTAGTGTCTTCCAGTTGAACGATACCTCCATTAGGACCCGGCTCAAGGTGAAACTCTACTAGTTCTCCATGAGTATAATCATGGGCACCGAAATAATTTCGCACTGTTTGTTCATCCACTGACAAATCTTGGGCGATACGGGCAATGCTGCCGGAGGGAAGTGCATGCTTGATGCGACGAAGTTCATCGAAAGTAATATTCATGTGCTTCAAAAATTAGTGAACAATATAATTTGGAATAAGATAATTTGGAACAGTGAAGGGAGTACCTTCAAAACTTTGCCTAAGGTACGGGTGTTGAAAGATAATTACCAAATAAAACGTCATTTTTTTTTCTTTTTTTTTGTTAAAGTCGAACCGTGCAGTATTAGATTTTTTTCCAGAGCAATCTGTACTCAAAATAATATCTGATAATGCTACAATCTATCCGTTAATTATTCCGTTACTCATGCATAAATCATGTGTCAGTAAAATATTATGTTTTTACACGTTGTTTCTTTCGATATTCCGTATCCGGCCAACTATGGCGGAGTAATTGTTATTTTTAACCAAATCAGAGCGCTCCATGCTTTAGGGGTGAAAGTTATTTTGCATTGTTTTCAATACGGAGACCGAACGGAGCAACCTGAATTAAACCGCTATTGCCACGAAGTACATTACTACCCGCGCAGCCGTTCTTTATTTTATCAATTGAGCACCCTTCCCTTTATCATGCGTACGCGAGAGAATCGTGCGCTACTCAAGCGCCTGCGCCGCGATAAATATCCCATTTTGTTGGAGGGAATGCACACCGCTGCTTATGTGTTGCACCGGCGTTTACGGAGCCGTCAAAAATTGGTTCGGATGCACAACGTCGAATGGGAATATTACGATGGGCTTTCACAATCCACCAATGATATTTTTCAAAAACTCTATTTTTTTGCGGAAAGTATCAAATTACAGCGCATTGAACCCAAAATTGTCTTACACGCGGATGAGATATTAACTCTTTCTGCTCATGATACAGCCTATTACCGTGAAATGAAAGCGAACACGCACTATATTGCAGCTTTCCACCCCAATGAGTCGGTAGAAAGCCAACTTGGGCGAGGAAAATATATGTTATTTCACGGCAAACTGAGCATACCGGATAATGAAAAGAGTGCCCTGTGGCTGATACAGGAGGTGTTTTCTCAATTAGATATTCCATTTGTGATTGCCGGAATGGATCCTTCAGATGATCTGAAAGAATTAGCCGGCAGGTATGACCATATTAGCATAGTGGAAAATCCGGATGAAGCAGCCATGAACACCCTGATCCGGGATGCACAAGCCAATATTTTAGTTTCGTTTCAATCATCCGGTGTCAAACTAAAACTCATTAATGCTCTCTTCAGAGGGCGTTTTTGCATCGTCAATGATGCTATGGTAAAAGGTGCCGGATTGGAATCCTATTGTCATGTGCGCAATTCTGCCCGCGATATGCGCCAAACTATTGAGGCATTGAGCAATACGCCCTTCGAACAACATCGTATAGAAGCCCGCCGTAATTTATTAGAAACCGAATATTCTAACTTGGGAAATGCAAAAAAATTGATAAAATTGATAAAATTTAGTCACGAGGGGACAGCGAAAGAAAAAATACTGTAACTTTACGCCAGTTTTTTTACCAACGTTATTATATTATACAACCCATGGTTACACGCGACAAACTTTGGAAAGGCAGTTGCTTGCTGAAAATAAAAACCTGTTTGTTATCATTATGCTGATTGCTCACGATGGGCTAAAGCGTATTAAAAATGACGATGAAAAATTGCAAATCAAAACAGGGCTGGCCCGCATACTGTTGCAGCAGGGTTATTCATCGGAAGATGTCCGGGATATTTTTGTGTTCATCAAACATTACACAAGTTTTGCCGATTCAAAATATTTGCGTATCTTTGACCTTGAAATGCGTCAAATTGCTCACCATTCAACAACACAACCCATGGGCATTGAAGAATATCTTATAGCCGCTTATCGCGAAGACGGGCTTAAAGAAGGCCTCGAAAAAGGCCGTGAAAAAGATCTCGAAAAAGGCCGTGAAGAAGGTATCGAAAAAGGTATTGAAAAGGGTATCTCCCTAAAAGAACGAGATTTCACGCTCAATCTTTGGGAATTACAAGCGTTTTCTCTTGAAAAAATCTCACTTTTAGTGGGTGCAACGGACGTTCAGGTATCTGATACCATTGTAACCTACCTCAAAGAACACGGCAAAACGAAAGAAGACGCCTTAACTATCCTGGCTATTTATCGCCAAAAATTCCCGGCACCAGCAAAAGGACAGGATACTTTTGAGCGGTTGGCAGTATGATAATGCGGTGCAATGCACAAAGATGGTGATGCATACCCCGGAACGACAGTTTGTGTCTGCTATGCTTCAAGAGTTATTCAACACTTGTTCGAGGTATAGATGCCTGATCTTACGGATCACGCTGTTGTCGCCTGTGGGCCTACTCGCGCAGGAAGTGCCACATATTCGCAATTTCCTGCCGATGCAATGAAAGAAATTCGCCACATCGTAACAGCATACCAGAAAATTGATTTTTCAAAAAACAAAGCTGCCCTCGCTACGGTTGCCCGTGTAGAAGGCTCCTCCTATCGTCGTACCGGCGCAAGAATGCTGGTACTCGACAATGGCACTTATTTAGGTGGCATCAGCGGCGGTTGTCTCGAAGGAGATGCTTTGCGCCGGGCACAAAAAGCCATTGCTGCCAATCAACCTTCCGTTGTTACTTACGACACCACCCGCGACGACCACAACCAAATCGGGGTAGGTTTGGGCTGTAATGGTATCATTGATGTACTATTCACACCGCTGGATGCCTCCGACCCAAACAATCCCGTTGGCCTGTTGAGCCATCGGCTACACAGCCGACAGCCGCAGCTATTATCAACCATAACTGGTTGTGCGGCACACCCGGAAATCCTTGGAAAAACAGTACCTTTTGAAACGCCGGCGCAGTGGCAGCGCGATTTTCCGGTGCAAGAGATAGCAGAAACAGCGATGGCGGACGCACTCCATTGTTTGCAACAGGAGAAGACCCGGACGCTTTTTTACACCACCCCTTCCGGAGAAGCAATACGTGTTTGTATGGAAGTGCTTTTGCCTGCTACCCACCTCGTGCTGTATGGCAGCAACAACGATATTTATCCGATGGTGCGCATCGGCACAGAACTTGGATGGGACCTGACGGTAATGGCCAATCCATTAAAAGTTGAAAAATTGCTTTTTGCATCAGGCACCAAAGTGCTGAACCCTAAAGAAGGCGGTGTGCCGGAGATTGATGCCCATACTGCCATTGTTTTGATGGCGCACGACTACAAAACCGATCTGCAAAATCTTCAAGACATTTTACCTTCGCCTGCCCGGTACCTCGGTTTGCTGGGGCCTGGCAAACGCGCCCAAAAAATGTTTGATGCGCTTGAAGTCAAAGGGGTAATCGTCTCCGCTCAGGAAAGGGAGCGTATTTTTGCTCCTGCCGGATTGGATATTGGCGCCTTAACGCCGGAAGAGATTGCATTGTCCATCGTGGCAGAGATTCGCGCTTGTTTTGCCGGGCGAAAAGGTGCCTCCCTTCGATTGCGGGAGGTGTCGATTCACGAAGAAATTTCCTAATTTAACCTTTCTCGTTTCCCGGATGCGGCATAAAATGCCAAAAGGAGTCAAATTTATTGTTATAACGATCTTTATCCAATCTGTACAAGGTTGCTTTTTTGGTATTGGACAACGGGTCTTTTTCACCAGTATCTATGAGCAAATTGGTGGAGTGTATTTTCCGGTTAAAGTTTCGACGATCCAACCTCATGCTGTAAATCGCTTCATACAGGTTTTGCAGTTGTGGGATAGTAAAACGTTCCGGCAGCAGCTCAAAACCCAATGGATGAAGGGCGGCTTTGTATCGCAGCCATTCTAAAGCCTTTGAAACCATCTCATCGTGGTCAAATATTAAATTTGGTTTGTCATCTAAATTGATCCATTGTGCATTATGTGCATTCAGGGCTTCCTGACCCTGGTCTAAAATATTGATCAGGGCAAAATACACCACGGAAATGGTTCTTTCTACCGGGTCGCGCCCAACTTTGCCTGCGGTCATGATTTGTTCTACAAAAACATTTGTGAGGCCAGTCAGGTTGTACAGGATGCGACCTGCACCGGATTCGAGGTCTTCATCCTGTTTTACAAACCCGCCCAGCAGTGACCATCTCCCTTTTTCAGGCCGAATTTTTCTTTTGAAAAGCAGTAATTTGAGTACTGCTCCATCAAAACCAAAAATAATGCAGTCTATGGCAATCAGCATTCTGGTTGCATCCTGGTATTTTTTCATATTAACGCATAAAAACGACTATGCACTTCGTGATAAATAGTGCTACTTTAACGGCAAAAGTAATAATTTTGGGACAAACGCAAAATTTTTCATTTTGATGCTGGCGAAGAAGAATACCCGGTTACCGGGAAGGCAGCAGTGTTCAACAAAAAATGTGTCATTTATACACTATTTAATTTGCCGGTTCGGGTATTGATGCAAAGGCAAAAAATATTGTCAGAGAGACACAATTTTTGTTGCTTAAAAAAAATTGCGCTGATATTTTTTTTAGTATAAATGTTCAACACAAAAATTTGTTGTTTTTTGATAAAAAACACACCAAAACTGCTTTTTTGATAAAAAACACTTAAAAATTACCATAATGGGTTTCGGTTTATTAATTTATATTTGTTGTTTTTACGCCTGTAAAGTGGGCGTAATCAGGTTTTCACAAAATTTATTTTCATTTTTATTTTGTTGTTTCGTTAGTTTGTTTCAATATTGCAGCCTCAATTAAGTGTTTGTTCAGAAGCATGCGTCCTTTCCCTTTTGCCATTTGTTTTTGTTGCGTAATCCTTTCAGCCTTTTTTATACATAAGCAAAACTAATCATTAACATTCTAAACACTTTTTGCCCATGAGTGAGTACATTTCAACTCAAAACATGCATGACAAATCCAGCGTTGGCTGGTACAGACTGATTGTAATTGCAGCACTTTGGCTGGGTTTGCAAGCAGGCGTAATTCACGCTCAAGCCGTTAGCGGAAAGGTAACTGACGCAAAGTCGGCACCCTTAATAGGGGTTACCGTTGCGGCTAAAGGCACTCAAACTGGCACAGCAACAGACATTGACGGAAACTTCCGGATGAATGTGCCCGCCGGAGCAAATACCTTAGTATTTACTTACACAGGTTTTGAAAGTCAGGAAATCCCCTTAGACGGACGTACCTCCTTCAATGTCATCTTAGATGAGGGATCCGCCGGCATCAACGAGGTCATCGTTGTTGGTTATGGCACCCAGAAAAAGGCGACTTTAACGGGTGCCGTAACGGCTCTGGGAGGCACAGAACTCATTAGATCGCCCGCTGTGGATATTTCCAACTCGCTGGCTGGACGCCTGCCGGGTTTGGTGGTCATCCAAACCAGCGGCGAACCGGGAAATGACGGTGCTTCTATTAACATCCGGGGTATCAATACCCTCGGAAATAGCAGCCCGCTGATCGTTATTGACGGTATTCCTGATCGCGATGGGGGCTTGGGCCGTATCAGCCCCAACGACATCGAATCCATCTCCGTGCTGAAAGATGCTTCTGCGGCAATCTATGGTGCACGGGCGGCCAATGGTGCCATTCTGGTGACCACTAAGCGCGGAAAATCGGGTAAACCAACGCTGACGTATGACTTGAATCAGGGATGGTCGCAACCCACCATCGTCCCCAAGATGTCGAACGCGGTGGAATACGCCAACATCATGAATGAGCTGCCCATTTACAAATCAATTCCTTCTGCCGAATGGGCAGCGGCTGCGAGTAGTATCAAGCAAACAGGTGTTTACGACTCCCCCACCGCTGGTGTTGCTACCCTGAGCGCCAATTACAGCCCTGAAGCAGTGCGCAAGCACGGCGACGGTTCTGACCCCTGGGGATTCCCCGACACGGATTGGTTTGGAGATGCCTTTAGAACATGGGCCCCTCAAACCCGGCACAACCTCCAAGTGAGCGGTGGTTCCGAGAACGTACGCTATTTGGCCTCGGCTGGTTACCAGTTCCAGGATGCCATTTACAAAAACTCGGCTACTTTTTATAAGCAGTACAACGCCCGCGTCAACTTGGATGCAAAGGTAAACAAGTACATTAATACCAATTTGGGGGTGTTGGTGCGCCGCGAAGACCGCAACTACCCGACGGAATCGGCTGGTTCCATTTTCCGTATGTTGATGCGTGGTCGTCCGAACGAACCGGAAGTGTGGCCCAACGGTAAGCCGGGCCCGGATATTGAGAACGGCCAAAACCCGTATGTAATTACTACCAATGCAACAGGTTATGAAAGAATTCCAAAAGATTTTGTTCAAATCAATGGTGGCGTGGATATCACCAATCCGTGGATAAAAGGACTTAAACTAACGTTGAGTGGTGCCGTTGACCGCAATAACGAAACGAGGAAATCCTGGCAGACCCCGTGGGAACTGTACAGCTGGGATCGCCAAACCTTTGAAGCAGACGGTGTAACCCCAAAATTGGTCGGTGCCATTCGTTCGAACTTTACCGACCCGCGCCTGTCGCAGTCTTCTAGTTCCGTGTTGAATACCAACCTGACGGCTATTTTAAATTATGACAAAACGGTGGGGGAACATGACCTCAACCTGATGGCGGGTGTCACGAAGGAACAGGCCCAAGGCGAATTTTTCTTCGCTTTCCGTCGCAATTTCCTTTCTCCGGCAGTTGACCAGTTGTTTGCCGGCGGCGCGGCGCAGCAGAATGTTGGCGGTGGTGCTTTTCAAAGAGCACGTTTGGGCTACTATGGTCGCGCCCGTTACGGTTTCCGCGAGACTTATCTGGCAGAACTTATCTGGCGCTATGATGGTTCTTATATTTTCCCAAAAACGGGCCGTTTTGGTTTCTTCCCCGGCATATCAGTGGGTTACGTTGCTTCCAATGATTTCAAAGTCAGGGGTATTGACTTCCTTAAAATCCGTGCCTCTTACGGGCAGATGGGCAATGACCAAGTGTTCTTTAATAATCGATTACAGGAATTTGCCTACCTTTCTACTTATGGATTTGGCAGTTACCCGATCAATGGAGCAGTGGCAAATACGCTGAACGAGACAGTGTTGGCTAATCCTGACTTTACCTGGGAGCGGGCAAATAACTTCAATCTCGGTTTGGATGCTACCTTCCTGAACAATAGGTTTGACCTCACTTTGGAGCTGTTTAGAAACAAGCGCGACCAGATTTTGATTCAAAAAACAGGTTCCACCCCTGCTTCTTCGGGTATCAGCACGCTGTTGCCCCCCGTAAATGCCGGTGAAATGACGAATCAGGGTTTTGAATTCAATTTAGGTTACAACTCAAAATCTACCAGCAAGGTGCGCTTTCGGGCTGGCATCAACGGTGGCTTTGCCCGCAACCAAGTGAATTTCATAGACGAAGTGCCGGGCATACCGGACTATCAGAAGCGGGAAGGCAAACCCCTCAATGCTTATTTGGTGTATGAATCTGACGGAGTTTTCCGCGATCAGGCAGACATTGAAGCCAACAGGTTAGATTACAGTAGTGTTACCGGCAATTTACTGCCCGGGGATATGAAATTTAAAGACACCGACGGTAATGGCAAAATTGATGCCGATGATCAGGTACGCCTGAACGAGAATGATTTCCCTACGTTCAACTTCGGGGCTAATCTGACGCTTCGTTACAAGGGCTTCGACCTCACGGCTTTGTTTCAAGGTGCTACAGGAGCCTCTATTCGTATCTCAACGGAGTCGGGTGATATTGGTAATTTTCTGAAGTACAGCCACGACAATCGTTGGTCAGTAGAAAACCCAAGCAGCGAACACCCGCGCTTAGCCAGCCGCGGCGACACCTATTATACAGGAGGTAATTTTGGCAATAATACCTATTTCCTGTTTAGTAAAGATTATATCCGCTTGAAAAACTTCGAGTTGGGTTACGCTCTTCCAAGGAAAGTGCTGGATCGGGTAAAATTCAGCGGCTTCCGGGTGTATGTCAATGGCCTAAACCTCTTTACCATTGCAGCAAATAATATTTTCGATCCGGAAGCGACCGCAGGTAGCGGGGTCTATTATCCGCAGTCACGGATCATCAACACTGGTCTCAGTTTAACTTTTTAAATTAATTATTCACAAAAATGAACAAGTTTAAAGCATTATTTTTATTTATGCTGGCAGGGACAATGTTCTATATGTCCTGTAAACAGGATTTTTTAGATACCCAGCCACTCGACAAAATTTCCAGCGATGCCACCTGGAAAGATGGCGCACTTTCGGAAGCATTTGTCTTCAATGTATATTCTTTTCTCGGCTACGGCGGTTATGAAGAACAGTCCTTAGCCGCCATCACGGATGAAGCGATGTTCACCCACTCCGGTCGCAACATCAACCCCTTTACGGAGGGTGCAGAAAGCCCCTCCAACTTGGCTTGGAAAAGCTCGACTTATGAGTGGGGCAATATGTTCCTTGCCATTCGGCAGGCGAATGTGGCCTTGGAAAATCTGCCAAAGTCCACTTTCTCCAACGCGGTACTGCGCGAGCGCCTGACAGGAGAAGCCCGCTTCCTGCGGGCGTACTACTATCAGCAATTGCTTCGCTTCTACGGCGGCGTACCACTCATCAACAAGCCTTACGGCCTCAATGAGGATTATTCGATCAGCCGCAGTTCCTATGATGATTGCGTAAAATTCATCCTTGCTGACTTGGATGAAGCCGTCAAATTACTCGATAAAAAATCCGAAACACCCGGTCGTGTCACTAAGTTGTCTGCTATGGCACTCAAATCGCGTGTGCTGCTCTATGCCGCCAGCGACTTGCATGATGGCCCAACGGCAAAAGCGAAGTCTTCTGTACTCTCTTCCGCCAGCAACCTTGATCTCGTGGCGTATGCGAGCGGCGACCGCAGGGCCCGCTGGCAAGCGGCAAAAGCAGCCACGAAAGCGGTCTTAGACGCAGGTACCGGTTATAAATTGGATAAATCAACACCTGCATCGGCAGAAGAAGGTAAGAACAATTACATTGCCATCGCCATGGGAGGCAAAAGCAAAGCAGCTGATCCCGGCGGTGCCGTGGAAATGCTCTTTATGCGTACGCTCACGCCCGATTTCACGCAGGAAAGCAACTGGCCGCTGGGTGGTCTCCACTACGGCATCAACAATGGCCCCAACGGCTACCACAACTGGGCTGGCAATACGCCAATCCAGCAGTTGGTGGATGACTATGAAATGATGGACGGCACGCGTTTCGACTGGAACAATGCCGCGCACAAAGCAGACCCGTTTGCCAACCGCGACCCACGTTTCTATGCCAGCATTCTGTATGACGGTGCCAATTGGAAGCCACGCCCTGCTGACGTAGCAGGTCTTGAGCCGGCTAATCAAATCCAGACTGGCTACTACGACGACGGCAAAGGCGGTATCATTAATGGTATTGACACCCGAGAGTCGACTGTTGAAAACTGGAATGGTACCCGTACTAGGTACTATACCCGTAAATTCATTGACCCGGACCCGGGTTTGGCCGATAACCAGTCCAGCGCACAAGTCATTCCATGGCCTTTTATTCGCTACACCGAAATGGTGCTGAACTATGTAGAAGCTTGCCTCGAATTAGGGGAAGAAGCAGAAGCAAAGGCATGGCTCAACAAGATTCGTTTCCGCTCCGGGATGCCAGCCATAACTGAAGCCGGAACTGCCCTGCGGGATCGCTATCGCAATGAGCGCCGCATTGAACTCTCTTATGAGGAGCACCGCTACCACGATGCCCGCCGTTGGATGATACCCGCTGCTACTTTGGGTCGGGGTATCAAGGCCATCAACGTAACAGCAACGCTAAAAGCAGGCAAAACAGCACTCGTTCCCTATCGTCATGATAAAACGGTGTATAGCTATACTTACACGGTAGAGGACAACACCTCTAATGAAACCCGTAAATGGAGTGATAAGATGTACTACCGTCCGATTGGCAGGGATGAGATCAACCGGAACGCTAAATTGACCCAGAATCCGGGGTACTAACGGAGGAAGGGGAATAATGCACGGAAATGACTTTACTGAATGACAGTACTCATAAATTTTTTTACAAAAAGTTTATGAGTGCTGTCATTCAGTAAAGTCATTTACAGATAAGTAGGTAAATAGAAATAATCGTAGTTTTAAATTTCATTAATTACCTTATTATCAAGGTTTTGTGAGACTTTGGACTGCCGACTATTGACTGTGGACTACTTAAAAACAACAGCCCTTCTTTTCATCAAGGAGGGCTGTTGCGTTTTAATGGGCTTGTTTTAATGGGCTATTTTCGGAGCAAAATGCGGGTTTTAAGCAAATCTGAGTGATTTATTTGGATGCCTTTGCGGGCAGCAGACCAATAAATTTATGTGTGGATTCACAAAGATTAGCCTTATCTTTGCATTTCTGTTCACAAAAACGAAAGTTTTGTTCATATCGGGCGCAATGAGCTGGCTCCGCTGCATTCCGAAGGCCCTTTGATTTAGGAACTGTGTCATAATAAAGTATTGATCTTGTCTGATTCCTTTTCACTCAAATTGCCCATCTTTTTGCTTAAATAGCCCCACTATTAGCGCAAGAAGGTAGTTATTTGAGCAAAAATTACACTACCTAAGTTTAAAATCTTATTATGACACCGTTCCTTGGGGATAGCCAAAAAATAATCTATAACAATTAGGCATGATTTGCCGACGAATTTTGATAAGTTATTCTTTTACCGTTCCTTAGTAACGGGTAAATAAGCCATTTCAATTTTTTTATGCGCCTGACAGCAATTCCATTTAATACGTTCCTTTTGTTGCTACTGCCGTTTATGTGGCACTGTAACACCCATCCATCAGAAGTTTCAATTATCGATACGGTTCCCAATCCCTTATTTACCCTGCTTTCCCCGGAGCAAACGGGTATCCATTTCCAAAACACCCTCACCGAAGGCCCTAATACGAATATTTTGGTGTATGAATATTTTTACAACGGCGGCGGGGTGGCCACTGGCGATTTCAACGGGGATGGCCTGACAGATGCGTATTTTACCGCTAATATGAGCGAAAATCACCTGTATCTCCATCAGGGCGATTTTAAGTTTAAAGATGTTACTGCGGCATCAGGTGCTGCCGGAAGGCCCGGCCCCTGGAAAACAGGTGTTAGCCTTGTGGACATCAACGGCGACCAAAAGTTGGATATTTACGTGTCCTATTCCGGGATGTTGCCCGAACCCAAACGCGCCAATCAATGCTTTATCAACCTCGGAAATGATGCCAATGGTGTTCCACATTTTGAAGACCGCGCTGCTGCCATGGGGTTGGCCAGTGCTGGCTTTAGCAATCAGGCGTATTTTTTTGATTATGACCGAGATGGTGATTTGGATATGCTGCTGCTCAACCACAATCCTAAATCGCTGCCCATTCTCAATGAGATACAGAACGCGGAGATGATCCGTCAGGATGACCCTTTGCAGGGTTTGCGATTGTTTCGGCAGGATAAAGGGGTGTTTGCCGATGTCACCAAAGCAGCAGGGATTCGCGGTTCGGCCCTTTCCTACGGCCTCGGCCTGGGCATTTCCGATGTAAACCGGGATGGCTGGCCGGATTTTTATGTCTCCAATGACTATGCTGTACCCGATTACCTTTACCTCAACAATAAAAACGGTACTTTTACCGACGAGATGGGCGAAGGCATTGGCCATAATAGCCAGTTTTCGATGGGCAATGATGTGGCGGATGTGAACAACGACGGCCTGCCGGATATTGTGACGCTGGATATGTTGCCGGAGGACAATAAACGCCAAAAATTGCTCATGGGGGCTGATAATTACTCAAAATTTGACCTGAACGTGCGCAGCGGTTTTCATTACCAGTATATGCGCAATATGCTCCAACTCAACAACGGCAATGGTACTTTTAGCGAAATTGGCCAATTAGTCGGTATTTCCAACACCGACTGGAGTTGGGCAGCCCTGTTGGCGGATTATGACAATGACGGTTGGAAGGATTTGTTTATCTCAAATGGTTATTACCGGGATTATACGAACCTCGATTTTATCAATTTTATGGATGGGGTGGTGAAAGAGAAGGGGCGGCTCAATCGGGAAGATGTGCTGCAAATTATCAAAAAAATGCCCGCCTCTAACGTGGTGAATTATATTTTTTCCAATAAAGACGGATTATCGTTCGAGAATAAGACCCGCGATTGGGGTATGCAGCGCCCTTCTAATAGCAACGGTGCCGCGTATGCCGATTTTGACAACGACGGAGACCTTGATTTGATGGTCAACAATATTAATCAGGACGCTTTTGTGTATCGAAATGAAGCGAAAAAGCAAAATGACAATCATTATTTGCAGGTGACCTTGCAAGGCACGGATGGGAACACACAGGGCATAGGGACTTCTGTCACGATCTTTGCCGCCGGGAAACGACAAGTTCTGGAGCAATTTTGCGCGCGCGGCTACTTGTCCGCTGTCGCTCCGGTGCTGCATTTTGGACTGGGCCAGGCTACGCAGGCAGATTCATTGGTCGTCAACTGGCCCGATGGCAAACAGCAAATTTTAACAACTATACCGGCCAATCAACGCATAACACTTCGGGCAAAAGAAGCGGGCAAACCCACTGCATCAAAATCTACTCCCATCATACCCCTTTTCAAGTCAATCACCGCACCGATTGATTACCAGCAACCCAAATTGTCGCTCCGCGATTTTAACCGGCAGTCTTTGCTGTTGAGTGAACTGTCCTTTATCGGGCCGTGCATGGTCAAGGGTGATGTGAACGGCGATGGGCGGGAAGATGTGTTAACAGGTGGTGCCGCGGGTCAGGCGATTGCGTTGTTTTTGCAACAGGCCAATGGTGCTTTCAGCCGAAAAAATTTACCAGCTTTTGATTTCCATAAAAATTTCACCGACGCTGATCTGGCGCTGTTTGATGCCAATGGCGACGGGCACCTTGATTTGTACGCTGCCAGTGGCGGCTACCATCAACTCAAGGAGCAGGATACTTTGTTGCAGGATCGCCTGTATCTGAATGACGGAAAAGGTAATTTTGCGTACAGCGCTGCCGCATTGCCGGATACCCGTTCGAGTAAAGGGTGTGTTGCGGTGGGCGATTGCAACCGCGATGGTTTTCCCGACCTTTTTGTGGGGGGGAGGGTTGTGCCAGGCCGTTACCCGGAAGCGCCACGCAGTTTTTTATTGATAAATGACGGGAAAGGTCATTTCACGGATCAAACAGATGCCGTTGCACCCACTTTGCGTAAGCTGGGTATGATCACGGACGCTGCGTGGGTGGATTTGGAGCAGGATGGCCAGCTGGAGTTGGCCCTTGTAGGGGAATGGCTGCCGCTCTGTATCTTTGGGATGCAGAACGGTAAATTGGAAAGCCAAAATCCTAAATACTTGACCGATTCCTACATGGGCTGGTACAACACGCTTTCGGTAGCGGATGTGAACCACGATCAAAAACCCGACGTGATTGTTGGAAATATGGGACTCAACACGCAGTTTAGGGCAACGAATCAGCAAGCCGTGAGTTTGCATTATGGCGACCTTGACGGAAATGGCTCGATTGACCCCATATTTTGTTGCTACGTGCAGGGGAAAGATTACCCCTGCGTGACCCGCGACGAATTGGGGCAGCAATTGCCCCGCATGAAGGCGCGTTTTACTTCTTATGAAAGTTATTCAATCGCTACGTTGTTGGATATTTTTCCGCAGAATGACCTCAAAAAAGCGGAACTATTGGTGGCGGGCAATATGTCCACTGCTATCTTTTTGAATCAGGGTGGCCAATCGTTGAAGTGGCAGCCACTTCCTGTTCAGGCCCAATATTCACCCGTGTATGCGATTGGTGTTGCAGATGTCAATGGCGATAGTCACCCCGATGTATTATTGTGCGGTAATAACAGCCATGCTAAATTGCGTTTCGGAAAATTTGATGCGAACTATGGCACCTTGTTACTCGGTGATGGTAAAGGTAATTTTCAATACCTTCCTCAAACACAATCGGGTTTCAAATTGAAAGGCGATGTGCGGAGTATTTTAAATATTGGCAATAAATGGTTGTTTGGCGTGAATGAGGGAGCAGTGAGGGCTTATGAACTGGCGAAACGATAACTTTTCAGGATAAAAGACATAAAGTCTAAAAAGTACCCAATAAAATATGACGAACGGTATGTTTGGAATTAAAATAAATTTTTATACCTTCATTTTATTGTTTTTTGCCGTTTCGGGCTGTTCTTTGCTCCGGCCACACCATCTTTCCGAGCGGGAAGTGGCAGGAGCCTGGGCCGACATGACCCTGCGCATGATGCGCTACACGCCCGCCAACTCTCCCACTTTTGCCTCCAGAGGTTTAGGATATATTGGATTGACCATGTACGAAACCGTCGTGCATGGATACCCGGAATACCAGTCTTTAGCCGGATATGCCAATGGGTTGGATAGTTTGCCGCAACCGCAACCGAGTGTTGCTTACAATTGGGCATTGGCTTTAAATGCGGGCCAGGCATTTATCCTCAAAAATATCTACCAACAGACTTCCAATGAAAACAAACAAAGCATTGATTCGTTAGAAACCAAAATCTATCAATATTTTTCGGGCAAAAATGCCGACAAGGCAGCGACAGAACATTCCGTAGCGTATGGCAGGGCAGTGGCGGCAGCCATTTTTGAATGGTCGAAAACCGACGGTGGCCACCGGGCCTACCTGAAAAATTTTGATAAAACGTATAATAAACCCCACCAAAAAGGCGGCTGGAAACCGCCACTGTATGCCCAATCTTTCAGCCACCACCCGTTGCATCCGTATTGGGGGCAAAACCGGACATTTTTAGCAAAAAACGCCGAAATACCTGCTCCAACCATGACCCCTTACGACACTACGCCAGGGTCTGCCTATTATCAGCAATATATGCAGGTGTATGAAAAAGACAAAGTGTTGACGCAGGATGAAAAAGAAGCCGCCTTGTGGTGGGGTGATGACCCGGCGGAGACTTTTACCCCGCCAGGACACTCTTATTCACTGGCTTCATTGGCATTGCGCAAAACCAATCCTCCGCTCATCAAATGGGCAGAAACCTACGCCCGTATAGGAATGTCGGTCGCCGATGCTTTTACCTGCTGTTGGAAATGGAAATATTATTATTTCTCTGAGCGCCCTAATACCTTTATTACCCAATTTATAGATAAAGAATGGGAGTCTTTTTGGCCGGATCCGCCTTTTCCGGCTTTCCCCTCCGGTCATGCCATACAATCGGCGGCAGCGGCGACCGTCCTGACTGACTTGTTTGGTGAGTCATTCGCCTTTACGGACAGTACGCACGTGGGGCGACCACCGGATGGGTTGCGAGACGTGGAGTTTAAAGCGCGATCATTTCCTTCTTTTTGGGCATTTGCGCAGGAAACTGCCAATTCGCGTTTTTACGGTGGTATTCACACACTACAGGACAATCAGGCCGGGCAGGAAGCGGGGATATCGATCGGGAAAGCGGTGAATGCGTTGCCGTGGAGGATTTCGAGATGACCAAACAATAACTTGTACTTTTGAGGTGATTCCTTTTCACTCAATCTACCTATTTTTTTGTTTAAATAGCCCCACTATTAGCCCAAAAAGATAGCTGTTTGAGCAAAAACTAATCCGGCGGAAAAGAACAAGTTATCATTTACCCGTTCCTGATTATTTGCACTTTCCTGATTAAAAAAAAATGCTACTTTTGCGCAAAAATTAGTTGCATTTTTGGTCTCCATGATTTTTTCATTCCATCGAAATAAATTCCTCTTTTTGGCGGGCGTGACCCTGTTTTTCGCCACGCATCCGGTCTTTGCTCAAACGCCAACGACACCAACCCCATTCACTGATATCACCGAAGCCGCCGGTATTCACCACCAATTTGCGGTGTATGAAGGGATGTTTGGCGGCGGTATTTGTGTGTTTGACCTGAACAAAGATGGTTTTGAGGACGTGTTTATCACGGGTGGTATGAACGATGACCAACTCTATCTCAATCAGGGCAATGGCACTTTTCGCAATATTTACGAGGGTTCCGGGTTGGAATTGAGTAAAAAATTTGTTACCCAGGGCGCTGCGGGCGCTGATGTCAACCGCGACGGGTGGGTAGATTTGTTTGTCACCACCATCACTTCTAAAGACAGTTTCCCGGAGATTCCGCGTGCGCGCAACCTCTTATTTCTCAACAATGGCAATGGCACTTTCCGCGATGCCACCGATGCTTATGGCCTGACACCCTTGTATTCATTCAGTACGGGTGGAAGTTTTGGCGATTTCAACGCGGATGGCTGGCCCGACCTCTACGTGGGCAACTATTTTGTCAGCCATGAAGGTTCCCTGAAAGTCATCAGCGATGCCACCATTGCCGGGGCCAATCAAACTGCCAAGGGCTATCTCCTGCGCAATGAGCAGGGCAAATCGTTTACGGATGTGTATGCCCAATACGGCCTTAAGCACCGGGGATTTGGATTTGGCGGCGTTTTTACCGATTTTGATAACGATGGGGATCAGGATTTGATTGTCCATCACGACTTTGGCTACAAGGCCGTGCCGAGTTTTATGTACGAAAACCAATATCCGTGGCGGTCGTTCAAAGACATCAGTAAAGCGATGGAAATGAACCTGAAAATCAATGCGATGGGGGCTGCTGTGGGTGATTACAATGCAGACGGGTTATTGGATTATTTTGTTACCAATATCCGTTTCAACCGCCTGATGACCCACCAGGGGCCGGGAAAACCCTTTATTGACAAAGCCAAAGACCTCGGAATGCACTTTGTAAGCATTAGTTGGGGGGCCAATTTTGCCGATTTTGACCAAGACGGAGATTTGGATTTATTTGTTTCCAATGGCGATTTAAATCCCAACTGTGTACCGATGAGCGATTTTTATTTTGAAAATGAAAATGGTGTTTTTACGGAAAAAGGACGCGAAATGGGCCTTAATGATTATGGCATAGGACGCGGTTCGGTGGTATTTGACATCGAAAATGACGGCGACCTTGATGTGTTAGTAGTGAACCAAAAACCAGTACAAGACGGGTATCCGACCCCTTCCACCACCCGGCTGTTTCGCAATGATGCTACAAAAGGCAATTGGTTAAAAGTGGCCCTCTCCGGTCGGGAAGCAGAAAGCCACGGTCTTGGCTCCCGCATCATGGTAGTGGCCGGTGGTCGGCGCATGATTCGGGAGATAGATGGCGGCGGCTCCAGCCACCTTTCGCAAAATTCTACCATTGGGCACTTTGGCTTGGGCAATGCCACGGTGGTAGATTCTATTATCGTGACGTGGACGGGGGGTAAGCGCCAGGTGCTGACCCGACAACCGATTAATACGCAGCTGACCATTGAAGAAGCAAAAGGCGGCAGACTATCACCATTTATGGCCTATTATATAGGTGCAATAACGCTGTTAATGGTGGCAGGACTATTTATTTGGTGGCAACGACGAACAAAAAATTGACTACTTACCTACTCATGAAAAACTTTTTTACGATTTTAATCACCTTATGTTGCGCGCATATTGCATTTGCGCAGCAGCCCTTTAAAGTGATTTCGTGCTGCAACAATCCTGCTCAACCACTACAACACCGGTACTATTCGTTTCGGCATTACCAACGGGTCTGTTTATGATCGCTGCTCAATCATCCACAAATGTGCTGACCGGTAAGTTTTTTAAGTAATGATAAATTTTGCAAAATATTGAAAATCCATTTTAAAACATAGTTCCTAAGGGACGATAAAAGAATAACTTATCAAAATTCGTCGGCAAATCATGCCTAATTGTTATAAGTTATTTTTTGGCTATCCCTAAAACACATCAGATGGAAGGCTCCTTCCTGTTTCATTCGTCCTTTTGTATAGTTAAAAAAAATAGCATAACGCATGAAAATATTCAATACTTTATTTATATCACTGGTTGGCTGGTGTGTGGTGCAGTCCTGTGGCCCTGCTAAACAGGCGCAAAATGCAGACCTTTCAAAAGCCCTTTACAAAGACCCGGCACAATCTGTTGAGCGGCGTACCCTCGATCTACTTGCCCGTATGACGTTGGATGAAAAAGTTGCTCAGCTACATTGTATGTGGTTTGCCGCCCGGCCCATGATGGATAAATACGGCAATTTTCTGCCCGATTCAGCGGCTAAATATGCGCCAAATGGCATAGGTCAAGTTTCCCGGCCCAAAGAGCCACTCGAAGGCGTGGGTACTTTCCCCAGTCGCAGCACCGAAAACACGGTAGAATATACTAATGCCGTACAGAAATATTTACGCGAAAAAACCCGGCTGGGTATACCGGCAGTCATGCACGAAGAAGCCCTGCATGGCTATGTAGCCCGCGATGCCACCGCTTTCCCGCAGGCCATTGCGCTGGCTTCCACCTGGAACCCTGCGCTAATCGAGCAGGCATTTGATGTGGCTGCCCGTGAAGCCCGCGCCTGCGGCAACCACCTCGTGCTGGCCCCGGTGGTGGATATTACCCGCGACCCGCGTTGGGGGCGTACGGAAGAAACCTACGGTGAAGACCCTTATTTAGCCGGCGAAATCGGCCTTGCTGCCGTTCGGGGTTTTCAGGGGCGTACCGGAAAAATTGATAAAGAACACGTAATGGCCACGTTGAAACACATGACCGGCCACGGACAACCCGAAGGCGGGGTCAATATCGGCCCCGCCCCAACGCCGAAGCGATTGGTACTCGAACAGTTTTTGCCACCCTTCAAAAAATGTATCAAAGAAGGATATGCCTGGAATGTAATGGCTTCCTACAATGAAATTGATGGTGTACCCTCGCACAATTCACGTTGGTTATTAAACGAAATTTTGAGAAAAGAATGGGGCTTTAAAGGTGCAGTCGTCAGTGATTATTTTGCGGTAGCTGAGTTGTTTCGCCGTCATCGGGTAGCCACCGATTTGAAGGATGCTGCTAAAAAGGCCATTTCCACGGGTGTGGACGTGGAAGCACCTGACCCGGAAGCCTATCCAATGTTGAAAGAAGCGGTTGCAAAAGGTGAATTGCCGATGGCGGTACTCGATTCTTCGGTAGCGCGGGTATTGCGGCAAAAATTTGCCCTTGGTCTCTTCGAAAACCCCTATAATGACGTAGCCAACGCCAAGCGCATTGTTGGTGCACCGGAAAACGTACCTTTGGCTTTAAAAACGGCAGAAGAAGCCATCATTTTATTGAAAAATGAAGGCAATTTGGCACCGCTCAACACGGATAAATATAAAACCATCGCGGTCATTGGCCCAAATGCCAACCGCACTCTGCTCGGCGGATATTCCGACCAGCCGCGATATTTCATCACCCTGCTGCAAGGCATCAAAAACAAAGTCGGCAATCGCGCTCGCGTCTTATATGCAGAAGGTTGCGGCATTACCAACCCCTGTTCTTGGTACAAAGACCCCGTCAGCCTGACCAATCGCGCCGATGACCGCCGGAAAATTCAGGCGGCGGTGGACGTGGCGCGGCAGGCAGATGTGGTCATCCTGGCGTTGGGTGGCAATGAATGCGAAAGCCGCGAGGGATGGGCTGAATCACACCTTGGCGATCAGGCTACTATGGATTTGCGGGGGCTTCAGGATTCCTTAGTGGATGCCATTCATGCGTTGGGGAAACCGACTGTATGCCTCCTGCTCAATGGCCGACCATACAGTATCAACAATATAGCAAAAAAAATTCCGACCATTTTTGAGTGTTGGTACCTCGGGCAGGAGTGTGGTAATGCCATAGCGAATACCCTTTTTGGTGATAACAATCCAAGTGGTCGCCTCCCGATTACCTTTCCGCGTTCCGTCGGACATATCCCTGCTTTTTACAGCCACAAACCTTCTGCCAGAAGGGGATATGCTTTTGACGACATTACGCCGCTTTTCTCTTTTGGACAAGGCATGAGTTATACGGCGTTCGCGTATGATACGCCCGTTTTATCCAACAATAATATCGGAATAAACGACTCCGTCAAGGTGTCGGTAACGGTGAAAAACACGGGTAATCGGACCGGCAAAACCGTCGTGCAATGTTACGTACGCGATCTGTACGCTTCTGTGACCCGCCCGGTCAAAGAATTGAAAGATTTTACAAAAATAGCCCTCGAACCAGGGGCCTCGCAGACCGTGACCTTCCAGATTACGCCCGAAAAACTCATGATGCTCGATTATAATATGAACTGGGTGGTAGAACCCGGCGAATTTGAGGTCATGACCGGGAGTTCCAGTCGGGATCAGGACCTGAAAAAGGTAGTATTGACCGTCATTAAATAGTTTATAGCCGAGCATACTATTCAATCAATAACCAGCACCACTTATATGATCAAAATTATTGCCACCCTTTTAATTTTATCCCTCCACCTTACCGTTTTTTCTCAAACTATTGCCCGCCTCGAGCCGCAAAACTGGTGGACGGGTATGCAATGGAATACCGTTACTGTTTTGGTATATGGACAAAACATCGGCCAGTTAATGCCCTCTGTGGACTACAAAGGCGTTCGGGTGGTAAAAATGACTAAGGTAGAAAACCCTAACTATCTCTTTATTACGCTGAACATTGCGCCGCAAACGCGGGCGGGAAATATGAAAATAGTGTTCAAAAAAGCAGGAAAATCGTTTATTACAAAAGATTTTCCGTTGTTGGAAAGGGAAAAAGGCAGCGCTTTCAGGCAGGGCTTCACGCATAGAGACGCTATCCTGCTGATCGTTCCCGACCGGTTCTCCAACGGAGACCCCGGCAATGACTACGTGGCTGGCATGAAAGAACAAACCATGGACAGGGCTGGTGAAGGCAACCGGCACGGCGGCGATATACAGGGCATTATAGATCATTTAGATTATATAAAATCATTGGGATTTACCCAAATCTGGAATACTCCGCTCATCGAAAACAACCAGCCGGAATACTCCTATCATGGTTATGCTGCAACGGATTTTTACACAATAGACCCCCGATTTGGCACCAATGAACAGTTTAAAACTTTTGTACGGGCAGCAAAAGAACGGGGTATTGGCGTGATATGGGATGTAGTATTGAACCACTGCGGTGCCGAATATTATTTTATAAAAGATTTACCATCAAAGGATTGGGTGCATTTTCACGACACTAAAACCCGTACCAATCACCTGAAAACAACGTTGACCGATCCTTACGCAACGGAAATAGACAAAAAGGAATACACCGATGGCTGGTTTGACCTAAGCATGGCCGATCTAAACCAAAGCAACCCGCTGATGGCCCAATACCTCATACAAAACACCATCTGGTGGATAGAATACGCCGGGCTTTCCGGGTTTAGAGAAGATACTTATTCTTATTCGGACAAAGACTTTCTGACGCAATGGACAAAAGCCATTCTGCATGAATACCCAAATTTTAATATCGTGGGGGAAGAAATGACCACTAAACCCGATATAGCGGCTTATTGGCAAAAAGATAAAATTAACAAAGACGGATATAAAGGTACGCTGCCCACCCTAATGGATTTCCCGTTGAATGAAAACCTCGTTAAGTCTCTGAACATATCCAATTCCTGGTTTTCCTCCTGGCGAGACACCTACCAAAGCATCGCACAGGATTACCTGTTTCCGCACCCTGATAACCAACTCATATTTCCTGACAACCACGATTTAGACCGGTTTTATTCAAGGGTAAATAAAAATTTAGACCACTGGAAATTAGGCATTGCCTTGTATGTAACGATGCGGGGTATACCACAGTTTCTATATGGTACAGAACTATTAATGACGAATGAAAAACCGGGTAACGACGGTCAACGGCGGGGCGATTTTTATGGAGGCTGGCAAGGCGATGCAAAAAATGCAAAAACCAAAGCGGGGCTGACCGAACAGGAACTGGCCGCTCAAACGTTTTTTTCCAATTTACTGAATTGGCGAAAAAACAAGCAGGTCATACACACCGGCAAATTAAAACATTATGCGCCGCAAAAGGATGATGTCTATATCTATTTCAGGTACAATGATCGGGAAAAAGTAATGGTGCTCTTGAATAAAAATGAGGCAGCGGTCACCGTAGACATGAACCGATACAAAGAAATAATTCCTAATCATTTTACGGCGAAAGACATTGTTTCCAATACCGCCATAACGGTCAATAACACGCTTGAAATTGCCGCAAAAACGGCTATGATTTTGGAGATAAATCAATAAATTGATAAAATAACGCGTCAAATCAGCAAATCATGAAGATATCGTTAAATTATGAGATGGATTTGCCTGACCATAGTGGCTTGCGACCGAGCCACCAAAACCAGCACCGAAGATTTTCCCAGCCCGGAGTGGGCGGCTTTCCAACCACCCCCGCAAGGGTGGGACAGCACCCTCACCAAAGCGGTTTATTACGACAAAGTACTCGGTGCGCTCGTAGGGGCCGCCATCGGTGATGCCATGGGTGCGCCCACTGAAATGTGGCACCGCGAGCGCATTCGCCCGCAATGGGGTTATGTGGATACTTTCACCGAGGTGATTCGAAATACCGACCCGGAAGGTACCTGAGAGGACAACCTGCCGGCCGCCGGCACGACCGATGACACCCGTTGGAAAATACTGGCCGGGCGATATCTTTGCTCCGCTGCAACCAGCTGCGATTCGCTGAATGCCCGTGCTTTTGCGCAATCTATCACAGATATTTACCTGCGCGAGCAAAAAAATGCGCGTAGCATCGAAACCTTTGATCCGGAACCCCTCGAACACGAGCTCATGCACGCTGCGTGGCTACAAGAACGGGCTAAAGTGGCAAAACCTTATTTAGATAACAATTTGGACGCTTACGCCATAGCCGTAGGTAAATTTTATGGCGGTGAAATCACCTGTGGTGGCATGCTGTACGCTCCGGTTTTGGGGGCATTTTTTCCGGCAAACCCCGAAAAAGCCTACTTAGAAGCTTTTCGTCTCGGTTTTTTTGATATCGGCTATGCTCGTGACGTGACAGGATTGACCGCCGCAATGGTTGCTCAGGCGATGCGTCCGGGTATCGCTTATGAGCAAATTACCCATGTTTGCCGTACTGTTGACCCCATGCGATACAGCAATAGCCGTCTCTTGGGCCGCAGGTCTATGTGGCATTTTATGGATGCCAAATCTATTGCCTACGAAGCCAAACAAATACAAAAGGCTGATCCGAAAATTCCGCCTATTTTCCGCAAAACAAAGCGCGTCAGTAAAGATCAGACCATTTCTCTCGGAAATCAAGTTTATTATCTGTCACAGGCCCCAATACTGAAAAAAGCAGAAATCAAATTCAGAAAAACAGGTCAATGCTTTCTTATTACTATCAATGATAAAATTTGTTTCAAAACACCTATCAAAGGAATGACTAAACAGGATTTGATCGGCGATGTTTCTCTGCCGCTACTTGGTGTACAACTTAAATTTTTTCATTAGTCACTCATCCAAATACAGTACCATAATACCCCTAAAACTACTACGACTTTTTGAACTTTTTACTACAACGACTTAGTGAACTTTGACACAGGCCCCAATACTGAAAAAAGCAGAAATCAAATTCAGAAAAACAGATCAATGCTTTCTTATTACTATCAATGATAAAATTTGTTTCAAAACACCTATCAAAGGAATGACTAAACAGGATTTGATCGGCGATGTTTCTCTGCCGCTACCTGGTGTACAACTTAAACTTTTTCATTAGTCACTCATCCAAATACAGTACCATAATACCCCTAAAACTACTACGACTTTTTGAACTTTTTACTACAACGACTTAGTGAACTTTGACAAGTCTTGTGTCTGATGTCTGAAGTCTTGTGTCTAAAGTCTGAAGTCTTGTGTCTAAAGTCTGAAGTCTTGTGTCTGAAGTCTTGTGTCTGATGTCTGAAGTCTTATGTCTTGTGTCTAAAGTCTGAAGTCTTATGTCTGAAGTCTGAAGTCTTGTGTCTAAAGTCTTGTGTCTGAAGTCTGAAGTCTTGTGTCTAAAGTCTGAAGTCTTGTGTCTAAAGTCTGAAGTCTTGTGTCTAAAGTCTGAAGTCTTGTGTCTAAAGTCTTGTGTCTGAAGTCTTGTGTCTGAAGTCTGAAGTCTTGTGTCTAAAGTCTGAAGTCTTGTGTCTGAAGTCTGAAGTCTGAAGTCTTGTGTCTAAAGTCTGAAGTCTTGTGTCTAAAGTCTGAAGTCTTGTGTCTGAAGTCTGAAGTCTTGTGTCTAAAGTCTTGTGTCTTGTGTCTGAAGTCTGAAGTCTTGTGTCTGAAGTCTGAAGTCTGAAGTCTGAAGTCTTGTGTCTGAAGTCTGAAGTCTTATATCTAAAGACCCACATTTTTATAAAAAATTGATAATCAATTCATTGTTAAGTATTTTTATTTTTAATTTATTTAAATTTCATTCTTGTAATATATTGATTTTCAATTATTTGCAAAATATAGTCGAAATGTAGGTAATAAAACATATTTTTCTACTTGTGAAAATTAACCCTACCTTTGCGCTCTCAAAATGAATGGAGGAACAGTTTCAAGAAAAATCGAATCAATCGAACACATGAATTTAGAAAAATATTTAGTTGTTGGTGGTGCACCCGGAGTGCACAAATTGGTCACTTCTCGTGGCAATGGTCTTATCATCGAAGATCGGCTGGAAGGCCGCACCCGTTTTGTGCCGACCAGAGGGCAACAGGTGACCCCTTTGTCCACGGTTGCCGTCTATACTTACTCGGATGAAGAGGGGGAATCCACGATCCCCTTGACGGATGTCTTTCAGCGAATGCTGGATCAATTAGAGACGACCCCGCCAGTCAGTGCGAAGGCAGCCAGCGATGAATTGCGCGCCTATTTTAGTACTGTTGTTCCTGAACACGACCGCGACAGAGTACACATTAACGACATAAAAAAATGTGTGAAATGGTTTACCTTTATGGTAGAAAAAGGCATTTTTGAAGAAGCCAAACGCGCAGAAGAAAAAGCAGCGGCAGCTGAAAAAGCAGCAATGGCTGAAAATGAAATAGCCGAAGACGCTTCAGCCGTTACTGTTGCGGAAGAAACTAATGCCGTTGCTGTTGCCGAAGAAACTGATGCCGTTGCTGTTGCGGAAGAAACTAATGCCGTTGCTGTTGCGGAAGAAACTGATGTCGTTGCTGTTGCGGAAGACGGTGATGCCGTTGCCGTTGCTGTTGCGGAAGAAACTGATGCCGTTGCTGTTGCGGAAACACCTGAAGTGCTTCAAACGGAAGCATCAGCCCCGGCAGTAAAGAAAGTAAAGGGCAAAAAATAGGGGCATTTTTATGTACAAGAATAAGAAAGTCGTCGTCGTTTTGCCCGCTTATAATGCCGCCAAAACATTAGAAAAAACCTATCGCGAAATTCCATTTGACCTGGTGGATGAGGTCATTTTATGCGACGATCATAGTCGCGACAACACTGCTGAATTGGGCCGCTCATTGGGCATCCAGCATATCATTGTACACGAAAAAAACAAAGGTTACGGCGGTAACCAGAAATCATTGTACAATAAAGCATTAGAAGTGGGGGCGGATATTGTCATCATGCTCCATCCCGATTATCAATACACACCAAAACTAATCCCTTCCATGACCAATATTATAGGAGAGGATTTGTATCCCGTTGTGTTAGGCTCCCGCATACTCGGCATGGGTGCTTTGAAGGGGGGGATGCCCATGTATAAGTATATTGCCAACCGGTTTCTGACCTTTTCCCAAAACCTGTTGATACGCTATAAATTATCGGAATACCATACCGGGTATCGCGCTTTTAGCCGGGAGGTGCTTCAAGCCATCAATTACAATGAGAACTCCGATGATTTTGTATTTGATAATGAAATGCTTTCTCAAATTGTGTATGCCGGTTTTGACATTGCTGAAGTAACCTGCCCGACCAAATACTTTGAAGAGGCATCCAGTATCAATTTCCGCCGCAGCATGAAATATGGGCTGGGTGTATTGCGCGTTTCAATGGGACATTTTTTGCAACGATTGGGTATGGTTAACCTAAAATTATACCAAAAGAGGGCTTAGCATCTGGTAATCTTCGGGTGTGTCCAAATCTATGATAAAATGGTCGGTGGCAAAGTTTACCGGAAAAACAGCCGCTCGGTTTGCCTGCACGATGGGTTTGCAACCTTCCAGCCAGGTTAAGTTTAATATTTCCGCACGATATTGGGCCGAAAAAATCACCGGGTTGCCGGGTTTTTTACCCGAATATGCCTGCACAATAAGGGCAGGGTTAACGGCAAGGTGCTGCGCAAATAATTGCGCCAAATGCCGGTATTCATCCGGCAGAATCAGGGGCATATCGGCGAGGCAGATCATAAATCCCGAAGTTTCCGGACTGGCAGCACGAACACCTGCCTGAATGGAAGTGGTCATACCACTGGCAAAGTCGGGATTGTGTACGAGCCGCACGCCTTTGCCTTCCAACAGAACCCGCACTTGTTGGGGTTCATAACCAGTTACCACCACCACTTCACCAATTTCAGCCGCTGTGATGTTCTCCAACGTTGTTTCTACGATCGTGCTGTCGCCTAAGGGAAGCAACATTTTATTTTGAGCACCCATGCGGCGTGACATACCTGCGGCTAACAGGATAACAGATAACATCATTTTAGGATTTTAGGATTTAATATCCCCTGTTTTGCGCTATTTTCCCTCTTGTCAAATCTACTTCCGATTGCGGAACGGGCAACAGTTCATGCTTGCCGTCCACAAAGCCTTTTCCGACACCTTTCAACACCTGACTTAGGAGACCCCAGCGGGCAAGATCAAACCAGCGATGTTGTTCCATGGCCAACTCCACGCGGCGTTCTTTGTAAATACGTTCCCGCAATTGAGTTTGATCCATGACTGCAACATCGGGTAGTATAAAATTATTGGTTCCCCGGGCGCGCTTGCGCACCTGATTGAGCAATAAAAGCGCTTCGGCAGGTTTGCCTAATTCATTTTTTGCTTCGGCTGCCAGCAGCAGTATATCAGCATAGCGCATCAGGCGGATATTGCCGGGGCCGTTGTCCTGCAAACCACTGTGGGCGGGTACCCACGCTTTTTGGTTATAGCGTTCATTCACAATCTCGGGATTGTCCTGCACCTCGGTGGTACCATCGGGCAACACTTCTCCCACGTAAATAATGGTGGCTTCACGGCGCGGGTCGCCACTTTCGTAAGCGGCCACCAAGTCGTTAGAAGGGCGGTTGAAGCCCCATCCGAGGTTGGGTACTCCCCGAACACCCTGTATCATGTTGTAAGGAGTGGCACCCGGTCCGGTTACGCCGTCCTGGGGTGCGAGGGCCGCCGCCTGAATTTCAAAAATGGACTCGGTGCCGTTTTCGCCGACGGGCAGGAAATTATCGGCGTATCGGGGCAGCAGGCTGTATTGCCGGGAGTCAATAAGGGCGACACAAACAGCTTCGGCTTTGGCGTAATCTTTTTGAACCATGTATAACTTAGCCAAAATACCCCGCGCCGCGCCTTTGGTGGCACGGCCTAAATCCTTAGCAGCGTAATTGCCTTTTTCCGGCAAGGCAGCAATGGCATCCAACAGGTCGCGCTCAATTTGAGCGTATACTTCCACGACCGGCTGGCGGGTTTGGGTATAGTATTCATCACCGGTGAGCGGTTTGGTGATGACGGGCAACGGGCCAAACCACTGTACGAGCAGAAAATAGGAGTAGGCCCTCAGAAACTTACATTCGCCGAGTAAACGCGCCTGAAAAGCAGCCTCCATACCTGGCACCTCCGGTATTCGGGCAATGGCAAGATTGGCGCGGTTGATGGCCTGATAATGGCCTTGCCAAGAGCCGCTAAAAGCAAGATTGGTGGGATCAAATGTCAGATCGTCCAATTCCAGCATGTACAAGCCATCCGTCGGTGTAGAGCCTTTGTCAGCGTCATCGCTCAGGATGTCAGTCAGGCCAATCCACGGAAAAGCGCTACAATTCCACTGCCGATACTGATGATAAACGGCGTTGACGGCTAATAGTGCCTGATCGCCATTTTCAAAAAAGGTAGCGTAGTCGAGCGTACCTTGTGGTTTGCGCTCCAAAAAATCTTTTTGGCAACCACCCAAAATAGATAGAACGAGGGTGGCAGTCAGCAGTATTTTATTCTTATTAATCATGTCGTTATTAGTTATTAGTCACTGGGGATTAATTACTGGGGATTGGGGATTGGGATAACAAGGCAACCAACGTATCAACAATTCAACAAATTAACCATCAAAAAGTTATCTCAATGCCTCCCTGCCACGATTTTGTAATGGGATAATTCAGCACATCAATCCCCACCTCGTAAGGAGAGCCTACATTGGGAAATTCGGGCGAATAGCCTGAATATTTTTGGCGTGTCCAAATATTGGTACCGCTGGCATAGAGCCTGAATTTGCCAATTTTTGCGTGTCGCAGCAGTTTATTGGGCAACGAATAACCCAGCACCACACTGCGCAGCCGCAAAAACGAACCATCTTCTATATAATAGTCGCTCACGCGATAATTGTGTCCGCCATTGGTGATGCGGGGTTTTGTGGCGGCAGGGTTTTCGGGAGTCCAACGCCCGTCGAATACGGATTGTTCCCAGTTATAGACGGAGAAGCGGAAGGTTTTTTTTGCATTGTATATTTTATTGCCCCTTACGCCGAGTAAATCGGCGGCGAAATCGAACCCGGCGAAATCAAATCCGGCATTGAATCCCCAGGTTAGGGTAGGAATGGGGCTGCCGAGATACGTGCGGTCGTCGCCGGTGATTTTTCCGTCATTGTTTAGGTCAATAAACCGCAGGTCTCCGGCAGTTTCGTTGCCAATTCGGGGCGATTTTGTGGCTTCTTCGGCGCTTTGAAACACGCCGTTGGTCTGATAGCCGTAGAAAGCGCCCAATGGCAAGCCAGAGGTGGATCGGGTGGCTGGTTCGCCCTGAAGGAAAGCGGCTAATTGTTCGGGTTTTTGTTCGTTGAGCTCCACCAATTCATTTTTTACCGGGGCGAGGATGGCGCCCAGATTCCAGGCAAAACGCCCGGCCTGTCGCCAGTTTAGGGTGATATCCCAACCGGTGTTGCGCACCTTGCCAGTGTTAACGGTGGGTGGGTTTTGCGAGCCGATATAAGCCGGGATGGGTACGGCAGCAATGATGTCGTAGGTGAAGCGGTTGTACCAGTCCACTTCTCCGGTGAGGCGCCCGTTGAGGAGGCCAAATTCCAGCCCAACATCCGTTTGCCGGGCTGTTTCCCAGCGTAGCGCCGGATTGCCCAGCGACAGGAGGGTAGCACCCTGATTCAGGTTTTCGCCGACACCAAACACGGAGTACAGCCCGGTAGACACCTGCCCGAAACTGGGATAATTGCTGTTACTTTCCTGATTGCCGATGATGCCATAGGAGCAGCGCATTTTAAGGCGGTCAAAGAGGTTAAAACTTTTGATAAAATTTTCTTCGCCAATATTCCAGCCGATCCCAACCGAGGGAAACAATCCTTGGCGCAAGTCGGTTGCAAATTGCGAAGAATTGTCTACACGCAAAGATGCGGTGAGGAGGTAACGACCTGAAAACGAATAATTTGTACGGAATAGATAAGAAACCATTGCCCGCTCGCCGGCCCCGCCGTAGTTGGTTTGGGTGGTGTCGTTGCCCACATTGAGGTAGAGTATATCGTCGGAAACACCGGGGAAGTTGCTCCTGCCGGCGCCGAAAAACCCAAATTTTCGTTCTTCCGCCGTGTACCCTGCCAATACCGTGAGGGCGTGTTTTTCCCAAGAGCGATTATAGGACAGGGTTTGTTCCCACAACCAGTCTTTATTGGTATTGTAGCTGATGCCGAGGCGGTCTTCTTTGTTCAGCTGGGAGGGGGATACCTGAAATTTAGGAATAAAGGTTTTGCCTTCTCCGTATTGGAGGTCGAAACCGAAATTTGATTTGAAAGTGAAATGTTTTGATAACTTTATTTCTGCAAAAAGGGTACCAAAAAATCGGTTTCCGGTGCCGGTATTGTTGCTTTTATAAAAAAGATCGGCAGCAGGGTTGGCAATGGCGAGGCCAAATGGAGTTGTTGGGTCGGTAAATTTGCCGGTGGAATCCCGTGGGGCAAAAACGGGCGGCATCCGGTAGGCCGAACCGATTGCTTCTCCAGGTGCATTTTGCGACTTCCGGTTGGAAAACGCCAAATTATTGCCGATGGTCAGCCAGTTGTTTACGTTAAAATCGTTGTTGAAACGCAGGGTAATGCGCCTGAATTCAGCATTTCCCAAAATGCCTGCCTGATTGAAATAATTGCCCGACAGGTTGTAGGAATAACGCTCTCCACCACCATTGACACCTAGCTGAATGTTGGCGATCGGCGCTGAGCGGAATATCTCCTTTTGCCAGTCTGTACCAGTTCCAAGGGCTGCGGGGTCGGCGTAGTAACGGGTATTGGTCAGTTCATTATACGCTTGTGCAAATTGGGCAGCGTTCATCAGGGCAAGGCTTTTTGTAGGTTGCTGAATGCCATAATAACTGCTGAGCGCGATGGCAGCAGATTTTCGCTGCCGGCCATTTTTAGTGGTAATGAGGATGACACCGTTGGCACCGCGTGCGCCATAAATAGCACAGGCAGAGGCATCTTTCAGGACTTCCACGGAAGCAACATCTTGTGGATTGACAAAGGACGCGTCATACGTAATCATGCCGTCTATGACGTAAATCGGGTTGGCATTGTTCAGTGTTCCGGTGCCTCGTATACGGATGACAGCACCGGCGCCGGGGTTTCCGGAGGCTGGTGTCACATAAACACCCGCGATTTTTCCCTGTAATGCCTGTTCGATGGAACCGGTGGCAATACGCTCAATTTCTTTGGCTTTTACCGTACCAACTGCGCCGGTCAGGTCGCTCTTTTTTTGGGTTCCATAACCCACAACGACCACTTGGTTGAGTAAGGATGCCGATTCACTCATAAAAACGTTGACTTCGGTTTGCCCATTTACCGGGACTTCTACCGGGTCGTAGCCTACATAACTGAAAACGAGTACCGCACTAACGGCATCCCGCAGCTGTAACCCGTATTTGCCCTCGTAATTGGTGGTAGTTCCGTTAGAATTGCCTTTTTCTGTGATGGTAACACCCACTAAGCCGGAAGCATCGAGTTTATCCGCCACGCGACCGCTGATGCGCACTTGTGCGGTGCTGAGACCGGGCAGTAGTAGCACGGCAAAAACAATTGCTGTGGATAGATGAAAGTATAATGATTTTTTCATAATAAGTTGTTTGTCAATTGCTGAAATGTGTTGGATGAACGATTTATGAATGACCGCGACCTTCTCAACGGGTCAATCTATCAACCACCTGACCTTTTTTAGATTTTCGGAGTCACCACCTGTCATGATTTCAAATTCGCCGGGTTCCATGCCGAAGGTCATATCTTTGCGGTAAAAACTCAGATCGTGGGCCTTGAGGGTAAAGGTCACGGTACGGGTCTCACCGGGTTGTAATAATATTTTTTGGAATCCTTTCAATTCTTTGATCGGGCGCGTTACCGAGCCAACGAGGTCGCGGACATAAAGTTGTACGACTTCTTCCCCGGCTACTTTTCCGGTATTGGTCACTTTAACTGCAATATCCACGAGGTTTCCGGTATTAGAGGCGCTTTTCGTTGCTGTCGGGCTTTCATAGCCGAAAGTGGTGTAACTCAAACCGTATCCAAAAGGCCATTGAGGGGTGTTGGGTTCATCTATGTATCGGCTGTTCCACTTTGAATTGGGGTCGTAAGGCCGACCGGTATTTTTATAATTGTAAAAAATGGGAACCTGGCCCACCGACCGGGGAAAGGTCATCGGCAATTTGCCGGAGGGGTTATAGTTGCCCAACAGTACATCGGCGATGGCGTTGCCTGCTTCTGTACCCAGCCACCAAGTTTCGAGGATGGCGCCGGCTTTTTCAGCAATACGGGGGATAGTGAGGGGCCTTCCGTTCATCAACACGACTACTACGGGTTTCCCCGTTTTTATCAACTCTACTACTAATTCCTCCTGTACGCCGGGCAGGGAAAGATTGGCGCGGGCGGCCGCTTCGCCACTCATACTCGCTTTTTCTCCTACTGCCACCACTACCACATCAGCATTTTGGGCGGCCTGGATGGCGGCGGCAAAACCGCTGCGGTCGTCGCCTTCTACGGGGCAACCTAATGCGAAACTAACATTGGCGGTATTCAGCCCTTCGCGGAGGCTCACACAATCGTTGGCATTGCCCGAACCCGACCAACTGCCAATGAGTTCACTTTTATTATCGGCCAGCGGGCCGATGAGGGCAATTTTTTGATTTTTTTGAAGCGGGAGTATTTTGTTGTCATTTTTGAGCAATACGATACTTTTTCGGGCGATGTCGCGGGCGGCAGCACGATTGGCCGGGCTGAGGAGCGTGGCTTTTTCGCGTTCGGCATTGCAAAATTTATAAGGGTCTTCAAACAAACCCAGCTGGAATTTCAGGCGCAGGATGCGCCTTACGGCTTCGTCAATTTGTTTGACGTTCACCTTGCCTTCCTGTACCGATTTTTTTAAAAAACGCTGATATATACCACCCTGCATATCCATATCTACCCCGGCATTAAAGGCTAATTCGCCTGCTTCCTTCTCGTCGGCCACCACGCCGTGGTTGACCATTTCATTGATGCTGGTATAGTCTGTCACTACAAACCCTTTGAAGCCCCATTTTTTGCGCAGGATGTCTTCCAAGAGGTATTTATTGCCGGTAGCCGGTACGCCGTCGTAGTCGTTAAAGGAGGTCATTACGGTGGCGGCTCCTGCTTTTACGGCCGCTTCGTAGGGCGGTAGGTAATATTCAAAGAAGAACCGTTCACTCATGTCCACCGTATTGTAATCCCTTCCAGCAGTGGGTGCACCGTAAGCGGCGTAGTGTTTCACGCAGGCCAGCATAGCATCGGTGGCACCGATTCGGTTGCCTTGTATGCCGCGTGTGCGGACTTCCGCAATGCGGCATCCGAGGTAAGTATCTTCTCCGGCACCTTCCATGACGCGGCCCCAACGCGGGTCGCGGCTAATATCCACCATAGGGGCAAATGTCCAGTTGATACCGGCGGCACTGGCTTCGGTGGCGGCTATTCTGGCCGATTGTTCCATGGCTTTCAAATCCCAACTGGCTGCCTCGCCCAACGGAATGGGAAAAATGGTTTTGTAGCCGTGTATGACATCAAAGCCAAATAAAAGGGGGATTTTCAGGCGCGTTTTTTCTACCGCCAAACGCTGCAATTCGCGGACAAACGCGGTGGTATGGCTGTTGAAGAGGTTGCCGCAAGCACCACTCACAATATCTGCTTGGTAGCCTTCCCGGATGGTTGGCCCGGTGCTGCCCCAGTCGGTGGTGTACAACGTGAGCTGGCCAATTTTTTCATCTATTGTCATTTTCGACAACAAAGCATTCACTCGTTTCCCTATGGATTTATCTTCAAGATGCATCCGCGTTGCCGGGGCAGGGGTGCAAAGAAATCCCTGAAAAAACAGCATGCCGATCAACAAGGCAACGCTAAGAAGGGTGTATTTTATGGACATATAGTTTGAATATTTAATATGTTGGCTTCAGACTTTAGACACAAGACTTCAGACACAAGACTTCAGACTTCAGACACAAGACTTCAGACTTCAGACACAAGACTTCAGACACAAGACTTCAGATACAAGACTTCAGACTTCAGACACAAGACTTCAGACTTCAGACACAAGACTTCAGACACAAGACTTCAGACACAAGACTTCAGACACAAGACTTCAGACTTCAGACACAA
>Ga0209181_10001717_pt1 | contig 37561 bp, 27 predicted proteins | sample MAT05_FD_187208 | JGI IMG/M metagenome (GOLD analysis project Ga0209181, IMG submission 187208) | Freshwater microbial communities from Lake Fryxell liftoff mats and glacier meltwater in Antarctica - MAT-05 (SPAdes) (version 2) | ecosystem: Environmental > Aquatic > Freshwater > Ice > Liftoff... | reverse complement strand
ACTTTTGGTCTGGTGTTTTATACTGCCGTTTTGAAAAAGAAGCAAACTGTACTTTGGGTAGGTCTTATTGTGCTGGTTTCTTTTGATATGATTGGTGTTTCTAAACGATATTTAAACGATACCAATTGGCAGGACAAAGAAGAGGAAGAAGCCATTTTGCCATCTCAAGTTGATGAGGCATTAATGAAAATTAACAAAGATCACTCCCGGGTTTTTGATTTACGATTCAACCCATTCAATGATGCCCACAGCGCACCTTGGCATAGAGGTATCGGAGGGTATCATCCAGCCAAACTAAGTCGTTATCAAGATTTGATTAGTTATTGTATTACGCCCAATGGAGGACAGCTTTCGTTTGATGGTTTAATGAAAAACAATGCATTGGACATGCTCAATTGTAAATACATATTAGCCAAACCCCAAGATGGGAAAGGTGCAGATCAAATCATTCCAAGAGAGAGTAATTTGGGCAATGCTTGGTTTGTAAAACGCGTTGTTTCTGTGCCAACAGCTAAGGCAGCATTAGAAACCATAAATACTTGTATAATTGCAGACGAGGTGGTTATAGAACAAAAAGCAGACTTGAAACCTGCATCAATGGAATATGTAAAGGATAGCAATACATCTCTAATTATTGTAAAATACAGTTCTGATACAATTAATTATGTTTCTAAAAATAGCAGCGTAGGTTTTGCTGTTTTTAGCGAGATTTATTACAACCAAAAAAATGGGTCTTGGAAAGCTACAATTGATGGGAAAGCAGCAAATGTTATGCGTGTAAATTACATTCTCCGAGGCATTGAGGTTCCAGCTGGCGAGCATAAAATTGAGTTTGTTTTAGATTTTAAAAGCAACCGGTTTTTAGGTGTAGAAAAAATAAGTTCTGGTATTCTTTTGCTGCTATTGGCCTGTGCCTTGTTATTCCCAGCATTGGGTATAAAAATTCCTAAGCAAAAAAATGACTAAGACCTTCTCGGTCGTGACCATAAATTATAACAACCTGAATGGGTTGAAAAGAACTGTGGATTCAGTGTGCTCTCAAACGGGGTTTGAATCCATTGAATTTGTGGTTGTTGATGGTGGAAGTACCGATGGAAGTTTGCAATATTTACAAACAATAAGTGATAAAATAGATATACTTATATCTGAAAAAGACAAAGGTATTTATGATGCTATGAACAAAGGATTGCACGCCGCTACTAGCGAATACGTGTGGTTTGTGAACAGTGGTGATGCGATTTATGGAAATTCAGTAGTAACAAATCTTTTGAAATATGCCAAATCTGGTTTTGATGTGATTTTTGGGGACACAATGTTCATTGATTCAAAAGGAATAGAGCTAGGATTAATTAGCAAATTAAAACCCCAAAAATTGTCCCAGAAATTAAATCCAAATTCATTTTGTTTTGGTATGTCTATATGTCATCAAAGTTTTATTACAAAAAAAGCAATTGCACCCGAATATAATACAACTTTTCGCCAAGCTTCGGATATCGATTGGATATTAAATATCTTAGAATCGAATCCCACTAACGTAAATTCTGGGTTGATAATTTCCGCTTTTGAAACAGGTGGAAGCAGCTCGCAGAATGAGAAAAAAGCGTGGAAAGAAAGATACCAAGTTTTATCCAATCATTACGGTGTTTTAACCAATTTGTTGAACCATGTTTTTATTGTTTTCAGACGCGTGTTGTTCAATATGGGAATTTGGAGGAATGTTCATTGACCAATACATCCCGTGTAGACAAAGCCTTGTTTGAAGGCGATCATTATCTTGGAAAGCCCGCGGACGCAGATGATTTGTTAATAACCAGACGAATTAATATATTAAAAACTGTACCCGGCTATTTCAATAAGCATGTTTCACTTTTGGAAATTGGTTGTGGAAATGGAAATACGTTGGTTAAGATTGCTGCAGAATTTACCTCTGCCATCGGATTGGAATATGAAAATTCCCACCAAGTTGAATTTGATCATTTAAAAAATATAAACAACGCACAAAATGCAAGTTTTCAAATTTGGGATATCATGCAAAATTCTTATTCTCCCAAAGCCGATAGGTTGTTAAGTTTTGAAGTAATCGAACATTTACCATCGGAAGATGGCGTAAAGAATTATGCAGATTCTGCTGTCAAAGGAGCTATTTGTGCGTTTTCAGTGCCAAATAAATGGTGGATTTTTGAAACCCACGGGGCCCGACTACCATTGTTGCCATGGAATAGGGTTCCTTTCTTTAGTTGGTTGCCTACTTCCATACACGAAAAATATGCAAATGCCCGAATCTATACCAAAAAGAGAATAAAAAATCTACTGGAAAATTATGGTTTTGAAGTAATAAAAATGGAATATATTATGGCACCTATGGATGTGATAAAATGGACACCCTTGCGGAACTTGTTGAGAAAAACTATTTTTGGAAAAGATACTACAATTTGGCCATTTAAAGGCGTGAGCATTTTTGTTACAGCAATTAAAAAATAAAAAAGTGAAAATAATATTTACAATCATTATGGGTTTAGTTTATGCAAACACTGCATATACCCAAGGAAACAAACCAGGCAAATCTTGGTACCAAAATAAGGCGACGAAAGATACTGTGGGTATCGATTTGTTTAGGGCATATACAGACCTTTTAAAAGGTAGAGTTGCCTCGGAAATTGTAGTTGCCGTGATTGACGGTGGCACAGATATTACCCATCCCGATTTAAGAGCCAACATATGGCATAATCCAGGTGAAATTCCATTTAACAATTTAGATGATGATCATAACGGTTATGTGGACGACACCTGCGGTTGGAATTTTATTGGAAATGCCAATGGCGAAATGGTGCAATACGACAATCTTGAAAAATCTAGGATTGTGAAAAGTATGATGGACGAATTTGATGGCGTTGACGAAATGGATTTAGAAAAAGAAACAGCCAAAATGGCAAAATTTAAATTGTATCAAAAATTAAAAGAAGAAATAGATAAGGAAAAAGAAAAATCAGAACAATTGCTTCCTGTTTATAAATATTTGGTAAAAATGATGGACGATATGATGGAGAAAAACAATGATGTAATTCCATCCAAAGAGGTTATTAAAAATTTCCCTGTGAATGGAAAACGCGATGCGAATATAAAGGCGATAATTACTTCACAGATCGAAGCCGGTTCTACATTTGATGCAGTGTATCTTGAGTTTAAAAACGGGGTCGAACACCTTGAGGCAATTGTGAATTACCATTGCAATATTTACTATGACAGTCGTAAAATTGTGGGTGACCATTATTTAAATTCAGGAGAAAAATACTATGGCAATCCAAATGTATCTGGGCCAGATGCAGCGCATGGAACGCATGTTGCTGGCATTATTGCCGCAGTTAGAAATAACAATTATGGAATGAATGGAATTGCCGATCATGTTAAAATTATGGTGGTAAGAGTGGTGCCAAATGGAGACGAGAGAGACAAAGACGTAGCCAATGGCATTCGTTATGCTGTAGACAATGGTGCAAAAATTATCAATATGAGTTTTGGCAAAGAATTTAAATGGAATAAAGCTGTAGTAGATTCTGCCGTTAATTATGCCGTATCAAAAGGCGTTTTACTCATACATGCCGCAGGCAACGATAATAAAGATGTAGATTATGTTCCCAACTATCCCAATGATTCTCTTGGGGACAATCTATTTGCCAAAACTTGGATTGAAGTAGGTGCCAGTGCACTTCAGAAAAGAAAATTGCCTGCAACTTTTAGCAACTATGGTGCGCACAATGTGGATTTATTTGCCCCCGGGTATCAAATTTATAGTACCATCCCAGATGAGAAATTTGATTTTTTCGATGGTACAAGTATGGCGGCACCAGTGACATCTGGCGTTGCAGCTCTCGTTTGGAGCTATTTTCCAAAATTGACCGCCGAAGAGTTGAAATTTGTTTTAATGCAATCCGCTACAAAGGTAAAAAAGAGTGTCCCAAAACCAGGCGGTGGCAAAGCCAAGTTTTCTAAACTATCAGTTTCTGGGGGCGTTTTAAACGCTTTTTCAGCAATAAAATTGGCTAAAACTATGGCTCCTTAAGTATTTTGTGCCATAAGTGATGAATTTTCAGTACAATTTTATCTTTTGTTTCCGTGTAGCATAAATTCAAAGTTGGCTTTGGTAAATTCGTATCTAGCTTTAGCAAAGCCATAAATAGAAATCATATTTTCGGGTATTAAACCCACCAAATTATCCGTAGTATTGTTCTTCAATTGCATTTATGGAAGAGTTGGAACATTTGAAAAAAAATGGCAGAGCTAAGTGTAAGAAAAACCGAGTTGGCAACAATGTGCAGAATTTCTGAAGTGACCGAAATTCGAGCCTATATTGAGTTCATAAAAAGTAGAATAGAAGAAAAATCGACAGATATAGAATTGAAAGACAAGAACCTGTTTTAAGTCTTTTTTTTATTTGCAATCTTATAAGGTAATCTATTGTATTTCGTTGTGGAATGCTTAAATTTGCTTTTCGTGCAGGGGCTGTGGACATATTGCTTTACCAAAAAAGGCATCTTGCTTTTTGGGGCATGTTTGCTGATCTCTGGACTTTGGGGGCAAGGCAACAAGTTAAGTATTCAGGGCAAAGGGCCTAAGAATATGAGCATTTGTGGGTTTGATGATACTGCGAATATTACCGTATATAACATCAGCGGCTCAGTAATTTCAGGGATTAAAGTTACCCTTACATTGCCTACTGGTATAAACTATGTAAAAGGTACGGTAACTGGCTCTGGTGTGGCAGAAAGCAATGTTTCCAATTTAAACAAACCTATTTTCTCCGCATCCAATTTATTGCTTGGACAAAACTTCACCTTTAGGCTTAAACTCACAGCAAACTGCGATTTGGTGGCACTGTTATCTGGTTCTTATACTCCAGATATTGGCATTAGGGCAGATTATACTGGTAATTTTGATGTTGGAACCTCGTCGCCTTTTGTTCCGTTAATCCCTTCTCCTGGCTTTGCATCCATAACCAATCTAAGTTTTACTGGCAATATAGGAGATGTGTTTGTGCGAAAAATAAGCATTACAAATTACAGCAAAGGTCCGCTTTCCTCACTGAGGTTGATGACCATAAATGGCAGTGATTTGAAAGAAACTGCGCAAAAAGGATTTACCCGTGTTGTAAACGGGGATACGGTATGGACCTACTTTAATACAACAGATATTAAGAAAGTGGGCGACAATGACACGCTTTTCGAACAAAATGAAACCTTAATCATTACAGATACTTTTACAATTAATGGTTGCAATTCCTTAAATTCCTATTTTGAAATTGCATGGGGCTGTGGAGGTAAATTGTGCCAAAAAATTAAAAACAACGGTTCCGCAACCATCAGTGCAGACAATCCCTTTTTAAAAACCTGGGCCAGTTCTAATAACAAACTTTGCTTTACTGGCAATACACCAAACCAACAATTGTTATATGTAACGAATATTGGTAAAAAAGATGCTAAATCAACCCAATTCACCATATTTACCCCATACGGAGCAAGCAATTGCAGAATGGATACAACAAGCATTTGGGTAAAAAAAGGGTATAAGGGCACACCTTTTCGAGTATACGCCGACTCTTGCAAACAATTGTACTATGTTGTTTCTTGTATGCCTAGCAATGCCATTACCTATATGCAATTGCGTTTGCCAAACATTGCACCTAAAGATACAATTTTTATTTCTTGGGATATGTTTCGCTGTGCATCAGACGCATGTGGTTTTACGTTTAACGATATCAGTTGGATGTATACGTACGAATATAAAAACCAGTGCAAAAGCTTGTCGGCAGTTGGAAATGCTTGGGGTTTGTATTATGGGGCCGGATGGGGAACGATATCTACTTTGATACCTACGGATTTACAAAGAGACGAAACCAAAGATTTTCGTTTTACCTTTACCCAGTTTTACAATGTTCCCATGGACAAAACAGGTAAAATAAGAATCGATTTTATTCTTCCAAAAACATTAACGCATAACCTAAATAAATCAGATTTTTTTATAGTTAACTATAACCAAACCTCCACTTGGTACCCCGATAGCATAGTTTGGCGCAAGGATACACTTAGGGCGTTTATGGGCAGTAATTTTGCTTTTGGGCTGGCTAATGCCGAATTAACAGTCAGGCTGAAAGGAATTTGTTCTGTATACAATGGAAATGCTTCTTTGCCTGTTGCTATGTCATTGTATTACAATCCTTTTCCAGCATGCAATCCCTATTTATGGATTCGACCAATTTGCATTACATTTAATACCAAAGTACATTGTTCTAATGCTTGTAATGGTGGCCTTCGTTTCCAGAATTTTGAATTGTATCGCAGTAGTTATGGGCTGCCGGATGCAGACAATGATGGATTGCCTGATAAAACAGGGGCACTTGATTTTTCGAAAATTCGCAGAGAAAGGGCCATGTACGGAGATACAATAACCTCCGTGTTTGTGGGTAGACCAAAACCGGCCACAGGCATTAACAGTTGGAGATATGCGTATGCTGAAAGTTTTGTTACTTATGGTGCTTATTTGGATGTATTGGATGCCAAATTGGTTTCTATGAAAGGCGCAAGCTCCACTGTGGTAACAGGAAATTGCAATACTGTGCGGGTTAAAAAGGTAGTTAGCGGAGGCAACGCAACTTTTTCATTCGACTTTACTGTGGATAGCATTTACCCCAAAGGATGTTTGTCTTCGATATACCGTTATACTGTAAATGATAGCTTGCGGTTGGTTGTTCGTTATAAAGTTGCAAGCAATATATCGGCCCAAGGTGTTTTGGCTAATTTTACCAATCGTTTTTATTTTGGAAGCGCGGCCAACCCTACCCCGAGTCAAACGTACCAATGTGATACATTTTCTGGTAACATGATGATTTATGGCAATTACCTATACAACTGCTGTGGAGATAACGTTATTTACTCAAATTGCGCGGAAGTCGCACTCAGCCAAAGCTGGTACAATGCCCTAGGGGCATGGTCTTATGCTGGAAATAATCTCTTTCCATATGAGTATAGAACCTGGATGAAAATTAAAGCCTTGCATGTCTATTTGCCCAATACCTTGAAGTTGAAAAGTACAACTTGGTTTGGTCAGTATAGAACAACAGGAACCAGCAACTATCTTTTAGAACAAAACAACAATTTACAACCCAAAGCAGGTAGTACCAATCCACTGGTGTACGATTTCTCTAAATCGTATAAAGATTCTGGCGGGCCTTTTAATGTTAGCGACGACGGAGTGCAAGGCTATTTTTACTACACGGTGCAGCCAAAGTGCAACATGCCTACCAATACGCCAATTCGAATTGATTACGATTATATATTTGAAAGGCAGGGCGTTTGGGGGAAAGGTTATGATACAATCTCAACAAAAAAATTAGGCGGGGCTGACTATTTTACCTTTATACCACCTACTTTGAAACTTACCCCTCAAATTTCAACCGTTTATGCATCCAAAGATACCGTAGATTGGATTGTAAGTTATAGCAACCCCTCTGCAACATTTAGCGCTTACAATGTTTGGCTTTCACCCAGGTCTAATGCCAATATCAAAGTGGTTGAAGTTCGGGATTACGATAAGGACACTGTTATAAAGGCCAAGTCTGATCTTTACCAAGCAGGTGTTTTGATGTCAGGGGTAATTCGTCGTTTTAAAATAAGGGCTGTATACAACAGTTGCTCACCAGATAGTTTGGTGGTTTTTGGCTCCTACGATTGTGCCGATTACCCTTCCGATTTTGCCTCATACCCTTGCAATGCAAATAGAACAACACTTTTTTTAGAACCCCAAAACACCCGGTTGGATTTGACGCTAACAGACAGTATTTCTAAAACGAGTTTATGTGCCACCAACAGAATGACCTTGCTCGTTGAGAACATTCAATCGGTAACCGTTTATGGAACCAAAATAAGAGTTTCACTTCCCATAGGTATGAAAGTTGTAAATAATTCAGCAATTTTAAAATACCCTTTATCCAGCGCTGCAATTAATATAGGACAGCCCGTTTTGGTTAGTGGTACAAATTATGAATGGGATCTGGCAACTTTATCTACCAACATTTCTAAAGGGTTTGTGGGTACTAGCGATACATCCAAGAATAAATTGAGTATCATATTCAGGGTACAAACAGATTGCGATTATGCATCTGGAAGTTTTATTAGTGCTAGAGCCATATCCAATATTAAGTGTGGTGATGCAGTTCCGGCCTCACCTGCATATAGCAATCCCTTAGATATTTTAGGTGTTACACGACCTTATTATACCATTATGAAAACTTGGGCAGATTCTATGCTGCCCTGCGAAAAATCCATGATTTTTAAAGCCAGGGTAATCTTTTTGGGGCCTGGTAAGTCTGGGTCTAAAGATAGGGTAGAGGTTTTTCTGCCAAAGGGCATGAACCGCGATACTTCATATTTTGTAAATGTAAGAAATGCCCCTAAAAAAGATTCATTGGTTGTAACCGATATCAACGGGGCTACTCTCTTAAGTTGGAGTTTGCCAAAAAATATTGCTCCAGGAGATTCTTTGGAGTTTGATATCAAAGTAAATGGATATGGGCAAAATCTAAATTGCGGAGCCATAGATGTTTTGGCACGCTGTGTAGTAATACAACCTGTAATTTGTGTAACCACGGGCACTTCTTGCGACATAAAGGTTATAACGGGCAGTGAGTTGGCGATACCCATTGTTGATAAAGGAAGTTTGGCAATTGTATCCACCACCATTACTTCTAAACTCATTTCCTCAGATTCAGAAGAAGTATACTTAACCAGTGTGATAAAAAACAATGGGAAATACATGAACGGGGCAGATCCGTTGATTGTAAGATACCATTACGACGCAAACAACAACGGCAAGTGGGATAAAACAGATAATCTGATAGCAACCGATACCCTTAAGAAAACATTTCCTATGGGAACAACAGCTAATTTTGTCAAAAAAATAAGAGTCAAAACCGGTCAAAGTTGCGCTATATTAGAGGTTATAGATTCTGCAGCTTGTAGTTGTAAATTTGGGCAACGCCGATTTGGGGTTCCTAGAATATTGAATGCAGGGAATGACACGGCAATTTGCAGCGGCTCCAAATTAGGTTTGGGTACCTATGCTGTGAAAAATTTCTATTATTTCTGGGACAATTTTCAAGTATTAGATGACAGACTTTTGGGCAAACCTTCCTTTACTGCAACGAATTACAAAACCGTAGCTGATACCGTAAACTTAATTCTAACCACCAACCGTGGATTTTGCACAACCAAAGATTCAGTCACAGTAATTGTAAATCCTTTACCGAATGTTAAAATAACCATTTCTGATACCCAAGTTTGTGTAAAGAGCAAAGTATTTGTAGTTGGGAAAATTTCTGGAGGTGCCGGTTCCTATTCTTCACTATGGAGCCCGACCGCAGGTGTAAACCCTTCCACATCAGCTTCAGCAATTATCATTCCTCCTGGAAATTCCGTCTATACTTTAACCGCAACAGATAAAAAAGGATGTAAATCCAAAGATTCAATTAGAATTAAAGTATTTCCATTCCCCAAAGCTGGTTTTTCTTGGCCAATAGTTTGTCAGGGGGCCGATCCCATCGTTACAGACACATCCAAAATAACTTCCGGTAAAATTGCAACAACAGAGTGGAAGTACGCTTCGGTGGATACGTTCAACAATAAAACCCTTAAAGTTAATATGGCAGGCAATTCGTTTCAAAAAGTGACGTTAATTGCAACTTCAGACATTGGTTGCATAGATACGTTCTCTAGATTCGTAGATGTAAAAGCAAATCCTGCTGCAAATTTTAAGGTGAAATATGCTTGCAAAGGGGATTCTAGTTTCTTTAAACAATTAAGCACTGTAGATAGCGGCAATTTTTCTAAATTTATTTGGGACTTTGGCGATGGAAATATTTCAACGGTTAAAGCCCCCGTTCATAAATATACCGGTATTTCTAATTTCAACGTTACCCTAGCCGCAGAAACCAACTGGGGATGTAAAGATACAATTTCGCAGTTGGCTGTGATATTTCCAAAACCCAAAGCTGCATTTTCGATTTTAGATATCTGTGAAAGGGATACATTGCGTTTTGTAAACCAAACAAATTTGTTTTCTGATACCTTATTGAGCTACAATTGGAAAATGGGGACATTGGGCACTTCCACACTTACCAATCCAATTAAATATGTAGGGCTTTTTGGAAGCTATTCTGCTAAACTAGTGGTTAATTCCATTCATGGGTGTGTAGATTCCACGCAGAATACCCTTAAAGTATTCGCGGTTCCTTCTGCCAATTTCACCGATACAAATATTTGTCTGGGATTCTCTTCTACTTTTAACAATTCTAGCAAAATTGCGCAAGGTAATATAGCATTGTACCGCTGGAATTTTGGAGATGGTGGCTCATCAACCGCAAGCAACCCAAGTTGGACCTACAAATCTGCAGGAACCTGGTTTGTCAAGGTTATTGTCGAAAGCGACCAAGGTTGTAAAGATTCATTGGTTCAATCAAATATAGTTTTTCCGCTAGCTAGACCAAGTTTTGTTGCTGTAGATCATTGTTTTGGAGAGCAAGTTGCCATTTCATCAAAAATATGGGGTGGTGGAGTTCCAAATAGTTTGAAATGGTATCTTGGCAATGGAGATTCCATGTCAGTGCCCTCCTTTAATTATAAGTATAAATCGGTGGGCATTTATCCCATTCATTTCATAATTACCACGGATAAGGGTTGTGTAAGAGACACTTTGGCAAATGTTGAAGTGAACCAATTGCCAGTAGTTTCGGCATCGGCTGTAAATCCTTGTAACGACGATAGCGCAGTTTTTATAGGCTCAGCAACAGTTTCAAAAGGATTTGTTTCTTCCAACAATTGGGTGTTTTCCGACGGTTCGGCTAGTGTACAAAGAAAATTTGGCAAACGTTTCTTTCCTGCAGGAATCATAAGAGGTACTTTTTATGCAATTACCGATAAGTTTTGCAAGGATTCAGCCAAATCAAACAGCAATATTCAAATTCCAGTTACTGCTAATTTTAGGGTTAAGGATGTCTGTCTGGATGAAGTTTCCTTATTTGAAGATAAATCATTTAGTGTAGAGCCCGTTTCTAAATACACTTGGACATTTGGGGACGGCAAAGGAAGTTCTCTGCAAAATCCAACATATACTTATAAAAAGAGTGGTTCATGGCCTATCCAGTTGCAAATTGAGACGAAGCCCGGTTGCATTTATACAGCCAATGGTGTAGCTGTTCTTAATGTCAAGCCTGTGCCAGCATTTACGGTTTTTCCGAACATAGGAACTGTTGTTAATCCAAATATTGCCATCAATGACATAAGCTCTGGTGCAGATACTATGTGGTACAGAACCACGGATGGGTTTTTTACCAATCAACGAAACTTTGTACATTCTTTTCCTGACAGTGGTAGTTTTAAAATATGGCAATTCACTGCTAATAGATTTGGGTGCAAAGACTCAGCGGTTGAATCCGTGGTCATTAATTTTATGTACACACTTCATGTTCCTACGGCATTTACCCCCAACTTGGACGGCAAAAATGAAACTTTTGGCCCAGGCGGATTAGGTATTGCCAACTACGAAATGAGAATATACAACAGATGGGGAGCACTAGTCTATGTAACTGAAACCAGTTTGCCTTGGGATGGCACTTACATGGGAGAAACAGTTATGGCTGGAGCCTATTCTGTGCTTATAAGTATACGTGATTATAAAACAAAACCACACTATTACCGCGGAACCGTTCAAGTTTTGCGCTAACCAAGTGCAATGGTTTGAATAGCATTTTGAGAACATGTTACCTATCTATGAATTGCACGTTTAATTTGTTTTCCTAATAACCTAATAAATTTATCGCGACAAAAGGAAACCAAAAGGACCGAATAATCCTAGCGATGACTTTGTTGGAAACAAGCACAAAGATTGCGATCCATTAGGCCAAAATGGTCACTTCGGTCCAAAGTAATTCATACAAATCTTTAAAAAACACTTCCCAGAAGTATGTATTTTTTTGTGCTGTATTTAGACCAAATCTGTGTCTATCTGCTTCCATCCTCAAAACCAAATTACGAAACCAATGAAAGAATGGCAGTTTTCAATAAAAAATAAGGCGATTTCATATATTATCAATAAAAAGGCTTGCAAGATTGGCGAATGGTATGTTAATTTGATTCAACAAAAACGAACTAAAACCTAAAAATCATGACAAACGAAAACAAAAAATCCTTGAGTAACTTAAGCGAGCAAGCTGTTGATGGTAAAAATGTAAAAGGCGGTGGCTTTGCCGACGGTTTTTCAAGTGGAGATGAGCAAGGTGCTCCAGTAGATCCATTTCAAGCGCCAAGTTTGGTTAGTGCTGAAGACCCAATGGCTGGTGGTGTAGGTCCAGTAGGACCAGGCGCAAACGGAACAGAAGGCGAAAACAATGGCGGTCCATTGGGCAGTCATGGCATTTTCGGTCCTAAATAATTCATACCAATCTTTAAAAAACACCTACCTAGAAGTAGGTGTTTTTTTTGTGCCGTATAGAATGTAAACCCATGCCTGTATTTCCCCCTCCACACAAAAGCCATTTACCAAACCAAGAAATGAAAGGCTATTTTCAATAAAAAATAAGGCAATTTCATATAAAATCAACCAAAGGGCTTGCAATATTGGCGAAAGGTGCGTTAATTTGATTCAACAAAAACAAACTAAAACCTAAAAATTATGACAAACGAAAACAAAAAATCCTTGAGTAACTTAAGCGAGCACGCTGTTGACGGTAAAAATGTAAAAGGCGGTGGCTTTGCCGACGGTTTTTCAAGTGGAGATGAGCAAGGTGCTCCAGTAGATCCATTTCAAGCGCCAAGTTTGGTTAGTGCTGAAGACCCAATGGCTGGTGGTGTAGGTCCAGTAGGACCAGGTGCAAACGGAACAGAAGGCGAAAACAATGGCGGTCCGTTAGGCAGTCATGGTATTTTCGGACCTAAATAAACAAACGAATCTTTAAAAAACACCCGCCATTCTGGTGGGTGTTTTTTTTGTGCTTTTTATAAGGTAAAACCAAACGATTTGATGAACCCAAATAGAATTCTGCGACTGAGCCAATGATTAAATGGCGATTTTCAATAAGAAATAAGGGTATTTCATATAAAATTCACAAAAACACTTGTTAGATTGACGCGTGGTACTTTAATTTGATTCTACAAAAACAATCTAAAATTTAAAAACATGACAAACGAAAACAAAAAAGACCTAAACAATTTATCTGAGCATTCAGTAGATGGTAAAAATGTAAAAGGCGGCGGCTTTGCCGACGGCTTTTCAAGTGGAGATGAGCAAGGTGCTCCAGTAGATCCATTCCAAGCGCCAAGTTTGGTTAGTGCTGAAGATCCAATGGCTGGTGGCGTTGGTCCAGTAGGACCAGGTGCAAACGGAACAGAAGGCGAAAACGATGGCGGTCCATTGGGCAGTCATGGCATTTTCGGTCCTAAATAATTTATGCCAATCTTTAAAAAACACCTACCCAGAAGTAGGTGTTTTTTTTGTGCCGTATAGAAAGTAAATCCATGCCTATAAATATAAGAGCATCAGAACCTGTTGATCAGACCAAGGATAGAATGCCCATTTTCAATAAGTAATAGGGTTGTTTCATATAAAATTCACAAAAAAACTTGTAAGGTTGTCCCGTGGTAAGTTAATTTGATTCTACAAAAACAACCTAAAATTTAAAAACATGACAAACGAAAACAAAAAAGACCTAAACAATTTATCTGAACATTCAGTTGACGGCAAAAATGTAAAGGGCGGCGGCTTTGCCGACGGTTTTTCAAGTGGAGATGAGCAAGGTGCTCCAGTAGATCCATTTCAAGCGCCAAGTTTGGTTAGTGCCGAAGATCCAATGGCAGGTGGTGTAGGTCCAGTAGGGCCAGGTGCAAACGGAACAGAAGGCGAAAACGATGGTGGTCCATTAGGTAACAATGGGCATGGCATTTTTGGCCCTAAATAAAATTACTGTTAAATGTATAAAACACCTGCAGGAAGCTGCAGGTGTTTTTTTGTTTTATAAGCATTGCAATTCAAAGTGCCTGAGGTATGAATCCCACAAACAGCAAAATGAAGAATAGAGCTAATTTTCACTCATTCAAACTTATCCAACCACAAAAATTCCTGTTTAGGGTAAAAGTCTATAATCCTTGATTGGCATATTGAATCAAACAATTAAATAAAAGTCAATTCTGTATATTATTTTGTGAATTTCTTGTTTGAGATGTTGCAGTTTCGTTACTTTGAATCACTAAAAACACAAGACTATGTCAAACGAAGAAACAAAAAACGCGCACAACATTGGGAACCTAGAGAACCAAGGAATTGATGGAAAAACTGTAATGGGCGGTGGCGCCAATGAAATTGGTTTAACTGAAGATAACTTTGGTCAAGCGGGTATGGTTTCATCTGGTTCATTTTCAGCAGATAACGTTCAACCAAATGTTGAAGTAGTTGCAATGGGAAATCCAGAGAATATGGGTACTTCAGGTCCAAATCCAAACGCATTTGGTCCTTTGCAAAATGACGGTGGTATGTTGCCAATGGATTTAATCTAATTTAAAAAAATTTACTTAGAAGGCTGCCCACTAAAGGCAGCCTTTTTTTGTACTCGTTATTTTAACAGAATTGAAAAATCATGGATCTAAATCGCAAAATAGAATTCGCATTGTAGGTTGAACAAGCCGCAGAGCAGCGATCAATTCTGGGGCTTTCAAATTGCTTTAATAGTGGAATTGCACGATTTCTGAAAAAATCCGACAATCCGAATGTGAAATTGGGGCATCGGCTAAAATAAATCGCAATACATGGCTATTTTGGTTTTTGGGTTTTCTCCATACTTCATACCCAAAGATGGCATTGTTGTTAAATAAAAATCAAATCTGTATAATTTTAGAATTGGGTGTAGTTTAACCCAAAAGTAATTCGTTACTTTGAGTTGCATAAAAAACAAATACCATGACAAACGAAGTAAACAAAAATCTAGAAAATTTGGAAAACGATGGGATTGATGGAAATTCAATTTTAGGCGGTGGCGCTGGTGATATTAATCTTATCGAAGTTAACCCAGCAGGTTTGGGCGGAACCATTGACTCCATTGGTGCAAATTTTGAAGTGATTGCAATGGGGACTCCCATGCAGAGTGAGGATCAAGTTAATATTATCAATAGCAGCGAAGCACCTCCCATTGGGGTTACCTCTGGTGTAGACGTAATTAGCGGTTATACAAACGGAAATACTTAAATGAAGAGCCGACTTAAAGTCGGTTTTTTTATAGAGGCCTCATGAAGCTGGCCTTTGTAGTATATTTTGGTTGGTACAATAAAAAAAAGTACCAATAATAGGATAAGTGATTCGTGTACACTAAATTTGAATTAAACATTAAAAGAGCAAATAAAATGAAAAAACATGAAATGGGTCCTGCAGGATTAAATTTTTTAGATAAGCTGTCTAACCAAGAAATTGAGGGAAGTAAAGTTTTAGGTGGTGGCAGTAATATGGGTAGTTCCGGCATTATTGGTTCAAACATTGAGCCTAATTTAATAGCACCTGGAATGGATGCAGTAGGATATGATTCAGTCGTAATTGCAGTTGGAGATGCACAATTTGGGGTTGGATCTGATTTTGCTGGATCTGAAGCGCCACCTATAAACAATGGAAATAATTTTACCATAAATTCAGGTTATACAAACGGAAGCGTTTAACACCATAAAATTTCAAAAAGTCCAGCATTCTCCTTGTTGGACTTTTTTTATGCAATATACTTGGGTCTTTGGGTTTCTTAGTTCTCAAAGTTCTTGAAATCAAATGTTTTACAATAAATTTCTCCAAATATTTGGAAGTTCGTTCTTGTTTAGCGTTTATTGTTGTTCAAAATACCCATCTTGAAACTATCACATCTATTTACATCTGGAAATAAATGGTTGTTTCCACACATTCGTCAGCCCGACGCCATGGATTGTGGACCTACTTGTTTACGTATTATTACAAAACATTACGGACGTAATTATTCATTGCCTTTTTTAAGACAATTGAGTTATACAGCCCGAGAAGGATCTAGTCTTTCGCAGTTAGGAGCCGCCGCAGAGCACTTGGGGCTCAGGTCTTTGGGTGCTAAAATAAGTTTTGAACAGCTTTTAGAAGAGGCACCCCTTCCTTGCATTGTGCTGTGGAACCAAAATCATTATGTGGTTGTTTATCGCATTACCAAAGAAAAAGTATACATCTCAGACCCGGGATTGGGGCTTGTAAATTATCCGATTGAAGAGTTTTTAGAACATTGGATAGGTTTTGGTGCCAAGAAAAATATCAAGGACGGCATCGTTCTGTTGTTGGAACCCACACCAGAGTTTTATGCAAAAGAAGAAGAAAAAAGGCCGGAAAAGAGGGGCTTTGATATACTTTGGCCATACCTTAAGCCACATAAACGCTATGTTACCCAAGTATTTATTAGCCTACTCGCTGGTAGTTTATTGTCTTTGATATTCCCCTTTTTAACCCAAGGAATTGTAGATATTGGGATACGAAACAGAGATATTCATTTTGTTTATCTCATTTTGGTAGCCATGTTGTTTATTTTCTTCGGTAGAACTGCCATTGAACTCATTCGTGGTTGGATAATGTTAAATATGAGTGCCAGGATAAATATATCTCTGGTGTCTGATTTTTTCTTTAAACTTATGAGGCTGCCTATTTCCTATTTTGACACCAAAATGAATGGAGATATTTTGCAGAGAATTAGAGACAATCGGCGTATTCAAGGATTCTTGACTGGAAGTTCCCTGGCCATACTGTTTTCATTTTTAAATATTGCCATTTTCGGATTTATTTTATTGGCGTACAATACGTCCATTTTCCTTGTGTTTTTTGGCGCAAGTATTCTCTATATTTTATGGATTTCTTTTTTCCTAAAGCGCAGGGCTGTGTTGGATTACAAGAGATTTAGTTTGGAAGCCCAAAACCAAGAAAAAGTATTGGAATTAATTAATGGAATGCAAGAAACCAAATTGCACAATGCGGAGCAACAAAAAAGATGGGGTTGGGAGCATATGCAGGCGCGTTTGTTTAAGCAGGATATTAAGCAACTAAGTTTAAATCAAACCCAATCCACGGGGGCTAAAATCATCAATGAACTAAAAAGTATTATCATAACCACTATGACTGCAAATTTGGTAATACAAGGTGAATTAACATTGGGTGAAATGATGTCAGTTTCTTATATAATGGGTCAACTCAATGGTCCTATAGCCGAAATCATAACCTTTATGCACGATTTTCAGGATGCGAAATTAAGCCTTGAACGGATTTCCGAAATTCATAACCGGGATGATGAAGAGCCGCATAATGCAGAAGTATTAAAGGATATTCCCGAAAATGGTGAGATCTCTTTGGACAAAGTTTCATTTCAATATGGCGGACCAGAATCAAATTGGGTAGTTCGAAATTTAAGCATGAAAATTCCGGCTGGCAAAATTACCGCCATTGTGGGAGGCTCTGGCAGTGGTAAAACCACTTTATTAAAATTGCTATTGAAATTTTATCCTGCTACACGAGGCGATATGTATTATGATTCGTATAATTTAAATAAAATTTCACAGCAAACTTGGCGCGACCGATGTGGTGTGGTTATGCAAGAGGGTTTTATCTTTAACGATTCAATTGCAAAAAATATAGCCATAGGCCATGATGAAATTGATCAAGATAGGTTGATTAATGCTGTGGAAATGGCTAATATTCGTGAATTTATTGAAGGTTTGCCCCTTGCCTACAATACGAGATTGGGTACAGGAGGCGTTGGCGTATCTGGAGGGCAACGTCAGCGAATTTTAATTGCAAGGGCGGTTTATAAGGATCCAAAAATATTTTTCATGGATGAGGCTACATCGGCTTTGGATTCGAAAAATGAAAAAATAATTATGGAAAACTTTAACCGTTGGTTTGCAGATAGAACGGTGGTGATTATAGCGCATAGACTAAGTACTGTGAGAAATGCGCATCAAATTGTAGTGCTAGACCAGGGTAGGGTAATTGAGCAAGGGAATCATGATGAATTGGTGGCAATGCAAGGTGCCTATTTTGGATTGGTAAAAAATCAACTTGATCTTGATAAATTGGATAAATAGAGCAGGAGGAAAACAATGGAAAATAATGAAAAAAATCCGCTGAATCTAAGAAGTGAAGAGATTCAAGACATCATGTCTAAAGCGCCCTCTTGGGTAATAAGATGGGGAATAACCACCATTTTTGCAATTATAATTTTAGGTATTTTTATGACTTACCTCATTCAGTACCCCGAAATTATTAAGGGTCCCATAAGCATAACGACGGAAGTGCCTCCAGTAAAGGTATTTGCCCAAATTGGTGGCAACTTAACCAAGGTGCATGTTGTCGACGGGCAAAAAGTAACGGCTGGTACTCTTTTGGCGGAAATTGAAAATCCAATAACAGGATATGGGGTTACTTATTTGCGTTCGTACATTCAAACCTTGGAAACTGAAATTACCAAAGGCTCTTCGCAGTTGCCAATTCCAGATACTGCAAATATTGCGGTAGGTGATTTGCAGTCGATTGTGAATCTGCTACATAAGGATATTTTTGATTTCAATCTGCGCAGACAGTATAAAGTTGACGATGTAGAAATATCGAGCTTAAATCAACGTTTAATGCGCGAAAGGGATTTGCTTGCGGTTACAGATCGCATGTTGGGTTTGTCTCAAAAAGATTTAGAAAATGCAAGAATTCGATATGAATCTGACAAACAATTGTACAACCAAGGCGTTATTAGTAAAACCGAATTTTTAACCCAAGAAAATAATTACCGCGCCAAACAATTGCAAGTTGAACAATTGCGTCAGACTCAGATTCAAAGCTCTATTAGTATTGGTAATTTACAGCAACAAATTAGCCAATTTGGCTACAATAAATTATCTAGGGAGCAGAATGGAATCGAGTCTATAAAAGCCAATTTAGAAACCATTAGGAGTTATTTGGTAGGGTGGCAGCAAAAATATAACCTCATAGCTTCTAAGGATGGTGAAGTAAGTTTCTTGCAGAATTTGGATTTAAAGCAATTTGTAAAGCCTGGGGAAGAGCTTTTTGCCATTTTACAACCTCAAAATAAATACATTGGATTTGCTTCAATTCCCTCCAATGGAATGGGGAAAGTTGCCATTGGCCAGCATGTTTATATTCTTTTGGAGCATTATCCATATTACGAATATGGGATGGTTGAAGGTAAAGTAAAGCACATTGCTTTATTGCCAAATGGCAGCGAATACAGGGTTGAAATTGCTATGCCGAATGGCATGAAATCTACCCATGGTGAGGTGTTGAAATTTAATCCAGAAATGACTGGTGTTGCAGAAGTTGTGACTGAAGAAAAAAGAGTTATTGAAAGGATTTTTGGCTCTTTTGTAAAAGTGATTAACAAGCGATAATTAAGAATGAAAAAAATTGTTGTCCTTGTTGATTTTACCGAAGTTGCATCAGTTGCAATTGACCATGCCGCATTATTTGCAACCAAAAGTTCTATCCAATTGGTATTGCTGCACATTGCAGCAGATTCTAAAAAACAAGAGGATTATGCCCTACGAGAAAAATTGAAAACGTTTGGAACTTCTCTAACACAAAATGGAATTTCTTTTGATGTTCAAGTTGATTACGGAGATTTCTTTGGAATTATCAACGACAGTTTACAGGTATTAAATGCAGAATTGGTAGTGGTAGGAACACATGGTATCTCTGTTAAAGGCAGTTTTGCTGGTAGTGCTATTTTTCAATTGTTACACCTTATTAACATCCCAGCATTGATAGTGCAAGGACATTCAGTGGTTCCAAAACAAGGTTTTTTGAAAATATTGTTACCCATGATTGGTAAAACTGAAAATGTGGAAGTGGCAAAGGATGTTGCCATTTTTGGGGCTGCACATGATGCTACTGTCCATCTTCTCAGTTTTTATTCGCCAGAAAATGAAACCGACATGCGAAATAGAACCAATGACATGGCAAAGGGATTGAATGCTGGCGGTTTAAAAACGTACATTGATTTAGAACGGACGCTTGTTGCGGGTGATTATGCTCGTTCCATTATTGAATATTCGGATATAGAAGAAACAGACGCTATTGTGCTAATGATTAGCCAAAAATACGATGGTTATTTTGGGACAGAAGACCAAGAAAATATTTTGTTGAACAGGCTTTGCAAACCCGTGCTTTGTCTGTAGTTAAGCCCAATTGTAATTCGCGCAAACCAAGTAGCATTAAGTCTTAATAAATCATTCGGCAAACTTTTATAGGTTGATTTATTTGGGGTTCCTTGACAATAAGCCTCGCTATCGTAATGGATATAATTATAATCGGAAACAGGATTATTGTCTATTAAAACACAATCGGTTTGTTTTCCCAAATAAAAATGACTGTATAACGCAGCTCCAATGCCAATTTTAAATTTTTCGGCGATTTTGTATTCAATTAAAAATTCAGGAGATAAGTTTGCAGTAAACGCGCCTCTATTTCTTTGAATTTCTTCACGGTGAAATCTTTTTCCTGTGAGAAAACCCCACGTATCTGAGAGTACTTGGAAATCTGTCTTTGAAAACCCAAGCCCCCAGTGATTGAGAATTGATAGGATCTAACACGAAACTTATTAAATATGCTGTCACTAAGGTTGTTGTTTTTTCGTAGCGCTTCTAATAAATCGTTTGTCCAAAATAAATCCTTGTAGTTTATTAAATAAAATTTATTTCATTTTGGGTTTTTAATGCATTTAGTCAAATATGCGGCTTGCAAGGAAATTCCTTTGACGTAAAAATAGTTTCAATAAATAGACGGACCTGTTGAGAAAAAAAGGAATTTTGATTTGGAAGAATATTTGTTTGCGTTTGCTTTTGCAGAATAAGTAAAAAGAAAAAATAAGAATGTTAAGGCTAAATATTTTGTTGTATAAAATTTTGTATTTCTCTGTAAAATTTAGCAAGCGGGAATCCCATAACGTTGTAAAAGCAACCATTTATTTTTTTTACACCTATATATCCCATCCAGTCTTGCACGCCGTAAGCGCCGGCCTTATCAAAAGGTTTGTAATTTTGAATATAATGCCAAATTTCTTCATCCGATAATTCGTGAAAATATACTTCGCTTCTTTCTGAAAAAACAATTTGTTTTTCATCGTTTTTAAGACATACGCCTGTAAAAACTTCATGCATGTTTCCACTGAGTTTTTTCAACATTACATAGGCGTGTTCTGCATCTTTGGGTTTGTTAATTATTTCGTCGTTTAACACTACAATGGTATCCGCTGTAACTAAAATATTGGTTTTAATTGCCTGTGTATAGTGGGCCGCTTTATGGCTGGCTAAAAATTCACAAACTTGGTTGTTTTTTAAATCTGGAGAGAAATCCTCTTCGGCTTCGATATCCACGTAAGTAAAATCAAACCCGGCATCTTTCAACAATTGGTGTCGTCTGGGCGATTTGGAAGCGAGCAGGATGTGCGGGAATTTTATATCCATTCTTGGTTTTGCAAATAAAATATAGAATTGTTGGTTTTGATACTTCTTCAAAGGCGTAATTTGCCCTTTTAAGAATGAATATTGGAATCTTCCGTCGAATTTTCAGTTTTATCTGGCCAGTGGTTATTGAAAAATACACCTCACATTACAATCAGGTTTTGGAGATTTCACTCTATCAAAACAAATTGCATTTAAATAGCGCCAAAGCGAATTACTCTTTTGGGTCGCTGCATGCAGTAATGAAAAAGGGTTTGAAAATTGCAAAAAAGCACTACAATTCAAAATTTAATCGAGTTTTGCTTTTAGGCTATGGTGGCGGCAGTGTGGCTAAAATTTTAGTCCAAAAATACAATTCGGAGGTTCAAATTACAGCTGTAGAAATAGATTCTAAGGTAATTGAGATTGCCAAGGCATGGTTTCCGCAAAAAAATGTGGTTTTCGTAAATGCGGATGCAGAAGAATTTTTAGGCTCAATATGCCAGAAATTTGATCTTATTGTTTGCGATGTGTTTATAGATCTGGAAACACCACAATTTTTTTCCTCTTTCGAATTTTATCGAAAAATAGGAGATTGGTTGACAGAGGATGGGCTTTTTTTTCAGAATTTGATGATGGCTGACAACCAGGTTATTTTGCATTTTAATCTAATTCGTAAATACTTCAAAAACCCAATGTTTGTAAATGTTGTAGATACGAATCGCTTGTATTTCGGCAAAGCTTTGTAACTTTTGTGCATTGTAGGCTGGGAACTATCCATTTAATTTGCGCCACGAAATGGAAAAAATAGCAGTAATAGGTGGTGGAACTATGGGAAATGGTATTGTGCATGTTTTCGCACAAAATGGATATCAGGTAAATTTGATTGATGTAAAACAAGAAGTATTGGACAAAGCTTTAGCCACTATATCTAAAAACATGGATAGGCAAGTGTCTAAAGGCAGCATGACAGAAGCTGAAAAAGTTACAGCAATGGCAAGAATTGGAACCTTTACGAACATTAGCGATGGTGTAGATAATGTAGATTTGGCTATAGAAGCGGCTACGGAAAATGTCGAAATTAAATTGAACATATTCCGTCAATTAGATACCCTTACCAAGGCTGATTGCATATTGGCTTCCAATACGAGTAGCATTAGCATTACTAAAATTGCGTCGGTTACAAACCGTCCTGAAAAAGTAATAGGGATGCATTTTATGAACCCAGTTCCTGTGATGAAATTGGTTGAAATCATAGGTGGATTTAAAACAACAGAAGAAGTTGCTTCTAAAATTGTAGACTTAACGAAAAAATTAGGCAAAGTACCTGCTGTGACCAGAGACTATCCTGGCTTTATTAGCAATCGCATTCTGTTGCCTATGATTAACGAAGCGATTCATGCTTTAGACCAAGGTGTGGCTGGCGTGGAAGAGATTGATACCATCATGAAATTGGGTATGGCACATCCAATGGGTCCTTTGCAGTTGGCAGATTTTATTGGACTGGATGTTTGTTTGGCAATTCTTGGGGTTTTGAAGGATGGTTTCGGCGATCAAAAATACTCCCCTTGCACATTGCTTATAAATATGGTAACTGCAGGTGATCTAGGTAAAAAGTCGGGTCGTGGATTTTATGATTATAGTGGCGATAGCAAAGAATTGGTGATAGCACCAAATTTCCGTCGCACAGGACCAGCAGTAAAAATGTTATCATGAGATTCTTTGTATTCTTTCTAATTTCAGCCCTGATTTTTCAATCTTGTAAAAGTGATGAAAAGCAAATCATTGGAGCTTGGTTTGCCAGTAAGGTAACCATCGCCGGGGTTGATAAAACCGCAGATTACACACGCAATGGCTATAAAGAATCTTATGGCGAAAGCGATGTGTATTCTTTTAGTGGCGCCCCAGATGGAAAATCTGGTGAAGGCGATTATCAGTGGACTTCTAAAACAACTGTGAAACGAAGCGGAGTATCCAATCAGACCTCGTTGGAGTTTACGGTTAAAACGTTGACGAATAAGAAAATGACTTACACTTGCACAATAAATGGAGATGAGGCAACGTTTGAGTTTACAAAAATGGGTAAGTAATAGATTTTCTATAATTTAGGGCATTTTTTATCCGTTTTAAATCTAGGTGGATATTTTCGAATTTAGAATGATTCCAATTAGATTGTTAACTAATTGATTCTCAATAATTAAAAATTTCATACAAAAAAACGTGCCATTCGTCGAATATTAGGTTATCTGGTTTCAAAAGGTTAAAGTTGCCTCGCGTAATACACCTATGAAGCAAAAATATTTTCAAACAGCAATCTTGCTACTTGCCTTATTTACTGCTGGCAGTTTATTTGGGCAGTCGAGATTTATCCGGGGTAAAATCTCTGGAGCAGACAGTTTACCCTTAGAAGGAGCCCTTGTAAAAGCATTGGGTACCTTGCAATCGGCTTATTCTAACAAAGAAGGAGATTGGTCTTTGGCAATTTCTAGCAATGTTACCCAAATCGAATTTGCGATGACGGGCTATGTATCTCAAACCACCGGTGTTCCCTCAAACTCTGATATTTTGAACATCAGACTGCAGGAAGACGTGATAGGTATTTCTACCATTACTGTGACAGCACTTGGAATAAAGAAACAACAGAGATCCATAGGTAGCTCTGTGCAAACGATAAAGGGCAGCGAGGTGCAGGGGTCTGGCGAGCAGAACGTGATACAGGGTATAAGTTCAAAGGTTGCGGGTGCACTGGTTACTGGCTCTGGTGGAACACCGGGTGCAAGTTCCAAAGTTATATTGCGCGGAGCTACATCGTTTACCAGTGAAAACCAACCCCTGATTGTGGTGGATGGCGTTCCAATAGACAATAGCACCGATCAATCCTCTTCTGGTGACTACCCTTTTAACCCCGATTTGCAAGGGGTGAACAATTCGAACCGAGCAATAGATATTAACCCTGATGATATTGATGCAATTACGGTGCTCAAAGGACCAGCAGCCGCTGCATTGTATGGCGTGCGTGGTGCAAATGGTGCTATTATTATTACCACCAAAAGAGGTTCTGTGGGTGGAAAGCAATTTTCTGTCGATATAAATTCTACTTATGAAATTAGCAATGTAAACAAATTGCCTGAAAAACAGCGGAAATATGGCCAGGGTAGCGGTGGTGGAACAATAGATGGAGCTGGAAATCCTGTGGAAGAAGGCAACAACAGCCGCAATGTTAGTAGGGATTGGGGTGCTAAGATTGGCAATCCTTTTAACAATGAAAAAACATTTTTTCAAACTGGTTTTAACATGACCAACAATATTGGAGTAACTGTGGGTGGAGAAAGAACCACAGCCCGATTTTCGGTTGGCAATACAAGGCAAACCGGTGTAATTCCAAACAGCAACTTTAATCGTTTGAATATAAGGGTAAATACAGATACCCGTTTGGGGCAAAGAATTACCTTGGGCAGCAGCATAAGTATGATTAATTCTGGAGGTACACGCCCACAAAATGGAAGCAACCTTTCTGGGATTATGTTAACCTTGTTGCGTTCGCCAGCCGATTTTAATATAGCAGGAGGTGAAGGAAGTAAAAATTACCTCAATCAGGATGGAAGTCAATACCAGTACTTTTCAATCTATGATAATCCATTATTTTCCGCACACGAAAATCCATTTAAGGATAATGTAAACCGTATGATGGGCAATATTGCCCTGAATTATATGCCCTTAGAATGGTTGACTGCAACCTGGCGCGTTGGAACAGACCAATATACCGATTCAAGGAAACAGATTTTCGCCATTGGATCGTGGAACCCTGATAATGCTCCTGGCGGAGAAATCGATGAAAATATTTTACGTTATCGTGAAGTTTACAGTGATCTTTTGTTCAACATAACCAAAGATTTGAGCAAAGATGTGCATATGAATTTGTTGTTGGGAAACAATCTCAATTCAAGGCAAACCGCCAATCAGTATTTAAGAGGAAGGGATCTTGCGGTGCCAAATTTTTACAATTTGAGCAATGCGTCTAACTTATATGCAAGTTCTTCCTTATCTCAGATTAAAACTGCTGCATTTTTTTTCAACGCAGATTTCGAACTTAAAAAATATTTATATTTAAATATAACAGGACGGAATGAATGGGCAAGTACTTTCGGCACAAGCAAAAGTAGTTTCTTTTATCCATCTGCAAATATGGCTTTCATTTTTACTGAGTTTATGCAAAAGAACAATGTGCTCTCGTTTGGCAAAGCCAGATTGTCTTATGCACAAGCAGGTAAGAATCCAACTGCTTATGCATCTCGAACCTATTATGTAAATCCGTTTTTTACGGATGGATTCACTGGAGGTTTGAATTTTCCTTATTTGGGTCAGAATGGATTTGGTTTAAGCGACATAATGGGCAACGCCGCTTTAAGGCCAGAGAAAACGACAGGTATAGAAGCGGGTTTGGATTTGCGATTCTTCAAAGGAAGATTGAATATTGATGCTACAATATATAAGCAAACCAGTACAGATATTTTGGTAAATATGCCATTGGCTCCTTCTACTGGGTTTCAGCGAATATTGCAAAATTCGGGCAGCATGGAAAACAAAGGAATAGAACTGATTGTAAATGGCAGTATTGTGAAGAAAACCAATTTTGAATGGACAGCCGCGATTAACTTTGCCAGCAACAGAAACAATGTAATAAAACTAGCCAAAGGGGTAGACGAAATAGAACTAGAATCTGGATTTAGTTCATTGGGTGCTTACGCTATAGTAAATCAGCCATATGGCGTTCTATACGGCTCTCGTTGGGCAAGAAATTCTGATGGAAAATTGTTGATTGGGACCAATGGATTACCCAAAATAGCAGATACACGTGGAAATATTGGCAATCCTTATCCTAAATGGTACGGCGGTTTGAGAAATAGCCTTAAGTACAAAAAAGTAAGCCTCACTTTTCTATGGGATGTGCGCAAAGGGGGTCAAATTTGGAACGGCACATGGGCTCGTTTGAATAATTTAGGTCTTACCAGTGAATCTGCTGACCGAAATAGGAAATATGTAATTGAAGGGGTAAATGCTACCGATGGAACTATAAATACCAAAGAAGTGTCTGCATCAGATTACTACAGAGTTTACAAAGGAGACAATGGAAATTATGCGGCGGAAAATGCTATACAGGATGGAAGTTGGTTGCGTTTGCGTGAATTGGGTTTAAGTTACATTTTGCCTATGAAATCAGGTTGGACAATTAAACGCATTGAGTTTGGATTCATAGCCCGCAATCTCTTTTTATTTACGAAGTATAAAGGTGTCGATCCCGAAACCAGCCTCACTGGTGCCGGCTCTAACGTTGGTGGGTTTGATTATTTTAACAATCCTGGAACCAAATCTTTTATGTTTACAGTTAAACTAGGGCTTTAATTAAGAAAGGAAATCAAAAAATGAAAAAAAATGTATTAATCCTAAGTGCAATGGCTATCCTGCTGGTAGCGAATTCTTGTAAGAAATTTGTTTCTGGACATGATATATCACCAAATTCTGCTTCTGAGGCGACGCCTCAGTTGCTATTGTCTGCATCGGAATTGGCTGTTTTTGCTACCTATGGAGGCTCTTTTAGTCGCAATTCCAGCATGTGGTCGCAACAAAGCGCAGGTTGTCAATTTCAATCTCAGGCGGTTGATGAGTATGCATTGGATGAGGGAGATGTCGCCAATGAATGGCAAGTAATTTACAATGGATTGAAAAATTCAAAGATTCTGAAAGAAAAATCTGGTGTGGAAAATCCATACTATCAGGGCATCAGTAACGTTAACACTGCATTGCTTCTGGGTGTTGCTACAGATTTCTGGGGGGATGTGCCATACTCGGACGCTTTGAAAGGGCAAAGTTTGCAACTGGATGCCGAATATGATTCTCAGGAATTTGTGATACAACAAATCCAAAGTATGCTTTCAGAAGCGATTGCCATGTTCAATCAGCCGAACAATATTTTATACCCTGCCTCTGATGATTATATTTATGGTGGAGATATACAAAAATGGAAGGGTTTGGCTTATTTGTTAAAAGCCCGCTATGCTGCGCGTATTAGCAAGCGCGATGCAAACTGGTTTACCACTGCCTTGAAATACACCGACAGCGCTGTTGCCAATGGGTTTATAAGTGAATCAAGCGACGCCAATTGTAAGTTTGGAACCAAAAGCAACGAATACAATCAATGGTATGCTTTTGTAAAAGTGGAAAGAACTGGATACATGTATGCCGACAGCGCTTTTGTAGGCAGCATGTTGGCCAATAACGATCCCCGTGTTTCTTATTACTTCACCAAAAATGACAGTGGAAAATATGCAGGATCTCTTTTGGGTTCCTATAATACGGACAACGTTTCTGAGATTGGAGGCTATTTTGGTTCACAAAACAGCCCAACACCCATTGCAACATACACTGAACTAATGTTTATACGTGCAGAGGCGTTTTTAGCTGCCGGCAACAAACCCGCATCTGCGGCGGCCCATAACAGTGCAGTTCTTGCCCATGTTTTGCAAATCACAGGATCTGCGTCTCCTTCTGGTTTCGTAACCTCTACTGCCAGCGAAAATGCGGGAAGTATTACTTTAAATAAAATTATGAGCCAAAAGTATATTTCTAACTATACCATGCTAGAGGTGTTTAATGATTGGAGAAGAACCAATATTCCGGCGCTTAGCAAAAACCCAAATGCCACTCTTTCTGGCATTGCAAGAAGGTATCCTACTTCCATTGAAGAACGATTGTACAATCCAAAATCAGCTTCACATCTTGCAGGAATTAACGATTTGGCAAGTAAAAAAGTATGGTGGGATAATTGATAATCAATAATTTAAACATTAAAAAAGGGAGAATAAGTAATTTATTCTCCCTTTTTAGTGGTAAATTCAAAAAAAAATGTTAGTTTCGCGCCCCATTTTCGGGCATAATATAACCCAATGAAATTAAGTCAATTCAAATTCGAACTTCCACCAGAATTAATTGCTCAAGAGCCACTTAAAACAAGACACGACAGTCGCTTATTGGTAGTTCATACCAAAGAACAACGCACAGAGCATCTGCATTTTCACGATATTCTCAACATATTTAATGAAGATGATGTATTTGTAGTGAACAATACTAAGGTTTTTACAGCGCGTTTGTATGGCCAAAAGGAAAAAACAGGTGCACAAATTGAAGTGTTTTTGTTGCGAGAACTGAACCATGAACTGCGTTTGTGGGATGTTTTGGTAGATCCTGCCCGTAAAATTAGGGTAGGCAATAAGTTGTATTTTGGAGATGACGATTTGGTTGCTGAGGTTGTAGACAATACAACTTCACGCGGCAGAACTATACGTTTTTTATTTGACGGCAGCGACGAGGAATTTAATAAATTGGTGAAGAAATTGGGCGAAACCCCAATTCCTAAGTATATCAATAGACCCGTTAAAAAGGAAGATGAGCAATGGTACCAATCTTTATTTGCCAAGAATGTAGGTGCTGTAGCTGCACCCGCTGCCCAATTGCACATTACCCGTGAATTGTTAATGCGTTTAGAAATTAAAGGTGTAAAATTTGCAGAAATAACATTGCATTTGGGCTTAGGAGCTTTCCGCGAGGTGGAGGTTGAAGACCTTACCAAACATAAAATGGACAGCGAATATTGCAAGATTGACCAAATTGCTTGCGACATTGTAAATGATAGCATTGAAAAACGCAAAAAAGTAGTAGCAGTTGGTGGCAGTGTTATGCGCGCCCTAGAAAGCAGTGTAAGCAGCACAGGTACTTTAAATCCAACAGAGGGATGGACAGATAAATTTCTTGCTCCTCCCTATAATGTAAATATTGCCAATGCCTTTATTACCAATTTGCACGAGTCGGGTTCCCCTTTGTTTATGATGGCTTGTGCGTATGGTGGATATGATTTTATGAACGAAGTTTACAAAGAAGCTATTAAAGAAAAATACCGTTTCCTTTGTTATGGTGATGCAATGTTGATTTTATAAATTAAAATCTCAATATACAATTTTTAAAAGCGACTTTTAGGTCGCTTTTTTTATTTCTGTTGACCAAGACTACTTCATGAAAACAAACAACCCCGATGAAGCTCCTGTAGGTCGCTTATCGCGGTCAATCGCCATTAAATATTTGCAAAAATGCAAATCACAAATGGCGCTATTAAACCCCGTTTCCGAGAGTTGTGCCCAGTACTGGAGTCGAATCCCGACGATTCTTACATTTCAAAGAAATGTTAGAATGTCGTGGACCCACGATATTCTAATTCGCAAAATGCGAATAAGAATCATCGGGGCCTGCATGTCCTTTCGAACGTTGATAAGAAAATTGAATTGTGAATGTAACCAACCCCGATGAAGCTCCTGTAGGTCGCTTAGCGAGGTCAATCGCCATTAAATATTTGCCAAAATGCAAATCACAAATGGCGCTATTAAACCCCGTTTCCGAGAGTTGTGCCCAGTACTGGAGTCGAATCCCGACGATTCTTACATTACAAAGAAATGTTAGAATGTCGTGGACCCACGATATTCTAATTCGCAAAATGCGAATAAGAATCATCGGGGCCTGCATGTCCTTTCGAACGTTGATAAGGAAATCGAATTGTGAATGTAAACGAACCCGATGAAGCTCCTGTAGGTCGCTTATCGAGGTCAATTGCCATTAAATATTTGCCAAAATGCAAATCACAAATGGCGCTATTAAACCCCGTTTCCGAGAGTTGTGCCCAGTACTGGAGTCGAACCAGCACGTCCTTTCGAACACCACCCCCTCAAGGTGGCGCGTCTGCCAATTTCGCCAACTGGGCAATTTGATTGTTACAACCTAAATATTCTGAGAATTACCGCGGAATATTCCAGCTGCCACTGGTTTTTTCAAAATCTTAGATTTTGGGGTCACAAATATACAAATTATCTGAAATTAACTTCCTATAGTAAATTTATTCTCAAGTCTTTGAGGAAATTACCGATTGTGTTTATAGAGCAAATTGGGCGCAATTGCTTTAATCGAGCCAAAAAGCACTATGGGCAGCAAGCCACCTGCAATGAAAAATAGATTTTCTGGAACTGAAAAATCTACCAAGCCGGCAGAAAGGACAATGATGCCGCCAATAAGTGCACCACCCAAGTGCCCCTCATGCGAAATTCTGGCTTCGCCCCCTAATTTTAATTGGGTTAACAATATAGAAGACAGGGTAAAAATAATGCCAAATAGCCAGGCCGGAATGCGAATGGGTAGTATCATTAAAGACAACGTTGCAAAAGGTTCCAACAAAACAAATCCAAAAATTACGCCCAAAACACCCCCAGAGGCCCCCAATGCAGAGTAACCTGCATCCTCTTTTCGCATGAGCATGCAATATAAATTGCCACCTATGATGGAGGCCAAATATAAAATGAGAAACAAGGTACGGCCAATCATGATTTCAAGTGTGGGTCCAAAAAAATACAAGGTCATACAATTGAAACCCAAATGTAAAATTCCCGCATGAATAAAGCCAGAAAGAAACAAACGATCGTATTCCTTAAATCTGCGTACCCGTTCGTTTACAAACAGCATCCGTTGCATTTTGGCCGCGTCGTTCTGCACCACAAAAAATACAATTACATTGATAACAATCAAAATTACAGAAATGCTTAAATTGTGTATGCCCATATTATTTTTTAATTACCCTTCCATTTCCTTTTTCTTCTTTTATAAAAATGGCCGTCGGTTCCAAATTGTAATAAATATTTCCATTTCCATAAACATGGGGTTTGAAAATATTTTTTGGACTAACAAAAATATCCCGGTCTGTATAATGAAAGACGTAAGCGTCATCCATAGTCATTTTTTTAGCATCAAACCAACTTCCATTTTCACAGCTAAAAGCCAGAATATCGCAATTCCCTTCGAATTCAATATTGCCAGTGTTTTCGCAAGCCCCGGAGAGAATCCCAACATTCATTTTTAAAAACTGATGCTCCACACTGTTCATATTCAATTCTATTTTAGGAGATGAAATACTGTCCAAACAAATTACAGATGCTGCTCCGTCTATATTTAACCGATTTATGGATTTTATGTTTAAAGTACATCGCGGGTTTACATTTAATTTTCTAACCCAATTGAACTTGTTTTTGTCGCGTATTCTTAATTCGCCATCGGCAATTTTGGTTTCAATTTTGTCTATAAGATTCTCTCCGTATTGAATTGTTATTTGCTCTGGCAATGCGGTGTCTGAGGTTATGTATAGTATAAATTTTTGACCCACTTGCAGTTTTGAGAATGACGGTAAAATAGCAGTTTTAGAAATTTCGTTGCCATAAGATTTGAAAAAGTCAGGTCCTTTGGAACAGCCAACCGCAAGGAGACAAATCAGAAAAATAGTATGAATGTTAGTTTGGCGCAATTTTTGGCAAAGTTATAACGTTTAAAATTGCAAATATATCACATAGAACCAACTCAAATATGAAAAAATACATTTCCGTGGCATTGTGCATTTTCCTTTCCTTTTCACTTTCGGCGCAAGAAATCGACGAATCAGGAGGTCCTTTACATGATGCTGCAAGAGCTATGAGAGATCGAAGATATAGGGAAGCAGAAGAAATATACAGGTCTATTTTGCGTCAAACTCCGGGCGATGTTTCAGTCAATCAAATGCTTTGCCATGCCCTAATTTGTGAAAATAAATTTTTAGAGGCAGATAGTTCCCTGCGCAGAATGGTTGAAGCGGATTCTAACAATATAGGAAATTATTGGTACATGGGTTTAAGCGCTGGCACCCAAAATATTGATTCTGTGGCTATTGTCTGTTATAAAACGTACCTCCGAAAATCAGAGAACAATCCAAATCAAAAAGTAAAAGCATGGCTTTATGTGGGTTCATCATTTCGCAGAATCATGCACAAACAAGGCTTAAGTAGAACTCAATTCGACGATATGTTGTTTTACTACAAAAGGTATTTAAAACTCAATCCAAACGATGTTTATGCGGGTGAGGTTCAGAAGTTTATAGATTCAGTTTCTCCAAAAAGGCCCGAGGAAGGCGCAATTTTGATGTGGGATGAAACAAACTGATTGCCTCAGCGTAACTTTGCCCCAGCAAAATGGTGGGATTTAATAAGAATAAAATTATCAATGATCCAGTTTATGGTTTTCTTACAATCCCTTCTGCACTGGTATTTGATATTATTCAACATCCTTATTTTCAGCGTCTTCGTCGTATTCGGCAATTGGGACTCACTGAATTGGTATACCCTGGGGCCACCCATACGCGTTTTCACCACGCTTTGGGCGCATTAAATTTAATGGTGCGCGCCATTGATGTTCTGAAATCGAAAGGGGTTGAAATTACAGAAACTGAAGCGGAAGCAGCATATTTAGCCATTTTGTTGCACGATGTGGGACATGGGCCATTCAGTCACACCCTAGAACATACCCTTATTAAAGGTGTGAATCACGAGAAGATTAGTGGTTGGATGATGCAGAAGTTGAATCGAGAAACCGGTGGAAAGTTGGATCTGGCCATCGAGATTTTTAACGGTACCTATTTGCAAAAACCATTTTTGGGTCAATTGATTTCAGGTGAGTTGGACATGGATAGGCTGGATTATTTGCTTCGTGATAGTTTTTATACAGGCGTTAGCGAAGGTGTTGTTGGTGCTGAAAGGATTATACACATGCTAAATGTGCAAGACGGCAATTTGGTGGTGGAAGAAAAAGGAATTTACAGTGTCGAAAAATTTCTAATTGCCCGCCGGTTAATGTATTGGCAAGTGTACTTGCATAAAACGGCCGTGGCTGCAGATGAACTGTTACTTTCCATATTAAAGAGAGCCAGGGTATTGGCCGCGGATGGCCACCATTTAGGGAGTTATCATCCATTGGTTCATTTTTTAGGCAATGAAATAGGTGAGAAGGATTTTGATGACGAGGCTCTGGATTTGTATGCAGAATTAGACGACAATGATATCATGAATGCGTTAAAAACTTGGAAATGCCATGAAGATGTAGTGTTGTCAAAGCTTTCCCAGTGCATGTTGGAACGCAGACTGCCAAAAATATTTATTAAATCTACCCCGTTTTCAGAAGATGAAATTACGGAACAAGAAACCATAGCCAAAGATCGGTTTGACATAGCGGATGAGGGCCTTGCCTCTTATTTTGTGCGCACGGGAATTTTAGAGAACCATACCTACAAATCGGAAAGTGGAGGGATATGGATTTTAAGAAAAAATGGTTCTGTGCAGGATGTGACAGAAGCCTCTGACAATTATAATTTGGCGGCATTGAAAGAAACAGTTACCAAATATTATTTAACCTATTGGAAATAAGCCCTTGGAAAAAGTAAAAGCCAAAAAACACCTCGGGCAACATTTTCTAACAGATAAAAATGTTACGGAAAAAATTTCCCAAATTTTGGATGGAGTTTTAGCAGATAAATTAATAGAAGTAGGCCCAGGTATGGGAGTTTTAACGCAACTTTTATTCCCCCTTTGGCAAGAAAAGCTGGAGTGTATAGAGATAGATAAAGAAGCTGTAAATTATTTAAGAAAAGCGCCTTGGGCCTCAGGTTTGAATGTAATTGAAGCAGATTTTTTAGCCATGACAGCGGGTGAATTATACAACAAAGAAAGTGTAGCTGTAATAGGAAACTATCCTTACAATATTTCAACGCAGATTGCATTTAAAGTAATGGAACATAGCGAAAGCGTTGTCTTTTTTGGCGGTATGTTTCAAAAAGAAGTGGCCAAGCGTTTTTGTGCCATCCACGGAAATAAAGAATATGGTATTACCTCAGTATTGTTGCAAGCATTGTACAATTGCAAATTTTTGTTTACTGTAAATGAGGGTGCATTTTCCCCACCCCCGAGGGTTAAAAGTGGCGTAATGGCTTGCCATAGGCGAAATGAGCAGCTGCCTTGCGGTTTTTCAAGTTTGTTGGTAGTAGTTAAAACCGCATTTAGCCAGCGAAGAAAAACCATGAACAATGCTATGCGTCCTCTATTAAGCAGCCGTCCCAATTTTCAGTTGCCAGAAAACTGGGGAGGGATGCGTGCTGAACAGCTTTCTGTAGAAAATTTTATCCATTTGGGTGAATTATGGGAAAAGTCTAAATAAAAAGGTCCGCTTTTTGCGTTAGTATTGAAAACCATGGTTAGGTATATTGTCTTCACTCTATTTATGTTTAATTTTGTTTTCATTTCTGCGCAAGTGCCGCAGTTTGAAGACCAAACTTGGAATTTTGGGGAGGTTGCCCACTGGAAAAATGATACTGCATTTTTCAAAGTAAGAAATGGCACTAGCCGTAACCTTATTTTTTTACCTACTTATTACAACCAGGATTTTATTATTATGTTTAGCAGCAGAGCTGCTGAGCCTGGAGAAACCATTCTGGTTGGAATTGTGTATTTTACAGAGCACAAAGGCAAATTTGACGTAGAAGTGCCGCTTTATGTAAACTTGAAACCCGACCCCATTCATTATAGACTTAAAGGGAACATTAAAGGCTTTGACCCAGCTGCTTTCCTGAGATGCCCTGCAGTAAATGAGGGTCCGAGTCCAACGCATTTAGAAAAAGTAGTGACCCTAGAGGTTAGAGACAGAGAAACAGATATATTGTTAAAGCCAGATCGAATTGCCGTAAGAACCAATGAAAACAAAAAGATTGAATTAACCCGATTGGAATTAGAATATGAAATGAGTATTTTACCAGGTGGCTACACCATCACAGCCGAAAAAAAGGGGTACGACAATTATTTTGCTTTGGTTAGATTGGAGCCATATCAGAATAAATTTGTGATATACTTGGACAAATCGATAGTTGTAGAAGATTTTTCTTCCCCGTTATTGACGGTGGTTAATTCAGATTCTATCAGAAAAGCAGAGAGTCGCAAATCTAGGGATGTGGTTTCAACAGATACTTTTCGAAGCAAGGAGATTGTTGATGAAACGGATTTTCATAGTCATTCAGATACTTTGGCAAAAAATGAAGTGGAAAATGGGCTTTCATTAGCTTCTTATAAATTCAACAACATTGTTTTTATTGTTGATGTATCCGCATCTATGAATCGGAATGGGAAGTTGGATTTGCTAAAAACATCTTACAATACTTTGATAGATGCCCTGCGTGAAAACGACAAAGTAGGGGTGATAACGATGGCAAGTATAGCTAGCATTGTGCAGGCGCCAACAGGTGTAATTGAAAAAGACAGTTTAAAAAGCAGAGTGGGTAATATGAAAGCGGCAGGAAGTACAAATGCTGGAGCAGCTTTAGAATTGGCTTATAAATTGGCTACTGAAAATTTTATTGAGGGTGGAAATAATCAAATTATCATAGCAACAGATGGAGTTTTCTTTGGAGGAAGCCTATCTAGGAAGCAAATGGAAAGCCTAATTGCCCTATCAGCAGCAAAAGGCGTTCATTTAAGCACGGTAGGCATCGGTACAGATCCCAAAGCGATGCAATTTTTGCAAATGTTATCTACAACTGGTGCTGGGTCTTTTGTGCAAATAGCAGACATGTTAACAGATAAGGCTGCCATTTTGGAAATGATTAAACTGCAAAGCCAGCGAAACCTGCATTAATAGGGTGTTTTATTTCTTTTTTTTAAAAAAACACGAAACAAACTTTTTTTCATGTCTCAATCTATTAAATTTGCACCTTAATTTCAATAGGGTATAGATGAAAAAACTTTTTCCATCCGGTCTACTAAATAAAGGCCTAAAACAAACGATTGCTGCTCTTGCATTCGCTGCCGTTCCTTTATTGGCATTTGCACAAGAAGCAGCTGATGTAATTGAACCACCCAAAGAATTTGATCCTATGGGTTGGGATTGGATGTTTATTGCATCCGTTGTGCTAACCATTTTGGTTCTGCTGGTTATTATTCGCACCTTTGACATCGGTAGCTTAACGGAAACGATAACAGGTAAAAAGGTAATTAAATGGGATAAGGTTAATGGATTGGTAGGAATCATATTTTTAGTGGCAGCAGTTATTGGTGTAGCTTATGAAATGGTTTACCATGGTAAATATGTGCTTTTAGGCAATGCAAGTTCGGCCCACGGAAAAGCATTGGACAGCATGTTTATGTGGACTTTTGTTACAACTTTTATCGTGTTTTGTATCACAGAAATATTGTTGTTTTATTTCATGTTTCGTTACAGTTATAATGAAAACAGAAAAGCCCACTATTTTTTCCATAACAACAAATTAGAGCTTATTTGGACTGTAGTTCCAGCAATTGTGCTTACTTTCTTGGTTTTGCGCGGTTTTAATACCTGGAGCAGAATAACGGATGTTTCAAAATTGGATAAAAATACAGAAACTATAGAAGTATTCGCTTACCAGTTTGGCTGGAAGGCTCGCTACAATGGAGAGGACAAACAATTTGGTGAAAGTAGTTTTACTTTTATTTCTGGAAAAAATCCACTTGGATTGGCTGTAAATGGGTATGTCGATTCGCTTTCTGCTGAATTAAATGCTGATTTAAAAAGTATCAGCACGTTAATAGGCAGCGTTGAAGATTCTACCATTGCTTGGAACAAAGAGTTGCAGGATTTGGAGTCTAAACAGAATACAACTGCATACCCCGCAATATATAAGGATATTAAACAAAAAGCAAATGATGCTAGCAGCGGTGCTTATTTGACCAAACTTGAAAGAGACAAACGCCGCAAAACATTAAACCTGCAAAGAATCGCATCCTACCGCAAGAATAAAGAGTATTTTAACAACAGTGCAAATGATGATAAAATTACCACTGAAATCGTTATTGTAAAAAACCGTTCGTACTTATTTAAGTTCAGGGCGCGCGATGTAATTCATTCTGCTTGGATGCCAGAGTTTAGGGCACAAATGAATGTTGTACCGGGCATGGGTACGCATTTTGCCTTTATTCCAGTAAAAACTACCGAAGAAGCAAGAAAAGAGAAAAATGATTCTGCATTCGATTATTACTTGTATTGCAACAAAATTTGTGGTGCTGCGCATTACAATATGAAAATTAAGATAACTGTGGTTGAAACAATGGCTGATTTTAATACTTGGATAGCGG
>Ga0209181_10001713_pt1 | contig 37585 bp, 30 predicted proteins | sample MAT05_FD_187208 | JGI IMG/M metagenome (GOLD analysis project Ga0209181, IMG submission 187208) | Freshwater microbial communities from Lake Fryxell liftoff mats and glacier meltwater in Antarctica - MAT-05 (SPAdes) (version 2) | ecosystem: Environmental > Aquatic > Freshwater > Ice > Liftoff... | reverse complement strand
AAACCCTACCCTACCCGCCTACATCATTCAAATGACAAGCCGCCCAATGTCCATCGGCTGCCTGCTTGAGCGCCGGCGATTCCACCTTGCAGCGGTCAAACGCCTTCGGGCAGCGCGGATGAAAGTGGCAGCCGGTGGGCGGGTTGATCGGGTTGGGCACGTCGCCCACGAGGCGGATTCGTGTGCGCTTGAGGCCCGGCTCCGGAATCGGGACTGCTGATAGCAGCGCCTCGGTGTAGGGGTGTCTCGGGGCGGTGTAGAGCTCGCGAGCAGAGGCGATTTCAACGATGCGACCGAGGTACATGACGGCCACGCGGTCGCTGATGTGTTCGACCACCGACAGGTCGTGCGCGATGAAGAGATAGGTGAGGTCAAACTTCTCCTGCAGGTCTTCGAGCAGGTTGATGACTTGCGCCTGGATCGAGACGTCGAGCGCCGAGACGGGCTCGTCGCACACGATGAGTTTTGGCTTGACGGCCAGCGCGCGCGCGATTCCGATGCGCTGCCGCTGACCGCCCGAAAATTCGTGGGGATAGCGGCGAAGGTGATCAGCGTTGAGGCCGACGGTTTCCAGCAGTTCGACGATGCGGTCCTGATACTCTGATGAAGACTTCGTGAGCTTGTGAATCGTCAGCGGCTCGCCGATGATCGCTGCAACCGTCATCCGTGGGTTGAGCGAGGCGTACGGATCCTGAAAGATGATTTGCATGTCGCGACTCGTTGCGCGAAGGCCCTCGCGGTCAAGCTCGGTGACGTTTTTGCCCTCGAACCACACTTCGCCCGAGGTTGGTTCGATCAGGCGCAGAATGCAGCGTCCTGTCGTTGACTTGCCGCAACCAGATTCGCCAACAACGCCAAGCGTTTCGCCTTTGGCGAGTTCGAAACTGACGCCGTCAACGGCGTGAACTTTGTCGATCTGACGCCCGAACAAACCACCCTTGACCGGGAACTGTTTGACCAGGTTTTTTACGCGGAGGAGGGCTTCAGGCATGGGCTGGGCGGTATTCACTTATTTGTCAACCTGAGCATGGCGAAGGATCAGATCGCACACGACTCTCTCCTGATCAGCGCAATAGCCGCAGCCATCTGACGTTTCGCGCGGCTCAACATGACAAATCTTCGTCATGCAGCGTGCAACACGCAGGCGACTTTGTGGCCGGGGCTGACTTCAATGAGCGGCGGCGTTGCGGCCTTGCACTCAGCGCGAACATGGGCGCAGCGCGAGGCGAAGCGGCATCCTGGCGCGGGGTTGATGAGCTTGGGCACCGAGCCACCGATCGCCTCCAGCCGCTGCTTATGCGTCGCCGCCAGATCCATGCGCGGAATCGAGCGAATCAGGCCCTGCGTGTACGGATGCAACGGTGTGCGGAACAAATCCTCAACGCTCGCTTCTTCAATCACTTTGCCCGCATACATCACAACCACGCGCTGCGCCGTTTCAGCGACCACACCCATTGCGTGCGTGATCAGCATGATGGACATGCCGAGCTTTTCTTTCAGCTCGTTCATGAGGTCGAGAATTTGCGCCTGAATTGTCACGTCGAGTGCGGTGGTCGGCTCATCGGCGATCAACAATTTCGGATTACATGACAGCGCCATGGCGATCATCACGCGCTGGCGCATACCGCCCGAAAATTGATGCGGATAGTCGTTAACGCGCTTCTCGGGATTCGGAATATTGACCAGACGCAGCATCTCGGTCGCACGATCCATCGCGGCGCGGCGACCGCATTTATCGTGCAGGCGTACGACCTCGGCAATTTGCTCGCCCACGCTATACACAGGATTCAACGACGTCATCGGTTCCTGAAAAATCATCGCGATCTCGCGTGCGCGTAGCGCACGAATAGCTTCGTCGCTGGCCTTCACCAGATCGTTGCCTTTCCAGCGAATCTCGCCACCGACGATACGCCCCGGAGGCATATCCAGCAACCGGGTGATCGTCTTCGCAGTCACACTTTTGCCGCAGCCGGACTCTCCCACCACACCCAACGTTTCGCCCGCAGCGATGCCAAAGCTCACCCCGTCAACGGCGTGCAACACACCGTCCTCGGTGTCGAAATACACCTTGAGGTCTTTGATTTCGAGCATGCGCTCTTTGGCTATCGTGCTCATCCCATCACCCGTCGTGGATCGAGCGCGTCGCGCAGGCCGTCACCAATGTAGTTAATCGAGAGCACCGTCAAAAAGATCAACATGCCGGGGAACAATGCCCAATATGGCGCGATGTCGAGATAGTCTTTGGCGTCAAAAAGCATGCGCCCCCATGTCGGGATGTCGGGCGGAAAGCCGAGCCCGAGGAAGGAGAGCGTGGACTCCGCAATGATCGCTGCGGCGACGTCAATCGTGCCTGCGACGATCACCGGACCGAGCGCGTTCGGCATGATATGGCGGACGACTTGTCGTGTGCGACTCGCTCCCAGCGCGCGCGCGGCTTCGACAAATTCTTTCTCGCGTAACGACAAAAATTGCGCCCGCACCAAGCGCGCGACAGGCATCCATCGAAAGCCGCCAATCACTACAACCACCAGCACAAAAACCCCCACTTCCGGCCCGACCACTTTTTTCAGTGAATCGCGGAAGAGGTAGATGATCAGCAGTAGCAGCGGCAGTTGCGGAAGGGACAGGAAAAGGTCGGTAACCCACATCAGCGCCGTGTCTACGATGCCGCGCGACATGCCAGCAATCGCGCCTATGACGGTGCCTACAACAATGGCGATGAACATTGCGGCAAGTCCTACCGCCATGGAGATACGGCCACCGTAAAGCATGCGCGCCAGCAAATCCTGGCCAAGATCGTCGGTACCGAACGGGTGTCTCCACGAGGGTGGTTTGAGACGTGCAGCAAAGTCGATTTCATTGATTGGCACCGTCCATATCCACGGGCCGATGATCACGCCGACCACAATGATGAACAGGATCACCGTGCCCAACAAGGCAAGCCGATGACGCTTGAAGCGACGCCATATGTCTTGCGAGAGCGAGATGGGCTTGGGGCGAGCCGCCTCAATGACCGCATCAGAAGTATTGGGAGAAAGTGTTGTCGCCATAGCGTCAGCTCAACGCAATACGCGGATCAAGCCACGCATACAAAATGTCCGCCAGCAGATTGAAGAAAATCACCAGACACGAGAACACGAAGGTGACGGCCATGATGACCGGCGTATCGTTAGCGAGAATTGCGCTGATGAGCAGCGAACCAATGCCTGGCACCCGGAAAATTTGCTCGGTCACAATTGCGCCACCGAAGATCGCGGGGACTTGCAGCGCGACCAAAGTTACCACCGGGATCATGGCGTTGCGCACGACGTGTTTCATCACGACGACACGTTCTTTGAGGCCTTTTGAGCGTGCTGTGGTCACGTAATCCAGCTTCACAACATCAAGCGCCGCCGAGCGCACGTAGCGCGTCCATGAGGCCGCCTGAAACAGCGCGAGCACGGTGACCGGCATGATGGTCTGCTTGAAATGATCCCAGTAAAAGTGCCATCCGGTTGATGTAATGTCAGCGCGATACACAAACGGCAGCCAGTCAAGCTGAATCGAAAACACCAGAATCAGCAGGAGTCCGGTGAAGAATGTCGGCAACGAAAAGCCAACGAAGGTCAGCGTGTTGGCGATTTGGTCGAACAGGGAATAAGGACGCGTTGCGGCATAAACACCAACCGGCAGTGCGATCAGCAGAGCCAGAATCTGCGACGAACCTACGACGAGCAATGTCGTCGGCAAACGCTGCAAAATGAGCGTATCCACGTTGATCCGGCTGGCGAACGAGAATCCCCAGTCGCCTTGCAGCATGGCGAACAACCAGCGGAAATAGCGCACCATTACCGGGTCGTCCATCCCGAACTTTATTCGCAGGTTTGCTGCGACTTCAGCCGGGATGTTCGGGTTAGAAACAATGTCGCCGAACGGGTCGCCCGGCGCTAGCGCCAGCACCGTGAAAAGCACGACGCTGATGCCCAGCAAACTGGGCAGGGCAATCAGCACTCGGCGCAGGACGTACGTCCCGGACAATGTCATGCGCGCATTACCGGACTAGGCTTCGCGATACCAGTCTTGCAGCGCCCAAAAATCGCTGTCCCAACCGCTCTCCGAGAATCGGAGTTTCAGGTTGGCGGCGCGTGCGCGCGGACGAGACACGACCGGAATGACCGCGTGATCCTGCACGACCATATCGTTCATTTTGATGTACATCGCGGCTCGTTTAACCGGATCAAGCTCGCCCTCGCCAGCACGGTATAGCTTGTCGTATTCCGGGTTTGACCAGCGTGTGCTGTTTCGGCCCTGCCATTTATTGGCCTTGGTTGAGAATTCCCACGAGACAAATTGATTCATGAAAATTTCGGCGTCCGGCGCGTTCATGGTCGTGGTGTACATCTGCAAGTCAGAGTAGAGTTTGGTGTACGTGTCAGGGTTGCCCACGTCAGACGAGAAAAACACTGCACCGGTGATCGCTTTGAGCTCGAGCTCAATGCCCGCTTTTTGGCACGCCTGTTTCACGATGGCCTGTGTCTTTTGGCGCGGTTGATTGACCGAGGTCTGGTAGACGAACTTGAGCTTTTTGCCGCCCTTTTCGCGAATGCCGTCACTGCCTTTCTTCCAGCCAGCCGCTTCAAGTACCGAAATGGCCTTGTCGACGTTGAACTCTGGCTTGTTCGCCGTCGAGCGCAAGCGCGGTGGGTTGTTAATGAAGTCTGCAGTGGCTATCCCAGCGCGACCATAGATAAATTGCTGCACTGATGCGCGATCAATCAACAGCGATAGCGCCTGACGTACCGCCGGATCGGTGAGAACAGGGTGCTTTGTTTTGATGCTTGAGCGCTCGCCGTCGACTTCGAGGTTAGGGTCGGTGAAGTTGCACTGGATGAACTCGATGTCACCGCTTGGAATGATGACGACTTTACCTTTGCCGCCGACTTCGAGTTTGACCAGAATTTCGTCTTCGACCTGCAAATTCCACGCGAAGTCATATTCGCCGGTTTGCAACACAGCGCGTGCAGCGGATACGGCATCGCCGCCGCCTTTCATTTCGATCGAATCGAAGAACGGCTTGTTCGCCTGGTGGTAGCTCGTGTTGATCGTGCCGCGAACCATGTCGCCCGGCGTGAAGTCGGTGAATTTGTAGGGACCGGTGCCCACAGGCTTTAAGTTGTTTGGCGCTTCGCGCGATTTGGCACCTTTGTACGCTTCAAACAAATGCTTGGGAATGATCGAGCCCTGCGCACCACCCACAAAGGGTGTCGCCCAAAACGGCGTGACCTTGTTGAAGGTGATCTTCACGGTGTGGCTGTCGATTGCCTCCACCTTCATATCCTTGTACGAGCCAATCGATACCGCAGCCGTGGCAGGATCAGACGCGTACTCCCAGTTGAAGACGACGTCAGCTGAGGTAAACGGCTTGCCGTCGTGCCAGGTCACGCCGCGCTTCAATTTCCAGATGACGGTCTTGCCGTCCTTTGAAAGCCCGCCATTCGTGGCAGAGGGAATTTCGGCAGCCAGATTGGGTATCAGATTGCCGTCTTTGTCCCAGCTGGCAAGCGGTTCGTAAAAAATGCGTGACCCGTCCTGATCTTTGGTGCCGGTTGCGAAGTGCGGGTTCAGCAGCGTCGCGCCCTGCCACCACAGCACTCTGAGCGCCCCGCCACCGCCGCGCTTGGTCGGCTTGTAGGCCGATGGTGTTTGTGCCTGAGCGATGCCAGCGTTCAACAACAGGTGACCGGCGAACGGCGCTGCGAGGCCCAAGCTCACCATTTTCGTCATGAAGTCGCGACGTGCCAGTTTGCCCTCTCGTACGTCCTCAATCAGACCGCGAATATTCTGTTCATTCATGTGTGTGTCCTTCGATCAGTGTGTTGTATTGGAAGTAGCTGAGTGGCGGCTAGCTTCGGATTTTTCTACCAGGCGACGATGGTAGCAACAATGTTCGCTTCCGTCATGGTGGGCTACCCGTATGATTTTTTCGATGATTGGAGCGCGCTTAAAAGTGAGCAACTTTAGCCTGAAACGACCCTTGCATGGGGGCTCCACACTGTTTTTGTATAAAACCGATAAAGTCATAAAACGCGCAGTAGCCCTCGCGAAGCCGTCATCACGGCGTAAAGTTGCTGCCTGGCAGTTACCTCAGCGGAGCCGCGAGTCTACGCCGAGACTGGCACCATGCCGCCCAGCTTTTCGGTGATTTCTCTCCCCGTATGAGCAACAAGCGGGCCAAGCTTCAAAATGCGCTCATCGGTTAATCGTGCAATCGGGCCCGCTAGCGAAATGGCACCAATCGGCTCGGCGAATTCATCAAAGATCGGCGCGGCTACGCAGCGTAAACCCATCGCGTTTTCCTCATCGTCGTAGCTGTAGCCACGCGCTCTGATCGTCGCGAATTGGGCGCGCAATTTTTGCGGATCGGTGATCGTTTTTGTCGTGAGCTGCACCAAATTGGCGTCACGCAGTACGATGGCCAACTCGTCTTCGGGCAGCGCCGAAAGCATCGCCTTGCCGGAGCCGCTGGCATGCGCAGGGATGCGCGAACCGAGCCGCACCAGCATGCGCATCACCTCATGGCACTGCACTTGTCCGATAAAGCAGGCGTAGGTGCCGTCAAGGATTGAGAGGTTAGCGGTCTCGCCAGACGCCTCCATCAGTTTTCTCAAATAAGGATGGCTCTCGCCCACAAAATCGCGGTTGGAAACGAATGCGCAACCCACTCGATAAGTCTTTAACCCGACATACCAAAGCCCTGAATCCTTAGCCTGAGTCACGAAGCCCATATCGGCCAGCGTGTTGAGCAGGCGGTGCGCCGTGGAAGGCGGCAAATCAGCGCGGCTGGAAATTTCAGTAAGCGTAATGCCGCCTTCGGAGTCAGCCAGCTTCTCCAGCAGTGTGAGGCCGCGCGTGAGGCTCTGGACTCCGCCGCTGCCGCTCGCGCCAGCGACGTCAATTTTGCCTCGACGCTTGATCGCAAGGCTGGGGTTAGCCGGGTCGGATGGGGAGGCAACGCGTGGCGGCATGGGATGGATCGTTGCAGGAAGCGGGGAGTGCAGTTTATCCAATCGTGCGCCGGACTGGAACGAGATTGCGCTAGGTGGAAGCGGCCGCAGCACAACGATCCTCACCCGTGCGTCGCTGCCCGACGATAATCCACTGCATTGGTCGGCGTTGCCGACTCTTTTTTTGGAGATAGTGACGTGCTAAATCGTTACCTGGTGATGGCGCTGGCGCTGCTGATGGGGGCCACGAGCCTGACCGTTTCTGCGCAAAACAAGAAACGAATCGACCGTGCGGCCGACCTGCCGCGCTTTTCTTACCCCGTGACTGGAAATCTGGAGCAACTGGTGCGCGACGACGTTGCGTTTGCCAAGCTCGCGGTCGCTGTGCGCAGAGATATTGAATCAGTGCTCGCCGAGTACGACATTGCAGACAAAGCTTCCGAGCGGCAGTTGCTGGGCGTTCTGACGCAGCTGGATTATCTGGAGGGCAAATATGACGCAGCATTGAAGCGCACGGCGCAAATTCGCGCGTTGCAGGACAAGCCCGCTGACAAATTGCTCTTCGGCATGCAAATGCGCGCGATGGTGGCGGCAAGGCTTTCGGGGCAGACTGCGGCTGACGCGTTTCAAAAAGTTATCGCCGAAAAAATGGCGGCCGAGCTGAAAGCAATGCCGTACGCCGTCATTTCCAACGACGTGAAAAGCAGCAAAGGCCGGGTTGAAACGGCGGGTGAGACTCTGGTGCTCGGCGGCGTCCGTGAGGTGTTGCAGCCGACCGTCGACAAGACGGGCGTGCTAGGTTCCGAGCAGGTGCCGCGTCTGATTGGTGCCCGATACGGCTTGCTGGTGCAGCTGCCGCTCAAGAAGACGCTGATTGACGTTTACACGACGTACCTGAACGCAAACAAAGTTGAAAAGAAGGATATCTGGGCTGCGCGGAATATTGACTTGCCTGCCGGACGCGGTTACGCGCCAGTGCCGGTCGCGGTGTGGGACAGCGGTGTCGATTCCGCGCTATTCCGCAACCAGATGTTGCTCGACGCCAGCGGAAAGCCTGCGTTAATTGCGTTCGACAAATGGGCGAATCCGGCGACTGGCGAACTGTTTCCGATCCCCGCTGAACTGCAGAGCAAACTTCCGAAAATGAAGTCGCGCAGTAAAGGTTTGTCTGATCTGCGCTCGAACATTGACAGCCCCGAGGCGAGCGAAATCAAGCAATACTTGTCGAACCTCAACGCGAACGAATACAAGAGCGCGATCGAAGAGATATCACTGACGGGCAACTACGAGCATGGCACCCATGTGGCAGGTATAGCCATGGCCGGCAACCCGTATGCGCGCCTGGCGATCGCCCGGATATCGTTCAACGAAAAGCTGTTGCCAGAACCTTGTCCCAGCCGCGAGCAGAGCGCGAAAGAGGCGGTTAACACACAGGCCTACGTCAACTTTTTGAAGAAAAACAGCATTCGTGTGGTCAACATGAGTTGGGGGGGCACGGTGCTGGATGTCGAAGGCGCGCTGGAAGAATGCGGTGTTGGCAAAACACGAGATGAGCGCAAGGCACTGGCGCGCGAGCTTTTCGACATGGACAAAAATTCGCTGACCAAAGCGTTTGCCAGCGCGCCCGACATCCTGTTTGTGACCGCGTCTGGTAACAGCAATCAGGACTCCACATTCGCGGAAGCGATTCCAGCAGGCATTGTGCTGCCGAACCTGATCACGGTCGGTGCCGTCGATCTCGCTGGCGATGAAGCATCGTTCACCAGCTACGGACCGACAGTCGTGGTCCACGCCAACGGCTATCAGGTAGAAAGCTTTATCCCCGGTGGAGATCGCGTGGCGTTATCGGGCACATCCATGGCATCGCCACAGGTCACCAATCTCGCGGCAAAGATGTTGGCTGTGAACCCTAAGCTCACGCCTGTCGAAGTGATCGCCGTCATCCGCGATACGGCTGAAAAAACTGCCGACGGTCGGCGCGTCCTGCTCAACCCCGCGAAGGCGATGGCCGCTGCTGGGAAGAAAGGCTAGCGAATCGGCGTTGCGTGCAACGAGGGCGGGGCATTTGCGAACACGAGCTTAGTCGCAGTGTGCTCGCCTGCTTTCGAAGCGCACCGCACGTCGTCGCTTCGTCCGCACCCGCATCGCGCGCACAATCGTCAGCTTCTCGTAAACTGTCTCGCAATAGGGGCTCACTGAGAAAAACGATGCGTAGAAATATCTACTGGATTCCCGCCGTCTTCCTTGTCCTTTTGGGGCTGGTCGGCTTCAGCGGGCAAAGTACTAAGCTCAGTGCAGCCAACGCCCAGATTGAACAATCGCTAGGCTCGATCCTGCAAAAACCCGTGTTTCAATGCGGAACCGGGACCGATGCAGTGACCGATGACGGGATCGCGGGCAGCGTGACGGTGTTCGAGTCCGGTCCAGTTCGACCCATCGCGTTGTCGGCTGACGGTAAACGGTTGTTCGTGACCAATCGTCCGGCGCATTGCCTCGAAATTTATGCGGTGGAAGGGGATTCGCTGCGCTTGGCCAGCAGCGTCGCCGTGGGGCTGGAACCGGTGGCGGTGGCTGAGCGGAACGCTAATGAAGTGTGGGTGGTGAATCACCTGTCAGACTCCGTCAGCGTGGTGCGGCTTGATGGCACAGCGCGCGTGTTGCGCACCTTGCAGGTTGGCGATGAGCCGCGCGACATCGTGTTTGCCGGGCCGAATCGTGATCGTGCGTTTATCACCGCTGCTTTTCGTGGGCAAAATCGTCCGAACGTCAGCTCGACGAGTTTGCATGCGCCGAGTCAGGGCCGCGCGGATGTCTGGGTGTTTGATGGCGCCAATCTGGACGATAGCTTGAGCGGTAATCCGCTCAATATTCTTACGCTGTTTGCCGACACGCCGCGTGCGCTGGCGGTCAGTCAGGACGGCTCGACCGTCTATGCCGCGCCGATGTTTTCCGGCAACAACACGACCACCCTTCATCGCGATGTTGTCATTGGCCGCAAGCCGCTGCCCGCCAATAGTAGCGACGGTGTGCGCTCGCCGGAAACTGGCCTGATCGTCAAGTTCGACGGCACTGCGTGGCGTGACGAAGCGAAAACGGACTGGTCGTCATCGGTCAAGTTTTCGTTGCCCGACTACGACCTGTTTGCCATTGATGCCAATGCCGCTACGCCGGTCGTCAAATCGCAGGTCAGCGCGCTGGGTACGACATTATTCAATATGGCGGTACACCCCGTGACCGGAAAAGTGTATGTGAGCAATACCGAGGCGCGAAACGAAATTCGCTTTGAAGGGCCGGGCCTGACCGGCACAACGGTGCGTGGACGTTTGGCGGAAAGCCGCATCAGCGTGGTTGACGTTCCCGCCAAGTCGGTCGATGCCGTGCATCTAAATTCGCACGTTAATTTTGCTGTACCGCAGGGACAGGCGATTAGTGCCGCCGACAAGGCTCGCAGTCTGGCGCAGCCGACCGCAATGGTGTTCAGCCCCAACGGTGACACGTTGTACGTTGCGGCGCTCGGCTCCGCCAAAGTGGCCGCACTACCAACGGCGTCAATCGCCAGCGCCCAGTTCGCGCCGAACAGCGCGCAGCACATCAACGTGCCCGACGGTCCGGCGGGGCTCGCGTTGAACGCCGCAGGATCGCGCTTGTTTGTCTACTCACATGTGGCGCACAGCGTGAGCGTGATCGATACGGCGAGCAAATCGGTGTTGAAAACCAACACGCTGTTTTCGCCCGATAACCTGCGCGTAAAAAACGGACGTCGGTTGCTTTACGACGCAAATTTCACCTCCAGCAACGGCACCAGCGCGTGTTCATCGTGCCACATGTTTGCCGACCTGGATCACCTCGCGTGGGACCTCGGCAACCCCAACGATCCACAGAAGACCAACACTAACGCGTACGTAGCGAACAGCCCAAAAACGACGCCCCGATTTCATCCGATGAAGGGGCCGATGACCACGCAGACGCTGCGCGGCATGGCAAAGAACGGCCCTACTCATTGGCGCGGAGATCGCATCGGTAGCGCGCGGCAAACCGTGCGTGGCGCGCGTGAATCTCTGGAAGAAGCATCGTACAAGGAATTCAATCCTGCCTTCGTGGACCTGCTCGGTCGCCAGACGCCTTTGAGTGATGCCGATATGCAGGCTTTCACCGATTTCGCGATGGCGCTCAAGATGCCGCCGAACCCGGTGCGCGCGCTCGACAATTCGCTCACCGCCTCTGAACAGGCCGGGCGCGATATTTACTTTAATGCGAACAACATCACCGGTTTGGGCAGCTGTAACCATTGCCACACGCTGAATGCCACGGCGGGTCAATTTGGCACCGGTGGCTTGATGTCGTTCGAGGGATTCCGCATTACCGAGAATTTCAAAGTACCGCACTTACGCAATATGTACACCAAGCTTGGCATGTTCGGCGCGAGTCTGGGGGTGGGTCCTGCAACCGGGCCGCAAATTCGTGGCTTTGGCTTTTCCAATGATGGCGGCGTCGACACGCTCGTTACTTTTTTCAGCGATCCGATATTCAATTTCCCGGCGCCCGCCGACACCACGCGCGCTCAGGTCGCATCATTCATGCTGGCGATGGACAGTGACTTGCTGCCGATTGTCGGGCAACAGGTGACGTGGCGTCCGGGCGCACTCGACGCCGTGGAGGCGCGTTTGAATTTGCTCAAACAGCAAGCGCAGACCACCGCACCGCGTCGCGCCTGTGACCTCGTTGTGCGCGCCAACATTGATGGCATCGCCTACGCCGGGCTCATGCAGAGCGACGGAACATGGCAAATGAGAAACGGCTCGGTGCTGGGGGAAACCGCGCTTCGTGCGCTCGCGTCGGTCGGCCAGCCGCTCACCTACACCTGTTTGCCGCCGGGCGAGGGCAAGCGCGTCGCGCTGAACGGCGGCCCGGTGCCCGCAAACGCAGTCGTCGAGTATTACTACGCCGCGCTTGATCAGTATTTCATTACAGCCAACGCCGAGCATGCGGCACTTCTCGATAGCGGTGTTGCGCCCGGATGGACGCGCACCGGCGAATGGTTTAAACAGGGCGGCACCACCCCGGTGTGCCGCTTTTACGGCAGCGTCGCGCCAGGACCCAATTCGCACTTCTACACCGCAGTCGAATCAGAATGTACCTTGCTGAAAAGCCTGCAAGCCAGCACGCCAGCAACCCAGCAGCGACTGAACTTTGAAAGCCTTGACTTCATCACTACGCCCGCAGTCAGCGGTGTTTGCCCGACCAATACCGTGCCCGTTTACCGCGCCTACAACAACGGATCAGCGCGCGGCAAGGATGGCAATCATCGCTTCACGACCAACTTGAGCTCCATCGCGCAAGTGGTTGCTCGCGGGTGGATTAATGAGGGGGTGGTGATGTGTGCTGCGCCGTAGGCGGCTGCGGCAAATACCAGGTTACTGCGGAAACGGCGCTGCGTATTGAGCCTTGTCTGGCTCCTATTTGACCCAACTCGCCACCACAAACGTGAGCGGAACCGGAACTGTTGTTCTGCTTGGGAAACGGCATGAGTTATTGAGCCTTGGCTGGCTCATATTTGAGCCAACTCGCCTCATGGGCGAGTTGGTGCCGGAGAGATGAATCGAACACCCGACCTTCGCATTACGAATGCGCTGCTCTACCAACTGAGCTACACCGGCACTTGCATGACATTTAGGGGGAAAGCTTTCCGCCCATCACGCGCTTTCTAAACAGTTTGCACTGTGTAGCCCATAATTATGCCATGGCTAAAAATTTCTTTCATTCTCTGTCGTCGCGATGAAGCTTGCTCGCATCATGGGCTTTCATGCCGTCACCGCGCGCTTGCAGCGACGACCAGAATCGGTGGTCGAGTTATTCGTGTGGGAAGCGCGTCGGGACGAGCGGATCAGCGAGCTGCACGCGCTGGCAGCGACACTTGACATTGAGGTTCAGACCGTCGATGCCGGGCGTTTGACCGCGCTCGCACAGTCCGATCAACATCAGGGTGTAGTCGCGCTGGTTGAGGTGCTGGCCGATGGCTCAGCGGGAGCGGACTTCGATACGGTATTGGCAGCGAGTCTCAAGAAATCAACGCCGCCACTCTTCCTGTTGCTCGACCAGATTCAGGATCCGCACAATCTGGGGGCCTGCATTCGCAGTGCCGACGCATTTGGTGCGGACGCTGTGATCATTCCAAAGCATGGATCAGCTCCGCTATCGGCTGTGGCGCTGAAGGCCGCGAGCGGTGCCACCGAGACCACGCCAGTTTGTCAGGTGAGCAATTTGGTGCAGTGCATCGAGACATTGCAGGCGGCAGGGGTTTGGGTACTCGGTGCCGAGATGGAGACCGAAGCGACACTTTTCAATACAAAACTGACCGGACCCCTCGCATGGGTGTTGGGCAACGAGGGCAAGGGCCTGCGCCGACTGACTCGCGAGCGTTGTGACGCCCTGGTGGCGATCCCGATGGTGGGCGCGGTGGAGAGCCTGAATGTGTCGGTAGCGACGGCAGTTTGTCTTTATGCGACACAGGCTGCGCGAACGAAGGCTTAGCGAGACAAACGATCCGACACAGAGAGAAACGCGGGCACTGACGCTCAGGTCAACAGGGGTACTATTACTGCTTCCTGATTGTCCGTTTTCACATGCTTGCTTTTGTTCTTCGACGTCTGTTTCAGGCGGCGCTCGTCATGCTGGTGGTAGCGTTCATCGCGTTTTCGCTGTTCAACTACGTAGGCGACCCGGTCAACATGATGCTGGGTCAGGACGCCACTCCCGAACAAAAGGTTGAGCTGCGCGAAAGTCTCGGTCTCGACAAACCCATCTATGCGCAGTTTGGCGTGTTCGTGGGTAACGCAGTTCGCGGTGAGTTCGGGCTCTCGCTGCGCCAGGCGCGTCCCGTTTCCACGCTGATTAAGGAGCGATTGCCCGCTACGCTGGAGCTTGCGTTTTGTGCGGCGGTTCTCGCGCTGGTCGGCGGCGTTGTGTTGGGCGTTTACACGGCGCTCCGGCGCAACGGCATTTTCTCGCAATTTCTGCTGATGGTGTCGCTCATTGGCGTGAGCTTGCCGACGTTTCTGATCGGCATCCTTTTGATCCTTGTTTTCGCCGTCACACTACAAATCTTGCCCTCCTATTCGCGTGGAGATGTCACCCAAATCGGCTGGTGGAGCACGGGGCTGTTGACCTGGAGCGGGATCAAGGCGCTGGTGCTGCCGTCGGTCACTTTGTCGCTCGGCACGATGACTTTGATCATGCGTCTGGTGCGCAGCGAAATGCTTGAAGTGTTGCGTACCGATTACATCAAGTTTGCGCGCGCTCGCGGCCTCACGAACAACGCGGTTCACTTCGGTCACGCATTGAAGAACACGCTGGTTCCGGTGATGACTATTATGGGTCTGCAACTTGGCACCATCATTGCATTTGCCATCGTCACCGAGACGGTATTTCAGTGGCCCGGTATGGGCTTCCTGTTCATTCAGTCGGTGCAGTTTGCCGACATTCCGGTGATGGCAGCGTATCTGGTGTTGATCTCGTTTGTGTTCGTCAGCATCAACCTGATTGTTGACCTGCTTTATTACGTCGTCGACCCACGTTTGCGTATTGAGCAAACCTCGCCTGCTCACTAATTTTTTTGTTGCCCGTTTTTCCCGAGATCAAGATGTACAACCCAAGCAAAGTCTCCGAAGCAATCCGCGAATTTCACAGTGATCTCACTGCCATTCGCCGCGATATTCACAACAATCCCGAGCATGCGTACAAAGAGACGCGGACTGCGGCGCTGGTCGCCGAGCGGCTGACGGCGTATGGCGTCGACGAAGTGCATACCGGCGTCGGACGCACAGGCGTCGTCGGCGTGATTCGCGGCAGTCGTCCGGGGACGCGCAACGTTGGCCTGCGCGCCGATATGGATTGCCTCGCGATGACCGAGGAAACACGGCTTCCCTACGCGTCTCAGAACAAGGGCTATATGCATGCCTGCGGCCATGACGGGCACACAACGATGCTCTTGGGGGCTGCGCGTTATCTGGCAAAAACCCGCAACTTCTCAGGCACGGTTTACGCTGTCTTCCAGCCGGCCGAAGAGGGCGAGGCGGGGGCCAAGGCGATGATGGATGACGGCTTGTTTGAACGCTTTCCCATCCACGCCTTTTACGGTCTGCACAACGCACCATGGGTGCCCCTGGGCTCAATGGCGGTGCGTAATGGCGCGATGATGGCTGCGGCAGACCGCATCGAAATCATCATTGAAGGCAAAGGCGGTCACGGCGGTATGCCACAGTTTGTTTCTGATCCTGTACTGGCGGCGGGCCATGTAATCACGGCGATCCAGTCGATTGCTTCGCGCAACGCTGACCCAGCCGATGCCGTCGTCGTCTCCATCTGTGCGATGGAGGCGGGCGTGATGAATACTTACAACGTGATTCCTCGCCAGGTGAAGCTCATTGGCACTGTGCGCACTTACCGCAAAGAAGCTCAGAAGATGGTGATCGACAAGTTAAATCTCATCGTGGAACACACCTGCGCGGCGTTCGGCTCGAAAGGCAAAGTCAATTTCATCGAGGGCTATCCGGCAACCATCAACCACAAACGTGAGGCCGAGCTTTCTGCTGAGGTCGGTCGCGGTGTGTTTGGGCCCGAGAACGTGATCACGGAAATTTTCCCGAATACCGGCGGCGAGGACTTTGCGTTTTTTCTGCAAGCCGTTCCCGGTGCCTACATCTGGGTAGGGCAGGGCCGCGAAGGCGGGTTCCCAATTCACCACACCTGCTACGACTTCGATGATCGCATCATCCCGAATGGCGCGGGGTTGTTGGCGGCGATTGCGGAGAAGGAACTGGAATGAAACTGAACGACCTGCCAGACTCGTTCGTCAGCGATCTCGTCGCGATTCGTCGTGATATTCACGCCAACCCAGAACTCGGTTATCTGGAGACACGAACCTCGGCTTTGGTCGCAGAACGACTGCGCGCTTACGGTGTTGATCAGGTTCACACCGGCATTGCAAAAACGGGTCTGGTGGGCGTGATCAGAGGTAAGCGCAGTGGTGGAACCATTGGTCTTCGCGCCGACATGGACGCGTTGCCGATGCAAGAAAAAAACACGTTTTTCCATGCATCGAAAGCAGCAAAAGTGATGCACGCCTGCGGTCATGATGGACACACGACGATGCTGCTCGGTGCAGCGCGCTATCTTGCGGAAACCCGCAACTTTTCGGGTACGGTTCACCTGATTTTTCAACCGGCAGAAGAGGGCGGTGCCGGTGGCGATTTGATGGTGAAAGAAGGTCTGTTCGATCGCTTCGATTGTGATCGTATTTTTGCCGTTCACAATCGGCCCGATCTGGAATTAGGCAAATGGGGTACGCGCGTCGGCCCGTTCATGGCGTCGGCCGACGGATTCACGATTGAGGTGAGCGGCAAGGGTGGCCACGCCGCGCGACCGCATTTGCTCTGCGACCCTATGACCGTGGCTGCAAATATCGTGCTCGCTGCGCAGACGATTGTGTCGCGCAACGTGAGTCCGCTGGAAACTGCGGTGGTGGGGATCAGCGCGATTGAGGGCGGAAATTTGCCCGCCTTCAATGTCGTACCAGACTCGGTGAAGATGACTGGCACAGTGCGCACCTATGATCCTGCGACGCGTGACCTGATCGAAGCACGTCTGGCGGAAATGGTGCAAGGCATTTGCGATGCGCATCGCGCCAAAGGCACCCTCAAGTACGACCGACTTTATCCGTCGGTGATCAACACGGCTGCAGAGGTCGAATTTGCACGGCAAGCGGCGGCTGAGGTGTGGGGCGAAGAGAACGCCGACGCGAACTACACGCCGTCGATGGGCGGTGAGGATTTCTCGTTCATGCTGCAAAAGCGACCGGGCTGTTACGCTGTGATCGGACAAAAAAACACAGCCGAAATTTTGCCGTTGCACAACACAAGGTACGATTTTTGCGACGAAATTATTCCCAATGGTGTGCGCTATTTTTCGCGGTTGGCTGAGCGTGGGTTGCCGCTTTGAGTGACTGGGTTCAGCGTCATCCAGCCGCCGGTCATGTTGAGCGCAGCCAAACATCACGTGGCATTGTGCCGCCCTCCGTGGTGAGTCCGGCGGTACCCCACGTGATCCTTCGCACTGCTCAGGATGACATTTTTAATGTGCGTCGGGCTAACAAATTTAGGTGATTTTTTTTGGAAGCAATGACCCGTTTTTTTGATAGCGATATCTGGTGGAGTTTCAAGCGCTCGCCGGTGACGATGATCGCTGCCGTGCTCGCCTTGCTATGCATTCTCGGCGCAGTGCTCGCGCCAGTTTTGGCGCCGCATAATCCGTATGACCTCACGCAGATATCGCTCCTGGATTCCAACCTGCCCCCAATGTGGAACGTGAGCGGCAAGGCGGAGTTCCCGCTCGGCACCGATCAACAGGGCCGCGACATTTTGTCGACCATCATGTACGGCAGCCGCGTCTCGCTGCTGGTTGCTTTGTGCGCCGTGGCGATGTCGATTGTGATGGGGGTCGGACTCGGCTTGCTCGCGGGCTATGTCGGTGGCCGCGTCGACAGCATCATCATGCGTATTGCCGATATTCAGCTCACGTTCCCGGCGATTCTGGTGGCGCTTTTGATCAGCGGCATTGGTCGCCAATTCGTACCGCGTGAAATGCAGGATTCGCTTGCGCTGTATGTGATTATTTTCTCGATTGGGCTGACTGGCTGGGTGCAATATGCGCGCACCGTGCGCGGTTCGACGCTGGTTGAAAAGAGCAAGGAATATGTGCAGGCGGCGCGCGTCATTGGCGTGTCGAAGATGGCCATCATGGTGCGCCATGTGCTGCCAAATGTGCTCGGTCCGGTGCTGGTCATCGCGACTTTGAACATTGCCAATGCCATCATCGCGGAGGCCACGTTGTCGTTCCTCGGTGTCGGCATGCCGCCCACACAACCGTCGCTCGGCACGCTGATCAGCGAGGGGCAAAACTACCTGTTCTCTGGCGAGTGGTGGATTACTGTATTTCCAGGGATTGCGCTAATCGTGATGGTGGTGTCGGTGAATCTGGTTGGAGACTGGCTGCGCGACGCGTTGAATCCGAAACTCCAATAGTTTTTTTGCAGGAGAGTCCGATGAAGAAAATTCTTTTAACTTTGACGCTGACGGCTCTGTTGGCCCTCGGGTTGACCGGATGCGCGCATCAATGGGAAACGGTGCTCGACGGTCAGCTTTACACGCGAACGCACCTGCATCGATACCCGGTAAGCATCGTAGCGGTTGATGGCGAATACAGCACGATCACGCCGCGCCGCATTGACGCAGGCGTACACGAACTGCTGATCGATGCAGCGCCGACTATCGCCAGCTATCTGCCGGATCGCAAAGCGTTCACCTTCAAGACCGAAAAGTGCGTGCGCTACTGGCTTGCCGCCCAGCGCAAAAGCGCGTATTCGCGCGATTACGAACTGGTGATTGACCATGCGGAAGCGGTGCCGGGATGTCAGCCAACCAGTGGCGCGCCAGCCCAGCCCGTTATCGTTCCTCGTGACATGTCGTTGATCGAGCCTCCGCGCGCGATTCCGACGCCGAAGCGTACGTAATCGCACATAAGCGCACAGGTAAAACTGCGCACCTAAATTCCTACTGCCCACCTATGTCCAAGCCCCTGCTAGAAGTAAAAAATCTTCGGATTGAATTCCCGAACCGACGCGGCTTGTTGACGGCGGTGGATGATGTGTCGTTCTCGATTGCGCCGGGCGAAGTGCTCGGCGTGGTTGGTGAATCGGGCGCAGGCAAATCACTGACGGGGGCCGCAATCATAGGCTTGCTCGAACCGCCGGGGCGCATTGCCGGAGGGCAGATTTTGCTGGATGGTCAACGCATCGATAATCTGCCTTACGAAGCGATGAGAAAGATTCGAGGCCGTCAGATCGGCGCGATTTTTCAGGATCCATTGACCTCGCTCAATCCGCTTTACACCGTCGGCCGACAGCTTGTGGAAACGATCACAACGCACCTTGATTTGACTGAGGCGGCAGCGCAAGATCGCGCCGTTAAATTGCTGGAAGAGGTGGGCATTCCGGCGGCTCGGGAACGCATCAATCACTATCCGCATCAGTTCTCTGGCGGCATGCGGCAACGCGTGGTGATTGCGCTCGCGCTGGCAGCCGAACCCAAAGTCATCATCGCCGACGAACCGACCACTGCGCTCGATGTGTCGATTCAGGCGCAGATCATCACCTTGCTGAAAGGGCTGTGTCGTGACCACGGGACAGCCGTAATGCTCGTCACGCACGACATGGGTGTGATTGCCGAAACGGCGGATCGTGTGGCCGTGATGTACGCCGGTCGTATCGCTGAAATCGGGCCTGTGGCGGACGTGATTCACAAGCCCCAGCATCCGTACACCATCGGTTTGATGGGCTCGATTCCCGAGTTTGAAAGTGATCGCGAACGACTCATCCAGATCGACGGCGCCATGCCGCGACTTGATGCGATTCCACAAGGCTGCGCGTTCAATCCGCGTTGCACTAAAGTGTTCGATAAATGCAAATCAGTGCGTCCGAATTTGATGCTGGCTGCGGCTTCGCAAGCGGCGTGCTGGTTACATGAGACGAGGGTTTAAGCGATGACCCCTTTCATTCAACTAAAAAACGTCAGCAAGACCTTCGACGTCTCCGCGCCGTGGCTTAACCGCGTGATCGAGCGCAAGCCGCAGAGTTTTTTGCATGCGGTGAGTGACCTGAGTTTCGACATCCAGCGTGGCGAAACCCTGGCGCTGGTCGGTGAATCCGGCTGCGGGAAATCTACCGTCGCCAAGCTGATCGTCGGTCTTTACGCATCGTCCACCGGTAGCGTGACGATCGACGGTCAGGACATGAGAATCGCGCTGACGTCGAACAACGATGCCGCCCGCGCGTTGCGGCGTAAAGTGCAGATGATCTTTCAGGACCCCTACGCGAGCTTGAACCCGCGCTGGCGCGTGGCCGACATCGTGGCAGAACCGATCCGCACCCACAAACTGATCCCGGACGGCGCTGCGCTCGACAAACGCGTCGCCGAGCTGCTCGGTTTCGTCAAACTTACGGCGAAGGACGGCGAAAAGTATCCGCATCAGTTTTCGGGCGGGCAGCGTCAGCGCATCTCGATCGCCCGCGCTCTGGCGAGCAATCCTGAATTCCTGATTTGCGACGAACCGACGTCCGCGCTTGATGTGTCGGTACAGGCGCAAGTGCTCAATCTCATGAAGGATTTGCAGCGTGAGATGGGGCTGACGTACCTTTTCATCTCGCACAACCTTCAAGTCGTGCATCACATCGCAGATCGCGTCGGTGTCATGTATCTGGGTCGGCTGGTCGAGATTGGCGACAAGAAAGAAGTCTTCGGCGCGCCGCAGCATCCCTACACGCGAATGCTGCTCGACGCGATTCCCGACCTGCACATGACCGGAAAAGCGCGCACGCCGGTGGCCGGAGAAGTGCCCAATCCATTGAACCCGCCGCCGGGTTGCGCGTTCAATCCGCGCTGTCCGCGCAAGTTTGAGCCGTGTGATCAGACACGCCCCGAACTTCTGAACGTGAAAGGGCGGCAGGTGGCGTGTTTTGCGGCTTCTGCGGCGGTGAATTTCCCGACTTTGCCTCAAGTAGCTTAGCGCTGAAATGGCGGCTGATTAGGGGCTACGTGACAATAAATGGCAAAGTCGATAAGTGACGATTTGTCGCTTTAGCCCTTACATCTATTGTCCTTTATGAAAAAGCTGTGTGGCAAAACGTCTCAAAATACGCCGCTGCACTAGCATTGTCCGCGATGATTCAGCCTTCGCCTTTCTCGCAATCTTCTACGCCGCTCCAACGTTCGCGACCACGCAGTGATTCGCCTGTTCTGGATCACGCCACGCTTGAGCTCTTGCGCCGTCAGCACCCCGCCTGGCGCTTGCTGGCGGCCGATTCTGCACCGTTGATTGCGAGCTTTTTGCATCTGGCGTTTGTGTTACCCAACTCACGCGTGATGGCGCAAACGCAGCTTGCTGAGGCGCTGGACGATCAGTTGCGGGTGTTGCGACAGCAGTTGGGTGAGGCTGCATATCCAAAGTCTGCGGTTGAGTATTTGAACGATTGGGCCGCCAACGAGCGCGGTTGGCTGCGCCGCTTTTATCCGCCCAATTCCGACGAGCCGCATTTTGATTTAACGCCCGCCACTGAGCGGGCGATTGGTTGGCTGGTGGGCTTGACCGAACGAGGGTTTGTCGGCACGGAATCCAGGCTGCTGACGCTCGTTGAATTGTTGCGACAAATCAATCGCGGCAGTGAGGCCGATCCGAAGCTTCGTCTGGCTGAATTGCATGCGCAACGCGACGTCATTGACACCGAAATTGCACGCGTAGTGGCGGGCGATATTGCGATGTTGGACGATACGGCGGTGAAGGATCGTTTCCAACAGTTCAGTGCGTTGGCGCGTGAGCTGCTGGCGGATTTTCGTGAGGTGGAACAAAATTTCAGGAAACTGGATCGCTCCTCCCGCGAGCGCATCGCGGCGTCCGACGGCGCGCGCGGCGCGTTGCTCGCAGACATCATGACTGAGCGCGACCTGATTGTGGATTCCGATCAGGGCAAAAGCTTCCGCGCGTTCTGGGATTTTTTGATGTCATCGCGGCGTCAGGATGAGCTGTCGGACTTGCTGGATCGCATTCTGCAACTCGCTCCGGTGCAAACGCTGAAACCCGATTCGCGTTTGCGCCGCGTGCACTACGAATGGCTGGCCGCTGCCGAGCACACGCAGCGCACAGTGGCGATGTTGTCGCAACAATTGCGCCGCTTTCTGGATGACAAAGCACGCTTAGAAAATCGTCGCATTATGGAGATTTTGCGCAGCATCGAAGCGCGAACTTTAGCGACGCGCAAGGTATTGCCAACGGGTACGTTTATGGAAATTGCAGACACTGCATGCTCAATCGAACTGCCGATGGAGCGCCCGCTGTATTCGCCACCGGTGCGCACTCGCATCAAAACACTGCGGCTTGAAGGCATTGAAGATGATGTCGATGTCGGCGCGCTGTTCGCGCATGTGGCGGTGGATCGCGCGCGGCTGTTGCGGCAAATTACCCAAGCACTGCAACTGCGCTCGCAGGTGAGTCTGGCGGAGTTGGCGGTGGAGCATCCTTTGCAGCAAGGTTTGGCCGAGTTGGTGGTGTACTTGCAGATGGCCGAGTCCGATTCGCATGCGACGATTGATGAGACGCGAACTGACACGATTGTGTGGCACAGCACTGACGACGGCGGATCGCGCAGCGCGCAAGTGTCACGCGTGATATTTTCACGATGATGAACGAAGAAACTAATATGCCTCTAGTCGAGGCCAGTGCCGCACTGCGAGAAGTCGAGTTAACCGCGATATTGGTGCCCTTGTTGAAGGGCGTGATTTATCGTGATCTTGATGCGCTGTTGTGGTCGGCCCTGCTAAAGCTGCAAGCGAGGGTTCGCGACTATGTGACGGTGCTTGGTTTGGTGCTGGTGTTGGATGAGGCCGAGGGCTATGCGTTTTTGCGTGCACGGGATGATTATGCTGACTCTGACGTAACGGGTGCTGACGCAACACCTCGTCTGGTCGCGCGGCGACCACTGACGTTCGCGGTGAGTTTGCTGTTAGCGTTGCTGCGCAAACGTCTTGCTGAATTTGATGCCAGCGGCGGCGAAACGCGGCTCGTGTTGTCGCGCGAACAGGTGGTGGAATTGATCCGCGTATTCATGCCCGACGGCAGCAACGAAACACGTATCGTCGATCAGGTGGAAACCCATCTGAACAAAATTATCGAACTCGGATTTGTGAGAAAACTCAAGCCTGCGAGCGCTGGACAAACGCCGTCGTATGAGGTGCAACGCATCATCAAAGCGTTTGTCGACGCGCAGTGGTTGGCGGATTTTGATGCGCGGTTGACCGCGTATCAGGCTTACGCGTTGCGCGACGGGAAGGCGGCTACAGATGAGTGACCAACAGCTCGACATGCTTGTTCCCGAGTTGCCGGACGCGGTCGATGAGTCGAAACCCGTTCGCGCAGGTTTCCGTTTGCAACGACTTGAAGTGTTCAACTGGGGCACCTTTCACGGTCGTCCGTGGGTGCTCAATCTCGATGGTGAAAACACGCTACTGACAGGCGATATCGGCTCCGGGAAATCGACACTGGTGGACGCCGTCACCACTTTGTTAGTGCCGTCGCAGCGGGTAGCGTACAACAAGGCGGCGGGCGCAGAGTCGCGCGAGCGAACGTTGCGCTCTTATGTGCTTGGTCATTTCAAATCGGAGCGCAGCGAAACCACGGGTAGCGCTAAATCGATTGCGCTTCGAGAGGTGACGAGTCATTCTGCGATTCTTGGCGTTTTCTACAACGAGGCGCTCGGCGAAACGGTCACGCTGGCGCAGGTGTTCCATTTCAAAGATGTGCAAGCGCAACCCTTGAGACTCTACGTCGTGGCGCTTGGCAGCATGACGATCCTTGATGATTTCGCCAACTTTGGCAGCGACATCAAACTGCTGCGCAAACGGCTCAAGGAGATTCCCGAAGTTGAAATGTTCGACACGTTTCCGGAGTACGGCAAATGCTTTCGTGATCGCTTCGGGATAGAGGGTGAACAGCCGCTCGATTTGTTTCACCAAACGGTGTCGATGAAATCGGTGGGAAGCCTGACAGAGTTCGTGCGCACGCACATGCTGGAGCCGTTTGATGTCGGCAAACGTATCGGTGAACTCAATGCGCACTTTGACAATTTGACCCTCGCGCACGAGGCTGTGCTCAAGGCAAAACGACAGATCGAAGCGCTGCAACCGCTGATTGCGAACTGTGATCGGCATGCCGAACTGGTGTTGCTAATCGATGAGCTGCGCGCCAGCCGCGATGCACTCAAGGCGTATTTCAGCACCCACAAATGCGCACTGCTTAAGGTGCGCATTGCTGCGCTTGACATCGATATTGGGAAGCGCAGCAACGAGATTGATCGGCTGGATAGTGAGCGCTTAAGCGGGCGCGAAAGCGAGCAGTCGCTGCGTCGCTCGATTGCCGAAAATGGCGGTGATCGTATCGCGCTCATCGATGCCGACATTCGGCGTAAAGAGCAGGAGAAGGCGCAGCGCACTGACAAGTCCGAGCGCTATGGCAGCTACGCGAGTGCTCTGGGCTGGATGGCGGCTAATGATGCCGCGCAATTCGATGCGCATCAACAGGGGCTAGCTACCGCTCTTGATGCGACGAAAACCAGCGAAGCCACGCTACAAAATCAGCACACGGAACTGAGCGTTGAGCTTTCAAAAACGCGCGAGAGTCATCGGCTGCTACGCGATGAAGTCAAGAGTCTGAAACAGCGACGCAGCAATATCGAGCGCTCGCAGATCGAGCTGCGACGTACATTGTGCACGGCATTGAAACTGGACGAATCCGATTTACCGTTCGCGGGCGAGCTGATCGCGGTGCGCGATGATGAGCGAGACTGGGCGGGCGCAGCGGAGCGACTGCTGCGAAATTTTGGCTTGTCATTGCTGGTGCCAGACGCTGCCTACGCGAAGGTCGCTGAGTGGGTGGATCGCACTCATTTGCAAGGCCGATTGGTATATTTTCGCGTTCGTAGTGGCGGGCGTGTCACCGCGCCGAGCCTGCATACGGACGCGCTGGGTCGCAAGCTGCAAGTCAAACCCGACAGCGAATATTACGATTGGATGCAGGGGGAAATCGCGCGGCGTTGTGACGTGATTTGTTGCAAAGATCAAGCGCAGTTTCGTCGCGAATTGAAGGCCATTACGCAAGCGGGACAAATCAAAGGCGGTCACGAGCGTCACGAAAAGGACGACCGTCACGCCATTGATGACAAGAGCCGTTTTGTGCTTGGCTGGAGCAATGAAGACAAGGTGCAGGCGCTTGAGGCGCGGATGCGCTTTGAAGAGATCAGCATCGTCAAAACCGGGTCGCAAATCGCCGTTCTGGAGCGACAAATTCGCGAGTGCCGCACCCGAATCGAAACGCTCAACAAGCTTGGCGAATATCGCCACTTTGACGACATTGACTGGCGTGAAAGCGTGCGGGCCATCGACCTGCTGCAAGAGGAAAAGGCACTACTTTCAGCCAGCTCAAACGTGCTCAAAGTGTTGAACGTTCAGTTGGCTGCGCTGCAGGTGAAACTCGGTGAAACCGAGCTTGTGTGGCAAGGCAAGCGCGATGAGCGCGCCAAATCGAATCAGCGGCGGAACGATGCGGCTGAGCTTTTGGACGCTACAAAAACGTCGTTGCAAGATGTGGCAATCGACGACGCGCAAGCCGCCAGGATTGACGCCTACCGAGCAGAGGCAATCGTTGATACGAAACTCACCATTGAAAACTGCGACGCCCGCGAGCAGGACGTGCGCAAGTGGTTGCAAGAAAAACTAGACAGCGATTCACGCCGACAAACCACCGTTCGTGACAACATCGTGAAAGCGATGAGCAACTACAAAACGGCGTATCCGCTGGAGACTTCCGAGTTCGATGCCAGCGTTGAGGCCGCGCATGAGTATCGCACGCAGCTTACGCAATTGAACGCCGACGGTTTGCCGCGCTTCGAGGCGCGATTCAAGGAATTGTTGAACGAAAATACGATTCGTGAAGTGGCAAATTTTCAGTCGCAACTGTCTCGCGAGCGCGAGCTCATCAAGGATCGCATTAGTCGCATTAACGACTCGCTTTCGCACATCGACTACAACCCCAATCGCTTCATCGCACTCGAAGCAATGCAGTCGACCGATCCGGATATTCGCGATTTCCTGGTCGAGCTACGCGCGTGCACTGAGGGCACGTTAACCGGCTCCGACGACGCACAATATTCCGAAGCAAAATTTCTTCAAGTCAAACGGATCATCGAGCGTTTTCGCGGACGCGAAGGACAGACTGAGCTGGATCGCCGCTGGACGGCAAAAGTCACCGATGTGCGCAACTGGTATAGCTTCGCGGCGAGCGAGCGTTGGCGCGAAGATGGCAAGGAGCACGAGCATTACGCCGACTCGGGCGGTAAATCCGGTGGCCAAAAAGAGAAGCTCGCCTACACCGTTTTGGCAGCAAGCCTCGCGTATCAATTTGGCCTCGATGGGGACGCAACACGCACCCGATCTTTCCGCTTTGTGGTGATTGATGAAGCGTTTGGTCGCGGCTCGGACGAGAGTGCGCAGTATGGTTTGCGGCTGTTCGGCGAATTGCAGTTACAGCTCTTGGTGGTGACGCCGCTGCAAAAAATTCACGTCATTGAGCCCTTCGTCAAGAGCGTCGGATTTGTGCATAACGAAGAAGGCAAATTCTCGCGCCTTAGGAATCTGACGATTGCCGAATATCACGAAGAAAAGGCGAAGGCCGTGGTGGTGCGGTGAGTTGGACGACGCCCGATCAGCTGCGCGCTCAGGTGAATCGTCTATGGGATCAAGGGCAGCTGCTTACTTCGGTCGTCGCGAGCGAAGCGCTCTTTCCCAAACGCCTGCTGCTCAAGCGGCCTACGTCGTCAGAAATTGGTGAACGCTTCGACGAAGTGCGCCGCTGGATTGTCGAGCTGCGGCGGCTTGAAAACCTTCGCATAGAGTTTCGTGAGTTTCGGCATCCGGTATTGGGGAACAACGCAATGCCAGCGGAAATCTGGGTGGACAGTGTTGCCGATGCGCTCGCCATCATCGGTAAAGAGCGTGACTTTGCCCGCTTCCAAACGCTGCTTGACCTTACGCGTTTGCGCGCACCTGCTTTGATGCCTTGGATATCTGCTCATCCGCTACAGACCCTCGCACTGGCGGACGTTTGGAGTCGACTGCTGGATATTGTGCAATGGATTCAGGCGCATCCGCGAGCTGACATTTACCTGAGGCAAATTGACATTCCGGGCGTGCACAGTAAATTGATCGAGACCCACCGCAGCGTGTTGATTGCGCTGCTTGACTATGTGTTGCCAACGGAGGCGATTGTCAGCGAAGCGTCTAGCGTGAATCAATTCGCTCGCCGCTACGGCTTTCGCGACAAACCATCACGTATTCGCTTTCGTATGCTCGATCCTGCACACGCTCTTTTGCCTGAGTTAAAAAGCGCCGACGTGACGCTCGATGCAGATAGTTTTGCCCGTTTGCGACCGACGGTCGCACGCGTTTTCATCACCGAGAATGAAATCAATTTTTTGGCGCTGCCATTCGTCAATGATGCCGTCGCGATTTTTGGCGCAGGCTACGGATTTGATGCGCTGGCGCAGGCAAGCTGGTTGTCGGACTGCCGAATTCACTACTGGGGTGACATTGACACACACGGCTTCGCGATTCTTCACCAGCTGCGCAGCAGATTCGATCATGTTGAGTCATTCCTGATGGATCGCTCAACGTTGATGGAGCATGAATCGCTCTGGGGCGCGGAGCCTGGTCAGGTTGCGCACGACCTATCGAGGCTGACGGAGTCAGAGAGCACGTTGTATGACGATTTACGACACAACCGTCTGCGGCAGCGGTTGCGGCTGGAGCAAGAGCACGTGGGTTTCGGGTGGATAGCGGAGGCGCTGACCACGGTGTCACCAAATGCCGTGGTGCGAGTCAAAGCGAATCCATCGGCGGCTTGAGTTCTTGTTGGCGTTTATGACCTCACGGTCTCACACCAGGCGATTCCAGAGTCATCCCGGCCGCGCGTTTTGCCAGATAAGCCTCAAGCTCAACGAGTTCGCTCGCGCCGTAGGGATAAGGCTCCGAGCGGACTGCCGTCATGCAATTGCGCAGGCGACGTTGCAGACTGCCCACCGCCTGCCATTCAAGGCGGTAAATCGGATAGCCCGTGGGATGCCCCTGCGGAATCGTGTTGCCACCGAGGCGTTTGCCTGCGAGCGTTTCGTGGCAATCGCGACAGCTTAGATCGACTTGGCCGATGCGTTGGTTGAACAGGGCTTCACCGCGTTTCTGCGCATCGGCCAACTGCGGCTGCGTTGCCGGCGCGATGGGTTGGCCGCGTGATTCCATGGCCACTGCGGCCTCCAACCCGAGCAGCGACGCGTCGTCTGCGGGCCACGCTTTCGCCTGCTGCTGCGTTGTGCGGCACTGATTGATTTGCTGGCTCAGGTTGATGACACGTTTGGCATCACCGGAGTACTTCGGATAGCGCGGTGCGACGCCTCGCATCCGGCTAATGTCGGCATGACAGTCGGCACAGGATTTTTTTGCGGCACCATCCCGCTGCGCCCAGACGGTCTGTCCATCTTTCACCCACAGCATTGCGGGATTTTGTGTGTCATCCTTCTGCAAGGCCTGCGTCGCAGATTGCATGAACTCGAAGCCGGATTTGCGGGTGTCCTGCGCGAACGCGAACGACGAGAGTACCACTACCAACCCAACAATACCGGTTCGCCGCATATCAGACCACTATCAGTGCAACTTGCTCGCGCTGGCTGAAACCGTTGTCGCCTTCCCAGCTGAACGCCAGCGTGCCGCTCGACTGAGCACGCAGGTTGAACGACAGATAGGGGTTTGCGGAGATGGCAGCATGTAGTGTCGCAGCGAACATAATTGTGCCGCTGTCGTTCGCTTTGCCGCTGTCTACAAAGCGACACGAGAATCGCCGAATGAGATCGCGTGGCAGCAAGTCGCCTTCGCTGGAACGTCGATAACCCGTCTCCATCGGGTGCTGCACCAATGCGCGAATCTCAATGATTTCACCGCGCCTGGCGGTCTTGGGGACGGTGATGAGCGCTCGTGCCATGGCTCTTATTCCTCAATGCACGAAGCGACGGTGACGAGGACTTCGACCGTGTGCGTCCAGCAACTGCCATCGTTCATTTTTGCCACTGCGACGAGTTGCTGCGATAGCGCGAGGCGAATGCGCGTCGCCACACGGGCGCGTCCGGCCAGCGGTGAAAGCGTAAATTCAGCAACCTGATTTTGTGGGTTTTTTTCGTTGAATAGTGCAATACCGACGACGTGTTGCGCTGGCGTCATCGGGCTCTCGACGGTGATTTCGATGGGAACGCTGTTGCCATTGTCGACCAGCGGCGCAATGTCGAATTTAACGCGGCCCTCGCGCACTACACCACCGGCTGCGTAAGCATTGACCAGTGGTGTCAGTACGTCGCTTTGGGCGAGCGCGGCAACCGGACGCACGATGACGCTAGCCACCAATCCCGCACTACTCGAGAGGAAGACGCGGCGCTTCATTTGAGCGACGCCAGCCAGGCGACGACGTCTTCGATCTGTTGCGCGTCGAGGATCGGCTTGTCGCGGGCCGACGCTGCCACGCGCTGCAAACCATCCGTCCGGTAGTACGAAGGCATGACGGAAGCTGGGTTGATCTGCCGCGAATGCACGATGCGAAGGCGCAGTTGCGGCACAGTCCAGCGCGCGCCGACGCCTGCAAGATTGGACGAAATATCGCCCTGAAACTGATCTTCAACCATCGGTGCCTGATGACAAAGCAGGCACATGCCGATCTGCCGGTTACCGACGATCAAGCGACCTTTGGCCGCGTCGCCGGGTGCATCGGTGAGCGCTGCTGGAATGCCGCCATCAACGACCTTAAAAGCAGCCAATGGCGCGCAAATCGCAGGCGCGGCAGCGGAGCCAAACAACAGCGCCGCCAACATCAACGCCCGCCTGCCAATCACGCGTCGCTAAGCCTTCAGGCTGTGGTTCTTGAGCGGCAAATCGCGAATGCGTTTGCCAGTGGCCGCGAAAATTGCATTGAGCACTGCAGGTGCCGCGACCGCAATCGTAGGCTCGCCGACACCGCCCCAGAATCCGCCTGACGCCACAATGACCGTTTCCACCTTCGGCATGTCGGCAAGTTTCAACGTCGGGTAATCAGCGAAATTCGTCTGCTCGATGCGTCCATCCTTGACCGTGCATTCCTGATACAGCGCGGCGGACAGGCCGTAAACAAACGAGCCTTCAACCTGCGCTTCGATCTGCTGCGGGTTCACCGCATTGCCGCAATCAGTGGCCGCGACGATGCGGTGGATTTTCAGCACGCCGTCCTTGCTGACCGAAACTTCTGCGCAGGCGGCGACATAGGAGCCAAAGCCCATCGTCTGCGCGAGGCCACGGAACACGCCAGCTGGCGCGGGTTTGTCGTAGCCAATTTTTTCGGCAACGGCGTTCAGCACCGCCAAATGCTTTGGGTGATTCTTCATGAGCTTGCGACGCAAGGCGAGCGGTTCCTGCTTCGTTGCCACCGCGATTTCATCGATGAAGCTTTCGAGATAAATTGCGTTCTGATTCAGGTTAACGCCGCGCCAGAATCCCACCGGAGTGCTCGGATTACGCATTGCGTGATCGACGAGTAAGGTCGGGAAGGTGTAGCCGATGGCGGATTCCGGCCCAGTTGCATCCAGGCCCTGAAATACAACCGGATCTTTGCCATCGCGAATGCTTTGCGGTCTGACACCGGCCAGAATCGATTGCCCGGATATGCGCATGTGCAGCCCGGTGATCTCGCCCTTGTCATCAAGCCCGGCGACGAGTTTGCATTGGGTGACCGGATGGAAGCGGCCTTGCGCCATGTCTTCTTCACGCGACCAGATCATTTTGATCGGCGTGCCCGGCATTTGTTTGGCGATGGCGACGGCTTGCCGCACGTAATCGGTCGCACCTCGACGCCCAAAACCGCCGCCAAGATGAATTTTGTACACCTCGCATTGCGCTGGCGGCAGGCCAGAGGCCTCGGCAGCGGCGGCGAGCGCGGCTTCACCGTTTTGCGTCGGCACCCACACTTCGCATTTTTCCGGAGTCCACTTCACCGTCGCGTTCATCGTTTCCATGCAGGCATGGTTTTGATGCGGGTAGGAATACACGGCTTCAATCTTGCGCGCAGCGCTGGCAATCGCGGCGGGCGCGTCACCGACGCTGTTGCCGATGACCGTGTCTTTCGCGTCAAGCCCGGCCTTCAACGTCGCGGCGAAACTCGCGCTCGACGCCTTGGCGTTCGGGCCTTCGTCCCATTCGATCTTCAACGCATCGAGCGCCGTCTTCGCGCGCCACCATGTGTCGGCAACGACAGCGACAGCGCTATCGCCGACGCGCAGAACCTTCACGACACCAGGCCGTTTGAGCACCGCCGCGTCATCAACACTCTTCACTTTGCCGCCGAAAACGGGGCTGTCCTTGACCGCTGCATTGAGCATGCCCGGCAGTTTCAGATCCATGCCGTAAATCTGCTTGCCTGTCGTCTTTTCAACGGTATCGAGGCGGGCCAGACGCTTTCCTATGACCTTCCAGTCTTTCGGATCCTTGAGCGGAACATCCTTGGGCGGGGTCAGCTTTGCCGCGGCGTTGGCAACCTTGCCGTAGGTGGTTGTGCGTTTCGACGGGCCGTGGGTAATCACGCCCCTGGCGACGGTGCACTCGGCAACGGGCACTTTCCATTCATCTGCTGCAGCCTGAATCAACACCATCCGTGCCGCTGCACCGCCTTTGCGGACATTGTCCTGGGAGCCACGGATTCCGCGACTTCCGCCCGTCGAGAAATCACCCCACACACGCTGGCGAGCCAGGTTCTGGCCCGGCGTTGGATACTCGGTGCTGACTTTTGCCCAATCGCATTCCAGCTCCTCGGCGACCATTTGTGCGAGCCCGGTCAACGTGCCCTGGCCCATTTCCGAGCGCGCGATGCGAATGACTATTTTGTCGTCTGGTTGCACGACGACCCAGGCGTTGACTTCTGGCGCGATGGACGCGGTGAGTCCTTGCGCGATGGCCTGCCTGTTCAGGAACGGCACATGAAAGCCGATGACAAGACCGGCAGTGGTGGCGGCACTGCCTTTTAGAAACGTGCGGCGCGACGCTTTTTTGGGCTCAATTGAGGTGTTCATGCTTGACCTCCAGCGACGTGCTCGATGTTCATGATGGACTTGCCCAACTCAGCCACTTTTTTCGGCGCTGCGCCAGTTTTCGCAGCGGCCATTTCTTTCGCTGCCGTGTGAATCGCCGTGCGCACGCGGTTGTACGTGCCGCAGCGACAGATGTTGGTCATCACCTCATCAATGTCCTTGTCGGTCGGATTCGGTTTGTCCTTGATCAGCGCCGTCGCCGCCATGATCATCCCCGACTGACAGAAGCCGCATTGCGGCACATCCAGCGCCTGCCAGGCACGCTGCACCGGGTGCGAGCCATCGGCGGACACGCCTTCAATCGTCGTGATCTTTTGCTTGTCAGTCATCGCCGACGCAGGCATGACGCACGAACGCACGGCGACGCCATCAATATGCACGGTACAGGCACCGCACTGCGCAATGCCGCAGCCGTACTTGGTGCCAGTGAGGCCCAGTTGTTCACGCAGCACCCACAACAGCGGTGTGCCGTCGTCGGCAGCGTAATCCAGCAACTTGCCATTGACGTTCAATTTGGGCATGGAGCACTCCTGAAATTCAAGTCAAGATTATCATCGCGCGCAGCGATATTTTGGCAACGGGTTTACTAGTATTGAACCGAGAAAGTTGCGCGGAGTGAGCGAATTTCCAGAAGTTAATCAGCGCCTGGCGACACCTTTGGCATACGGAAGTGGCACCCGACAGCATTGCACCCGCACAGCGCGAGAGGCTACAGCACAGCGCGCGAGGCTACACTCGTTCGACAGGATTTCTGGCGTCTCCTAAAAGAGCGCAGACGCCAGGGGCCCTGGAGGGAATCGATGCAGCGAAAAAAAACATTTGGTAACGACGGATGATCTCGTTGCCGAACATTCACGCGTGGGCGGAGTGGCTGAGCGATCATGGCCTTTGCCCGAGGCTCCTGTAGAGACTGAACCACTGACCGACCGTGAGCGCGAAGTGTTGTCCTGCATCGGCCAGGGCCTATCGATCAAACAAGCCGCGAGCGGACTCGGCATCAAATATTTCACCGTTTATCACCACATTAAAGCGGTATATCGCAAGCTGTGCATTCGCACGCGCGCGCAGGCTGCGACCGAGGCGGCACGGCGGGGTCTACTTTAGCAACAGCGGACAACATCAAGGGCGCAACGCGACGTGCCGGGTTAGGTCATTTGAGAGATGCAACCACGGGATCGGGCGCAACTTAAGGCGCGCCGATCTTCTCAAATACTGGAGCCTCCAGGAAGTCCGGGCAGTTCAGTATTCGGCAACGGCCAAGAAACAAAAAAATGCTTTTAATGTGTTCTTATAACCCTCGTACAGCCCCGTTAACATTTGTTTGGTGCAGCTAAACTTTCTGGCGACAAAACGCTCTTTGACTTGGCGCTGAAGCTTACGCAAGGGTGTAAGGGTTGTTATTTGATGCCATCCATAAATGTGCGGTTGTCGCCGTTTATGAGCGGCTACGATGTCGCCATCATCCACAAATTGAACCCGGGGACTTATTGCCGGTTGAGCGCGAGCCACCACCAACAAATTGTCGTCGGTTGCGGGGCTAATCTTTGCTACTTCGAGACCGGCCGCTTCTAGTGTCTGCTGCAAGCTGTTGCGACTAAAGTGGAGCGTATGCGCCCTGAAGAAAAGCGTATGTTTGCGGGTCAGACGATTGGTGTTGGGCACTTCAATCAGTATCACTCCATCAGGACTGAGCATGTGCCTGAGTTTGCCCAAAGTTTGAACGGGATCAACCACATGCTCCAAAACATGGAACATGGTGATCAAGCTGAAACTTGATTGAGGAAAGCGCTCAAAGGCATCGTCCAGCGACCCTTTGACTGTCGAAATCCCGAAAGTTTGTTCACCGTACTGCCGATAGCCATCATTGGGCTCGACACCTGTCGCATCAAAGCCTTGCTGGGCCATCAAGAAAACAAACTCACCACTTGACGCACCGACGTCTAATGACCGCAGTTTTGCTCCGGCTAAAGCGCCGTTGTCGGCAGAACGGGCAAACCACTGCGGCATTTTGTGGGTATCAGTGGAGCGCAACCATTGCCAACGAGCCAATGCGTTGGTGCCAGCCCGCAGCACATGCCTGGCGTCGGGGTGCACATGCTTTTTGTAGTCTTGCCGATAGTCTGTGGTGTACCAGCGATGCAACTCTTCTTTGGACGGCAAAGGGTCTGTTCGACCCAAACCGCAGACATTGCAGACGACTGTCAATAATGTTTCGTTGGTTTTTCCATCGCGAGTGGCGAGAACACAGCATTCTGAGCTTTTGCAAGTCGGACAGGCGGTGGCAGCGGAATGAGATGCGAAATGTGTCATCGGAATTGAGCGCAGGATTAAAACCGCGTAATCATAATCAACGCCGACAACTAGTCAGCTTGAACTGCCCGTGCTTCCATGAAGGCTTGATTGTTTGAGTCACGAAACTAAAGGGCTCAGGCCTTTTTTCGACTAAACCGACCAGTATCTATCGGCCAAAATGACCACCACACAGGGGCTAAGCGCTGTTTTCGTCAAAAGTCGACTTCGAGCTAAATGCGACAACAATCGAGGATTGGCTGATCGGCGATCAGCCCCCGCTCAGCCGTCGTTGCAGCCAAAAGCCGTTAGTGCAAAACTACTTGGCCCGCGCCCGGCGCGAGGCCGGTTTGTAGTGGCGAGGCGTGATGTACGATCAGCCGCCAGCCCTGCGGCTCACGCTGAAACACATTGGTGACAAACACCGGCCCGCGCGGCTGCGGCTCATCGCCCACGTAAATCCACTGAATCGCGTGCAGCGTGACCATGCCGATGGTGCGATGCCACGTCTCCTCACGCATTTCGATCCGCATCTTCGCGGAATTTCGCAGAATCGCCTCCCACGCTGAACGCACCGCCGCGTAGCCATAGAGCGGCGCAGCGGCAGGGTGCGCGCAGCAAATATCCTCGTCGTCCGCCCAGACCGACATCAACGCCTCAAGATCAGCCTGGGCAAAGGCTTCGTAAAAAGCCCGAGCGCAATCGTCGGGTGAACCAAAAAAGGCTTGTGACTTCATTGGGATGATTGTAGTGAAGGGATCGCGACCGCAGCGCAAAGTACCCACCAAAGCAGTGCCCTGCGGACTGAACGGTCGTTATGCGTGCCCTACAATGATTTGGTGATACTACCTGCGCTGTCGACAAAATCCCCATGACGCCTATCGCGTTGTTTCGCAGCGATTTTTTCCGTCGACCCGAGCCCACGTTGCTCAACTGGTGTGGCTGGCTGGTCGTCGCCGTGGCTTTTTCGGTGCCGTTGGGTAGCGCGACTTCGAACGTGCTCGGGGGCGCGCTGCTGCTCACGCTGATCGCGACCGGTGGCTATCTCGCACATTGGCAGCGCTGGCGCGTGCATCCGTTTGCGCTGGCGACACTGATTCTGTTCGCCGTCATTTTTATCGGTGCGAGTTACAGCAACGCGCCTTCCGATGAAATTCGTCGCGCACTGACCAAGTATTTCCGGCTGCTGTACGCGCCGATTGCGATTGCGGTGCTCACCGATGCGCGCTGGCGTCGACGTGCGCTGTTGGCATGGATGCTGGCAATGCTCATTACGCTGGCGCTGTCGTACCTGCACATTTTCTGGGCGTTTCCGTTCGCCAAGGTGCGTCTACCGCATGAGATCGATGATCACTTTGTGTTCAAGCACCACATTACGCAAAACGTGATGATGTCGGTGTTTTTTGTCGCTGCGTTTGCCGAAGCGTGGCGCTGCCAGATTGCCGGAAAGCAGTCCACCCGTGGCTGGGCGTGGGTTGCGGTGGCTGCGGCGGCAGCAGTCAATATCTTGTACTTCGTGCATGGTCGTGCGGGCTACGTCACCTTGCTGGTGAACCTGATCGTGATCGCCTTGCTGGCATTTGTCGCCGCGCGTGACACCCGATTGCGCATGGCCGCAGCGGCGTTGGTCGCGATTGCGGTGATTGCGGCGACCGCTAGCGACGTGGTCCGGGAGCGATTGCAAACCGCGTTCAGCGAAGTCGAATCGTCGCAGGAGCAGGGGATCAAAACTTCGATCGGCCAGCGCATGGAATATGCGAGCAAATCGATTGAATTGGTGCAGGCGCGGCCGGTGCTTGGTTGGGGGGCGGGCAGTTACGCGATGGAGTATTGCCGGATCGCCAAATCCCCGGAGTGGTGCAAGATCGGCTCCTATAACCCGCACAACCAGTTCTTATTCTTTGCCGTGCAATTTGGCTTGCTTGGGCTCGTTGCGCTGGTGACCTGGCTGTTCACCGCAGGCTGGGTGATGCGCCAATTGCCGCTCGGCGACAAGCTCGTTGGCTATTCGCTTTTGGCGACGCTGGCCGTGCATTGCATGCTCGATTCGCCGCTCTTTATCGTCACTGAGGGGACGTGGTACCCGCTGATGCTGGGGATTTTTGCGGCAGGTGCGTACGGTAAAAATCAGCCGTTGAGTAGCGGCGAGGCTGCGTCAGCCACAGCATCGACGGAAGGCCATTCGCGGTAGCTTTGCACGATGGTGACGTCCGGTCCGCGCGCTCCCCATTGCTCAATTTTTGTGGGCCCCAGCACGCTTAGCAAGCGACCGCCCACTGAAGCCGCCATATGCCCCGGCCCGGTGTCGTTGGCAATCGTTAAAGCGGCATCGCGCAGCACGGCGCAGTAAGGCCCAAGATCAAGTTTCGGCAGCAGTTTGGCGTGCGGCGCGATGGCTCGTGCGATGTCCATCTCGTCAGGGCCTGGCGCCATTACCAGATCGCGTCCAGTTGACACCAGTCGTTCTGCAAGTTGAGCAAAATGCGGCCACTTTTTATTGAGTTTTTCGAAGGTGCCACCGGCGAACGGCACCAGAACGACGTAGCCTGGTCGAACGCCTGCGTTTTCCAGTGCGGCCCGCGCGCTTTTGTTCGCGTTGTCGCTCACTTTGAGTTGCGTCGCCCTCGGAGCGGGCGTATTGTCACTGAGTAACGCACTCGTCAACCGCCAATAAGAATCCAGCGCGTGCTCGCCATAAACAATCGGCGCGGATTGGCTAAGAAGAAGGCTGCGTCCTTCCAACGCATACCCGAACGGTCTCAGTCCGGCAAAACGCATGTCCAGCGCGCTCGAAAACGATGTGGCGAAGGTCACGGCATTGACGCGTTGACCAAACGTCGCATCCTGGGCGCGCAACGGCAGCGCAACCTGCTTGAGCACAGCGCGCCGTTCGCCGAACGATTTGGGATAACGCGTCACCGGCCAGCCATACGCCTCGAGCAGCGATTTTGCCCACGGCTTCCCGACAAGATGCAACTCGTAACCCGCACACTCCAGCCGCTCCAGCGCTGGAACAGCGAGCACCACGTCGCCGATGAAGTTGCGGATACGAACGATGAGTGGGCGCGTCGATGAAATGTCGGTCATGGGTTTCGGAGCAGGAGTGGCCCGTGTTGCGGATGGGGCAGTCGACGTTCGCCGATAATTGAAGGATTCGATGCTAGCAACATCACAAAGACCACTTGGGCCCACGAGGAATCCGCCGCATGGCACTACCGCAATCCACTCTCCCAATCGACCAACCGAATCAGCCGGTCACTGCACTTCACGTCAAGTCATTTCACGACGCCTGTCTGGCGCTGGCGAGCTGGCCGAATGTGGCGCTGGAATTCGCCGAAGCAGACGTGTGGCGCTGGGTCGCCACCAACCATCGGAACAATTGTTTGCTCTGGGACGAAGAGGATTTAGCCCGCCGCACGCGTGCGACCGATGCCGACATCACCGCCAACAAGCGCGCGATTGACGGCTACAACCAGGCGCGCAATGACGCGACGGAACGAGTTGATGAGTT
>Ga0209181_10001712_pt1 | contig 37602 bp, 36 predicted proteins | sample MAT05_FD_187208 | JGI IMG/M metagenome (GOLD analysis project Ga0209181, IMG submission 187208) | Freshwater microbial communities from Lake Fryxell liftoff mats and glacier meltwater in Antarctica - MAT-05 (SPAdes) (version 2) | ecosystem: Environmental > Aquatic > Freshwater > Ice > Liftoff... | reverse complement strand
AGATCATCCGCGGTGTTCTGGGCGGCATCTTCGGCGGCAAGCGCTGAGCACCCGCCAAGACGTTCATCTTTCAACTACGAATTACGGAAACCGCCATGACCGACCTGTCGTCGATAAAGAACCTGCATGTCATCGAACACCCGCTGGTGCAGCACAAGCTCACCCTGATGCGCAAAAAGGAGGCCAGCACCAACAGCTTTCGCCGGCTGCTCAACGAACTCAGCATGCTGATGGCGTACGAGGTCACGCGCGACATGGCCACCCAGGAGGTCGAGATCGAGACTCCGCTGGAGAAGATGACCGCGCGCGTGATCGACGGCAAGAAACTGGTGCTGGTGTCCATCCTGCGCGCCGGCAACGGCATCCTGGATGGCATGCTCACCGTAGTGCCCGGCGCGCGCGTCGGCCACATCGGCCTGTACCGCGACCCCAAGACGCTGGAAGCCGTAGAGTACTACTTCAAGATGCCGCAGGACATGCACGAGCGCGACGTGGTGGTGGTCGACCCGATGCTGGCCACCGGGAACTCGGCGGTAGCGGCCATCGACCGCGTCAAGGCGGTGAACCCGAAATCGGTCAAGTTCATGTGCCTGCTGACCTGCCCGGAGGGTGTGAAGACGCTGCACGCAGCCCACCCCGACGTCGCCATCTACACCGCCGCCGTCGACCGCCAGCTCAACGACCACGGCTACATCCTGCCCGGGCTGGGCGACGCCGGCGACCGGATATTTGGCACGCAGTAACTCCGCCCGTATCACGCGGACGGCTCCGCCAGCGGGTCAGTCAACACCGCTCTCAACACCATGTCGACCAGCAGCCCCTCGGCGGCAGCGTAATCGGCGGGCGCCAGTTCGTCTTTGCCCAGCACCAGGCAGATCTGGCTTGCAAAATCGGCGTAAGCCTGGGTCGATGCCCACAATACGACCATCAGATGGGAAGCATCCACCGGCCGGCACAGGCCGCGCTCGGCCCAGCGGTTGAATACGGCAATGTCGGCTTGCAGCGCCGGCACGACCCGGTCGCGGATTTCCTGGGCAAACAACGGCGTCCCCGATATCACCTCGTTGGCATAGACCCGCGAATCAAACGGACGCTCGCGCGAGAAGCGGAGTTTGCCTGCGATGTACTTGCGCAGGGCCATCGCCGGGTCGTCGGCATGGTGCGTGATGTCCTCCATGTAGGACAGCCAGACGTCCAGCACGCCATGCAGAACCCGGCGATACAGGCCCTCCTTGCTGCCAAAATAGTACAGCAGGTTCTGCTTGGCAGTGCCAACCTCGCGCGCAATGTGGTCGAGTGACACGCCCCCGAAACCGCGCACCGCGAAGAGGCGTTTGGCCGCCTCCAGGATGTCGTGCTCCAGTCGCTCGCGGATGTCGCTGCGTCGCTCCTTGAGCGGTACCGGCTTTACGCTCTTGGCCATAACCTTGAATGGTAGCCCGGAATCCGGGGGGAGTCTGGCGCAAGACTTGCTTGCCACCTTCGGGGTAAACCCCAGTTGATGACAGTGCGCCGATACGGTTCAATCTAGTCAATATTTACCACTTGGTAAGTTTAATGTCTATCGCCCGCGAAAGCCCGCCATGACCACCCTTGCTTCCGACTCCCCCCCCGCCGGCGATGTCCGGCCCGCCCGGCTGAGCCCGGCGCAATACGCACAAAATTTTTGTGACGCGCATCCACCGCTCACGCTGGCGCAGGCCCGCATCGAGGCAGACCGTTGCTACTACTGCTACGACGCCCCTTGCCAGACCGCCTGCCCCACCGGCATCGACATCCCCAGCTTCATCCAGCGCATTGCCGACGGCAACATCCGCGGCTCGGCACACGCAATCCTGAGCGCCAACCCGCTCGGTGGCATGTGCGCCCGGGTCTGCCCGACCGAAGTGTTGTGTGAACAGGCCTGCGTGCGCAGCAACAACGAGGACAAGCCGGTCGAGATCGGCCAGTTGCAGCGGTATGCCACCGATGCCTATTTTGCCCAACCGGGGGCGCCATTGTTCACGCGCGCCAAGGCCACCGGCAAGCGTATGGCTGTCGTCGGTGCCGGGCCCGCAGGACTAGCCTGCGCCCACGGACTGGCGCGTCTGGGCCACAGCGTGGTGGTGTTCGACGCCAATGCCAAGGCCGGCGGCCTGAACGAATATGGCCTCGCCACCTACAAGACCGTAGACGACTTCGCCCAGCAGGAGGTCGCCTGGCTTTTGTCGATCGGCGGCATCGACGTCCGGTATAACGCCCGGGTCGGGCACGACGTCAGCCTGGATTCTCTGGTGGCCGAGTACGACGCCGTGTTTCTGGGCCTGGGCCTGGCCGGTGTCAATGCGATCGGTATCAACGAGCCGGCCACCCTGGGGGTGCGCAACGCGGTCGAGTTCATCGCCGAGTTGCGCCAGACCACCGACTACGCAACGCTGCCGGTCGGCCGCAGGGTGGTCGTTATCGGCGGGGGCATGACCGCCGTCGATGCGGCCGTGCAGTCGCGCAAACTGGGCGCCCAAGAGGTTACCATCGTGTATCGGCGCGGCCCGCAGGACATGTCGGCTTCCGGCCATGAACAGGAATGGGCACAGACCAACGGCGTCTCGATCCGCCACTGGGCCGCACCCCGGGAGGTGCTGTCCGGCAACGGACGGGTGACCGGCATGCGTTTCGCCAGCACCCTCCTGGAAAACGGCCGGCTCATCGAGACCGGCGAAACCTTTACGCTGGCCGCCGACACCGTGCTCAAGGCCATCGGTCAGAGCTTCGTGGCCGAGCCGCTGAACGCACAGGTCGCACTCGAAGGCGGCCGTATCCGTACCGATGCTGCCGGCCGCACCTCACACCCCCGAATTTGGGCTGGCGGCGACTGCCGGGTCGGCGGGCGCGACCTCACAGTCGAGGCGGTCGAGCACGGCAAGGTGGCCGCCTTGTCCATCCACGCGGCGCTGAGCGCCACCCAAGGAGCCTGACACCATGGCAAACCTGCACACCGAGTTTGTCGGTATCCACAGCCCCAACCCTTTCTGGCTGGCATCGGCCCCCCCTACCGACAAGGAGTACAACGTGGTCCGAGCCTTCGAGGCCGGCTGGGGCGGTGTGGTCTGGAAGACCCTGGGAGAAGATCCGCCGGTGGTCAACGTGCACGGCCCGCGCTATACGACGCTCATGGGCGGCGATCGGCGCGTTATCGGGTTCAACAACATCGAGCTGATCACCGACCGGCCACTGCAGACCAACCTGGACGAGATCCGCCGCGTCAAGCGCGCCTGGCCCGATCGCGCAATGGTGGTGTCGATCATGGTGCCCTGCGAAGAGCAGGCCTGGAGGCGCATCCTGCCGATGGTCGAGGACACCGGCTGCGACGGCATCGAGCTCAACTTCGGCTGCCCGCACGGCATGAGCGAGCGCGGCATGGGGTCCTCGGTCGGGCAGGTGCCTGAGTACATCGAGATGGTGGCGCGCTGGTGCAAACACTACTCGAAGCTGCCGGTGATCGTGAAGCTCACGCCCAACATCACCGACATCCGGTACCCGGCGCGCGCCGCCAAGGCCGGCGGGGCCGATGCGGTGTCGCTGATCAACACCATCAACTCGATCATGGCCGTCAACCTGGAGACCATGACCATGGTGCCCAGCGTCGGGCCGCAGGGTTCGCACGGCGGCTATTGCGGCACGGCGGTGAAGCCGATCGCACTCAACATGGTGGCCGAGATCGCGCGCGACCCGCAAACCGCGGGGATGCCGATCTCCGGCATTGGCGGCGTGAACAACTGGCGCGATGCGGCCGAGTTCATTGCACTGGGCAGCGGCACGGTGCAGGTGTGCACGGCAGCCATGGTGTATGGCTTCAAGATCGTGCAGGACATGTGCAGCGGGTTGTCGAACTTCATGGACACGCAGGGGTACACCAGCGTGGCGCAGATGGTCGGCAAGGCGGTGCCCACGGTTACCGGCTGGAGCAACCTGAACCTCAACCATGTCGAGAAGGCGGTCATCAACCAGGACAACTGCATCCAGTGCGGCCGCTGTTATGTCGCCTGCGAGGACACCTCTCACCAGGCCATCAGCGCCACCAAGGACGGCCGGCGCCATTTCGAGATCAAGGACGAGGAATGCGTGGGCTGCAACCTGTGTGTATCGATCTGCCCGGTACCCGATACGCTGACCATGCGCACCTTGCAGCCCGGTGAGGTCGACACGCGCACGGGCAAGACGGTGTCGGCTGAGTACGCCAACTGGACGACCCACCCGAATAACCCGATGAGCGCGGCCTTCAGGGCGGCAGCGGCCGCCACGGCCACGGCCACGGCCTGAGCCCTATGATGTTTAACTTTCCGCTACCCCGGAGGTTTTCATGACTGCAATCCTGATTCGCGGCGGCACGGTGGTCAATGCCGACCGGCAGTTGCGCGCCGATGTGTTGTGCGTGGATGGCAAGATCGCCCGCGTGAGCGAGGCCCTGGAGGCCCCGGCCGGTGCCAACTTCGAGGCCGTGCACAAGCGCACCGAAACCCTCAAGCCCACCGCGGTGGCGCGCTGAGTCGTAAAACCCCTCCTGGAGAACCCCCATGAACGCTGCCGTGCTTGAAACCCGCGCCAACCCAAAAATCGACAACCTGCGCATCAATGGCGACCGCCTGTGGAAGTCGCTGATGGAACTGGCCCGGATCGGCGCCACGGACAAGGGCGGTGTTTGCCGCCTGACCCTGACCGATCTCGACAAGCAGGGTCGCGACCTGGTGATCGGCTGGGCGAAAGAAGCCGGCATGTCGGTGGTGATCGACAAGATCGGTAACGGTTTCATGCGCCGGCCCGGTCGCAACAACGCCCTGCCCCCGATCATGACCGGCAGCCACATCGACACCCAGCCCACGGGCGGCAAGTTCGACGGCAACTACGGCGTGCTGGCCGGCCTGGAGGTGGTGCGCACGCTCAACGACCACGGCATCGAGACCGACGCGCCGATCGAGGTCGCCTTCTGGACCAACGAGGAAGGCTCGCGGTTTGTCCCGGTGATGATGGGCTCGGGCGTGTTCGCCAAGGCCTTCACGCTGGAACATGCCTATGCCGCACGCGACACCGCCGGCAAGTCGGTCAAGGAAGAACTCGAGCGCATCGGCTACATCGGGACCCAGGAGCCGGGCGACCATCCGATCGGCGCCTACTTCGAAACCCATATCGAACAGGGCCCGGTGCTCGAAGACAACAACAAGACGATCGGCGTGGTGTCTGGCGTGCTGGGCATCCGCTGGTTCGACTGCACCGTGACCGGCATGGAGGCCCATGCCGGCCCGACACCGATGGCCTTGCGCAAGGACGCCCTGCAGGTAGCCACCCACCTGATGCAGGAGGTGGTGGCCGCCGCGCTGCGCCACAAACCGCACGGCCGCGGCACGGTGGGCATGGTGCAGGTGCACCCGAACAGCCGCAATGTCATCCCGGGCCGGGTCAAGTTCTCGATCGACCTGCGCAATGCCACGGACGCACTGGTGGACACCATGGTCGCTGAAGTCAAGGCCTTTGCCGCGCAATTGAGCCAGGACAGCGGCCTGCCGATCCAGATCGAGCTGGTGTCGAGCTACTCGGCCCAGATCTTTCACAGCGACTGTGTAGATGCCGTCGCCCGGGCAGCCGCGAAACTCGGCTACTCGAACATGCCTGCGGTATCCGGTGCCGGCCACGACGCGGTCTACATGGCACAACTCGCACCCGCGGGCATGATCTTCATCCCCTGCAAGGACGGTATCAGCCACAACGAAATCGAAGACGCCCAGCCCGAGCACATCACGGCAGGCTGCAATGTGCTGCTGCATGCCATGTTGGAATGTGCTGGCACATAAGTTGCTGCGCCCTATTTAACTTTCAACCACGGAGATCAAGAACCCATGAAGAAACTCAATCGCCGCCACGTCGTGACCCTCGCCGTCCTCGCCACCCTCGCCCCTTCGCTGGCGTTGGCCCAGGCCAAGCTCAAGGTGGCCGGCATCTATACCGTGCCATTCGAGCAGCAATGGGCGGGGCGGCTGCATACCGCGCTGAAGGCCGCCGAGGCGCGCGGCGAAATCGAATACAAGGCCAGCGAGAACGTGTCGAACGCCAACTACGAGCGCGTGATGCGCGAGTACGCAACTGCGGGCAACACCCTGATCGTGGGCGAGGCCTTCGCTGTCGAAGCGGCAGCGCGCAAGGTGGCCAAGGACTTCCCCAAGGTGTCTTTCCTGATGGGTTCGTCGGGCAAGCCGCAGGCACCCAACTTCAGTGTTTTCGACAACTACATCCAGGAGCCGGCCTATTTGTCGGGCATGGTCGCCGGTGGCATGACCAAGAGCAACAAGATCGGCATGGTCGGTGGTTTCCCGATTCCCGAAGTGAACCGGCTCATGAACGCCTTCATGGCGGGGGCCCTCGAGACCAACCCCAAAGTGCAGTTCAGTGTGAGCTTCATCAACAGCTGGTTTGACCCTCCCAAAGCCAAGGAGGCCGCCTTCGCCATGATCGACAAGGGAGCGGACGTGATGTATGCCGAGCGTTTCGGCGTCAGCGACGCGGCCAAGGAGAAGGGCAAGCTGGCCATCGGCAACGTCGTCAACACCCAGGACAAGTACCCCGACACCGTCGTGTCCTCGGCCCTGTGGCATTTCGAGCCGTCAGCTGACCGCGCCATCAAGATGGTGCGCGACGGCAAGTTCACGGCCGAAGATTACGGCCCTTACTCGATGATGAAACACAAGGGCTCCTCGCTGGCGCCGCTGGGCACCTTCGAGAAGAAGATCCCGGCGGACATCGTGACCAAGATGCGCGCCCAGGAAGCCGCCATCGTCGCAGGCAAGTTCACCGTCAAGGTGGACGACAACCAGCCCAAGTCGACCTTGAAGTAGTCTGACCCGATCCGTTTGCCAGGACACCCCGATCCAGGGGTGTATTTTTTTGAGCTATGTGCGTGACCGAAACCGTCCTGCAACTCACCGGTATCACCAAGCGCTTTGGCAGCCTGGTGGCCAACGACACCATATCGCTGCAACTGGCGCGCGGCGAGGTACTGGCGCTGCTGGGTGAAAACGGAGCCGGCAAGTCGACGCTCGTGTCGATCCTGTTTGGGCATTACGTGGCCGACGCGGGGCAGATCACGGTGTTCGGGCAGGCCTTGCCACCCGGCGACCCCAAGGCCGCACTGTCTGCGGGCATCGGCATGGTGCACCAGCACTTCACGCTGGCGGACAACCTGACCGTGCTGGACAACGTGATGATGGGCTCCGAGCCCTTGTGGCAGGCCTTCACCCGGCGTCAGGCGGCCCGCGGCAAGCTCGATGCCGTGGCCCGGCAGTTCGGGTTGTCCGTAGATCCGCAAGCACGCGTTGGCAGCCTGTCGGTGGGCGAGCGCCAGCGCGTCGAGATTCTGAAGGCGCTGTACCGCGGCGCACGCATCCTGATCCTGGACGAACCGACTGCGGTGCTGACACCCCAGGAAAGCGAAGCCCTCTTTGCCGTATTGGCGCAGATGGTGGCGCAGGGGCTGTCCATCATTTTCATCAGCCACAAACTCACCGAGGTGCTGCGGGTCTCGAACCGGATCGCCGTGCTGCGCGGTGGCAAGCTGGTGGCGCAGGCCGCTGCCAGCGACACCACGCAGGCGCAACTCGCCCAGTGGATGGTCGGCCATGCGATCGATCTACCGCAGCGCAGGCCCGCGTTGCGCGTCGGTGCACCCGTGTGCGAGTTGCGCCAGGTCAGCACGGCGCCCGCGCGCGAGCGCCTGGTCGATGCATCGCTTACCCTGCACAGCGGCGAAATCGTCGCGATCGCCGGCGTGTCGGGCAACGGGCAGGTGGCGTTGGCCGAGTTGCTGAGCGGTACACGGTCGGCCACCAGCGGCGAGGTGCATTACCTGGGGCGTCCGATGCCGGCGAGACCGTCCGAGCTGGTGGCTCAGGGCGTGGCGCGAATCCCGGAGGACCGCCATGCCGTGGGCGTCGTGGGCGATCTGCCGGTCTGGGAAAACGCTGTGTCCGAGCGCCTGCGCAGTCCTGCCTTTTCACAAGGCTTCTGGGTTCGCCGCAAGGCTGCGCAGGCCCACGCAGACCGCATCTTGCGGGCCTTCGATGTGCGCGGGGCCGGCGCCGCGGCACCGGCGCGAGCCTTATCCGGTGGAAACATGCAAAAGCTGATCCTGGGGCGGGCACTGCTGCATCCGGGCACCACCCCCCAAAGCACCGTAACCCCCCGGCTGATCGTCGCCCACCAGCCGACCTGGGGCCTGGACATCGGTGCCGTCGCTTATGTGCAGGAGCAGCTGATTGCCGCCCGGGACGCAGGCGCTGCGGTGCTGCTGATTTCGGATGATCTGGATGAAGTCCTGACACTGGGCGACCGGGTGGCGGTCATTCATGCCGGTCACCTGAGCCCGGCGCGCCCAGCGGCTGCCTGGTCCCGTGAAGCGATCGGCCTGGCGATGGCCGGCGCGGCAGCCAGCCCGATGGCTGGGCAAGCCGAGACCGCATGAGGCTGGAAAAACGCCATCAGCAGTCGAGCCTGGCCTTGGTGCTGGCGCCGGTCGGGGCGATTGCCTTCACCATGCTGGTCAGCGGGCTGCTCGTGATGTGGGCTGGCGCTGCAGTGGCCCGAACCTACGGGCTGCTGCTGCAAGGGGGATTCGGGTCGGTTTTCGCACTCAGCGAAACCCTCACCCGGGCCATCCCGCTGATGCTGACCGGTCTGGCCGCCACGGTGGCCTTCAAGGCGCGCCTGTTCAACATCGGCGCGGAGGGCCAGCTGTACGTCGGCGCCCTTGCCGCCGTGGCGGTGGGTGGCATGCATGCAGGCTCCGGCTTCGATCAGGTCCCGGTCGCGGTGCTGTTTGCAGCCATGATGCTGGCAGCCGCGCTGGCCGGCGCGCTGCTGCTGCTGGGGCCGGCACTGCTGAAGGCGCGACTGGGCGTGGACGAGGTAGTCACCACCTTGTTGTTGAACTTCATCGTGCTGCTGTTGGTGTCGATGTTGCTGGACGGCCCGATGAAAGACCCGACCGCCATGGGCTGGCCCCAGAGCGTGGCCCTGATGGGCGAACTGGAGCTCTCCAAGCTGATCCCCCAGACCCGGGTTCACAGCGGGCTGCTGTGGGGCCTGGGGCTGGCACTGGCAGTATGGGCCCTGATGAAATACACCGTGCTCGGCTTCGACATTCGCGCCGTGGGCGCCAATGCGCGCGCCGCTGCGTTCGCAGGCGTGCCCGTGACGCGCACCGTCGTGCTGGTCGCGATGCTGTCCGGCGCACTGGCCGGTCTGGCTGGCGCCATCGAGGTGGCCGGCCGCACCGGTTACGTCACGCTGGACATGTCCCCTGGTTATGGCTACTCGGGGATCGTGATTGCGATGCTGGCGGCGCTGCACCCGCTGGGTGTGGTGCTGGCCAGCATCTTCGTGGCTGGCGTGCTGGTGGGCGCCGACAGCATGAGCCGGGCAATCGGTGTGCCGACCTATATTGCCGATGTGATCGTGGCGGCCTCGCTACTGTCGGTGCTGGTGGCGACGCTGCTCACGCAATACCGGGTGCGCTGGAAGTGAGTGACTTCCTGGACATCCTGGCCAACCAGTCGTTCTGGGTCGCGGTCCTGCGTATTGCCACGCCGCTGATCCTGGGCACACTGGGCGTGCTGCTGTGCGAACGCGCCGGCGTGCTCAACCTGGGTATCGAAGGCATCATGGTGGCTGGCGCTTTCACTGGCTGGCTGGCGGTCTATGCCGGCGCTCCCTTGTGGGCCGGTGTGGCAGCTGCCGCCATCACTGGTGCGGTGTTCGGCCTGCTGCACGCGGGTCTGACCGTGGGCCTGGCCTTGTCGCAGCATGTGTCGGGCCTGGGCGTGACGCTGCTGGCCACGGCACTGAGCTATTTCGGTTACCGGGTGAGCTTTCCCAAAGTCGAGACCCCGCCGACCATCACGCCATTCGGCGACATGGACTGGATCGGCCTGCCCGTGCTGGCCCAGCAGACCCCGCTGACACTGCTGGCCTTGCTGCTGGTACCGGCAACCGGCTACCTGCTGTATCGCACCCCCGTGGGCCTGGCGGTTCGCATGGTGGGCGAAAACCCGCAGGCTGCCGAGGGCCAGGGGGTATCGGTCGCGGCAGTGCGCACCGGCGCCATCGTGGCGGGTTCGGCTCTGATGGGCATTGCGGGCTCCTTTCTGACCCTCTCGGCGTTCAATGCCTTCTTCTTCAACATGGTCAACGGCCGCGGCTGGATCTGCGTGGCGCTGGTGGTGTTTGCATCCTGGCGTCCGGGCAAGGCCTTGCTGGGGGCCCTGTTGTTTGCATTTTTCGATGCCCTGCAGCTACGCCTGCAACAGTCGGGGGGTGCCGTTCTGCCCTACCAGATGTACCTGATGCTGCCGTATGTGCTGTCGATCGTGGCCCTGGTGCTGGTGGCCCGCAAGGCCAGTTATCCGCAGGCCTTGATGAAGCCTTACCGCAAGGGCGAACGTTAAAATTCACGCTCCTTCGGCGGACTGCTCGCACCACAAGAATGATCTGGATCAACCCATGACCGCAAGGCCCCACCCGCAGCCGCCCGATGCCGCACTGGCCGTGGACGTGCGCAACGCCTCGCTGATCTACAACCCCCAGGAAGCGCCGGTCCACGCGCTGTCCGACATCGACCTGGCGATCCGCCCGGGAGAGTTCGTGTCGCTGATCGGCCCATCGGGTTGCGGCAAGACCACGCTGTTGCGGGTGATCGCCGATCTGGAGCACATCACCTCCGGCACGGTGCTCGTCAACGGCGTCTCGCCACATGATGCACGCCTTGCACGGGCCTACGGCTATGTTTTCCAGGCGCCGGCCCTGTTCCCATGGCGCACCGTGCTGGGCAATGTCCGGCTGCCCTTGCAGATCCAGGGCCGCAGCGACGCCGAGAGCCGACGCGTCGCCCTGGAGCAGCTGGCCCGCGTCGGCCTGACCGGCTTCGAGGGCAAATACCCCTGGCAACTGTCGGGCGGCATGCAGCAGCGCGTGTCGATTGCGCGCGCCCTGTCTTTCGAGCCGCGCATCCTGATGATGGACGAGCCCTTCGGCGCGCTGGACGAGATCACGCGTGACCGGCTCAACGAACAGCTGCAGCAACTGTGGCAGCGCGAGCGCCGTACCGTGGTGTTCGTCACGCACTCGATCGCCGAGGCGGTCTATCTGTCCTCGCGCATCGTCGTGATGTCGCCACGCCCGGGGCGCATCGTGCGCGTGATCGACTCGCCGCTGCCCGACGTGCGCTCGCTGGACATGCGCGACTCTGCCGAGTTTGTGGCGGTCGCCCACGCCGTGCGGGAGGCCCTGGCCGATGGCCATCACGACTAAGGCCGCCGCCACCCCGCTCGGTCAGCGCCTGCGCCAGGACGGTCTGCCGGTGCTGGTGGTCCTGACTGCCATCCTGTTGCTCTGGTACGGCCTCACGGTCTGGTTGAATGCGCCGGGCGTCATCGAGCGCGTGCTTCCGGCCGACGGCGCCTGGGCCTGGCAACAACTGGTCGCGGCCACCATGGACATGCAGCGCCCCGTGATGCCCGCGCCGCACCAGGTGGCAGCCGACCTCTACAGCAGCCTGACCGGGCACCCCCTCAACTCTCCGCGCAACCTGCTGTTTCATGTGGCAGTGACAGCCCAGTCCACGCTGGTCGGATTTGTCATGGGCACGGTGCTGGGGCTGGTGCTGTCGGTCTGCATCGTGCACTCGCGCACGCTCGACCGCGCGCTGCTGCCCTGGATCGTGGCATCGCAGTCCGTACCGGTGCTGGCCATCGCGCCGATCGTGCTGGTGATCCTGGGAAGCATGGGCTTGGCGGGGGTGGCGCCCAAGGCGGTGATCGCGATGTACCTGTGCTTCTTCCCGGTCACTGTGGCCATGGTGCAAGGCCTGCGCTCGCCGCAGGTGATCGAGACCGAGATGTTGCACACCTACGCCGCGTCGCGCTGGCAGGCACTGTGGATGCTGCGCCTGCCAGCCGCCCTGCCCTTCCTTTTTCCAGCCCTGCGTGTGGGTATCGCAGCCGGTCTGGTGGGCGCCATGGTCGCTGAATTGCCCACCGGTGCGCAAGCGGGGCTCGGTGCCCGACTGCTCACTGGCTCGTACTACGGTCAGACCGTGCAGATCTGGTCGGCGCTGGTGATGGCGGCGCTGCTCGGGCTGGTGCTCACCGCGGCCATGGCGGCCATCGAGAACCTGGCCCTGCGCCACCGGAGGCAGGCATGAGCCGAACACCCCGCAGCGCCGCGTCGACTGCGCTCCTGGTGCTGGCGCCGCTGGTGCTGGCCGGTCTTTTCCTGGCGGCACCCATGGCGAGCGGTCAGGAGCCAGTCGGCGCCACCTTCTGGCTTGCGACACTGGCACTGGCAGCGCTGGCGGTCGCTGGCATCCGGCGCCTGGCAGGGCTGGAGGGCCGAAAGATCTACGCCAGCCTGACGGCCGCGCTGTTCGGCATCTGGGTGGTCTATTTCTGGCAACTGCTGACCGTGGCACTGGAGGTGCCGCGTGTCCTGTTACCGGCACCCTGGCTGATCGTGCAGTCTCTGGTGGACCACCTGCCCCGGCTGGGCAAGGACTTCACACAAACTGTGGTCAAGGCCGTGATCATTGGCTGGGTGCTGGGCTCGGGCCTGGGCTTTCTGGTGGCCGTCGCGATCGACCGTCTGCCGTTCCTGCAGCGTGGGCTGTTGCCGATCGCCTCGTTGACCAGCACGATACCGCTGGTGGGGGTGGCACCGATCGCCGTGATGTGGTTTGGCTTCGACTGGCCGTCCAAGGCCGCCGTCGTGGTGCTGATGACGTTTTTTCCGATGCTGGTGTCCACCCTGGCCGGGTTACAGGCTTCAAACCGCCTGGAGCGCGAGCTCATGCACAGCTATGGCGCCAGTTACGGGCGCACGTTGTGGTCGCTGCGGTTGCCGGTGGCGGTGCCGTTCATGATTGGCGCGCTCAAGATCAATGCCACGCTGGCCCTGATCGGCGCTATCGTGGCCGAGTTTTTCGGCTCTCCCACCTCGGGCCTGGGCTTTCGCATTTCGACCGAGGCGACCAAGATGAATATGCCCCTGGTGTGGGCGGCGGTGCTGGTCGCGGCAGTGACTGGCTCGGTGGCATACGCCTTGCTTGTGGCTCTGGAGCGGCGCGCAGCCTTCTGGCACCCGTCGGTGCGGGGCAAAAAATGATTCCGCCAGGCCGGATACCCCGCACGCCTCAGGTGAATCCCGATTGCCGATTTTCGCGCCGTGGTTTACTCTTTTCGGGTTGTTCAAAGTAATGTGTCAGTGTTTCATCAATGTGTCAGTGTTCCATCAACAAGGAGTTTTCATGATCCGTTCTTCCGTCTTGACCAAGACCGTGCTGGCGGCGGTGCTCGCTGCCAGCGGCTTTGTCGCCTCTGCGCAGGAGAAGGTCACCGTGCAGCTCAAGTGGCTGCCGCAAGCGCAGTTCGCCGGCTATTACGTGGCCGCCGCCAAGGGCTACTACAAGGCCGAAGGCCTGGATGTCACGATCAAGCCGGGCGGCCCGGACATCTCGCCGGTACAGGTGATTGCCGGCAAGGGCGCCGATGTGGTCGTCAACTGGATGCCTGACGCCCTGGCCGCACGCGAAGCCGGGGTACCGCTGGTCAACATCGCCCAGGTGTTCGACCGCTCCGGCCTGATGCTGACCTGCAAGAAGTCCAGCGGCGTCACCAAACCGGCCGACCTGAAAGGCAAGACCCTGGGCGTCTGGTTCGGGGGCAACGAATATCCGTTCCTCAACTGGATGGCCAAGCTCAAGCTCAAGCCCGATACCGACATCAAGGTACTCAAGCAAGGCTTTAACGTCGATCCTTTGCTGCAGAACCAGGCCGCCTGTATCTCGACCATGATCTACAACGAGTATTGGCAGGTCATCGATGCCGGCGTCAAGGAAAGCGAGCTGGTGACCTTCTTCTACGAAGACCAGGGCGTGGCTTCACTGGAAGACGGCCTGTACGTGCTGGAGTCCAACCTCAAGGACCCGGCCTTCGTCAAGCGCATGGGCAAGTTCCTCAGGGCCACGTTCAAGGGCTGGAACGACGCGGTGAAGAATCCGACCGAAGCAGCCCAGATCATCGTCAGGGCCGACACTTCGGGCAGCGCCAACGAGAAAGTCCAGAAGCGGCAGATGGAAAACGTGGCCAAGCTGATCAAGACCGCAGGCACGGCCAAGCTCGGCTACCTGGAGCCAGCCGCCTACGAGCGCACCGTCAAGGTGCTGCTGGCGGGTGGCGAGTCGCCGGTGATCAAGAAGGATCCGGGCAAGGCCGCGTATTCGCACGCGGTATGGGAGGCGTCGAAGTAAGCGGGGTCGCATCGACCTTCGCCCAGCCCTGAGTGCCCGGACCCACCGGGCCATGGCTTCGAGGCCCTGCAGATGGATTGCTGCAGGGCCTCTTGTTCGATAACATGGTGCAACCCGCTTGACCCGGGCAGGGCTCCTGTCAAACGGATAGCAACCACGACGCAATCGCGTGCGGGATGCAGTGGTGCAACTGATCCAACCCCAGACCCCCCCATGCTCGACCTTTTGATCACCCACGCCACCCTGCCCGACGGCCGAACCGACATGTCTCTAGCCGTCCAGGACGGCCGCTTTGCCGAAATCACCCCTGGGCTGGTCCAGGCAGCCGCCCACCAGACCATTGACGCCCAGGGCCAGCTGGTCTGCCCGCCGTTCGTCGACGCCCATTTCCACATGGACGCCACGCTGAGTTACGGCATGCCGCGCGTCAACCAGAGCGGCACCCTGCTGGAAGGCATTGCGCTGTGGGGCGAGCTCAAGCCGCACCTGACGCACGAGGCCGTCGTCGACCGGGCGCTGGCCTATTGCGATTGGGCGGTAGCCAAGGGGTTGCTCGCAATTCGTTCGCATGTCGACACCAGCGACCCGCGCATGCTGGCGGTCGAGGCGCTGCTGGAGGTGAAACGCCGCGTCGCGCCTTACCTGGATCTGCAACTGGTGGCTTTCCCGCAGGACGGCGTGTTGCGCTCCCCCGGCGGCGTGGAGCAGATCCAGCGGGCGCTGGATTTGGGCGTGGACGTGGTCGGCGGCATCCCGCACTTCGAACGCACGATGGCCGATGGCGCGGCGAGTGTCCGGCTGCTGTGCGAGATCGCTGCAGCGCGCGGAAAGCGGGTCGACATGCATTGCGACGAATCGGACGACCCGCTGTCGCGCCACGTCGAAACCCTCGCTTTCGAGACCCAGCGCCTGGACCTGCACGGTCGCGTGACCGGTTCGCACCTCACCTCGATGCACTCGATGGACAACTACTATGTGTCCAAGCTGCTGCCACTGATGGCCGAAGCGCAGCTGCACGTGGTCAGCAACCCGCTCATCAACATCACGCTGCAGGGGCGCCTCGACACGTACCCCAAGCGGCGCGGCATGACGCGAGTACCCGAGCTCATGGCCCAGGGCCTCACGGTGGCGTTTGGCCAGGATTGCGTGATGGACCCCTGGTACTCGCTGGGCTGCGGCGACATGCTCGAGGTGGCCAGCATGGGGCTGCACGTGGCACAGATGACCAGCCAGACCGCCATGCGCCAGTGCTTCGATGCGGTCACGGTCAACCCTGCGCGCATTCTGGGCCTGGAAGGCTACGGTCTGCAAGCCGGCTGCCATGCCGACTTCGTGCTGCTGCAGGCCCGTGACCCGGTGGAGGCGATCCGACTGCGTGCCACGCGGCTGCAGGTCTATCGGCGCGGCAGGCTGCTGGCCAGCACGCCAGCAGCCATCACAGCATTGCATCTGGCCGGGCGGCCAGGGCAGACGGCCCTGATGCCTGCACGCTGACCGACCGGCGATGGACAACCCCACCGGATCCTTCAGCCCGCGTCGGCTGATCCTGGCCCTGCTGTTGGGGGGGCTGCTCGTGATGGCCTACTCGGTGCTGCACCTGTTCCTGGTGCCAATCGCCTGGGCAGCCATCATGGCTTATGCCACCTGGCCGCTGTACGTGCATTTGCGCCGGGCCCTGGGCGGCCGTGCCACGCTGAGCGCCGCCATGATGACATTGCTGCTGAGCCTGGCCATTGTGCTGCCGCTGTTGTGGCTGCTCTCGGTACTGCGCACCGAACTGGGCTCGGCATACTCCGCCGTGGCAGCCTATCTGGCGCGGGGCCCACGCCCCCTGCCGGACGTGGTGATTGCCATTCCCTGGCTGGGCGATTGGCTGCAGGACAACCTGAACCAACTGGCCGCCAACCCGGAGGCCCTGCGCGAACAGATCGGCGGCTGGATCGAACAGCGGACCGGCGAGGTGCTGGACCTGCTCGGCGGCGTGGGGCGCAACGCCGCGCGCCTGGGTCTGGCCCTGCTGACCGTGTTGTTCCTGTACCGCGATGGCGAAAAGTTGCTTGCGCAGATCCGGCACGTGCTGGGGCGGTTTGTCGGGCAACGCGTCGAGGGCTATCTCGCTGCGGTCGGCGCGACCACACGCGCCGTGGTCTACGGGCTGGTGCTCACCGCCATCGCCCAGGGTGCCCTGGCCGGGCTCGGTTATTGGGTGGCCGGCGTGCACTCGCCGATGCTGCTGGCGGTGATGACGGCGATGATTGCGCTGATTCCGTTCGGTACCCCTTTCGTATGGGGCTCGATCGGCGTGTGGCTGCTGCTCACCGGCAAGACAGCCGCCGGCATCGGCCTGCTGATCTGGGGCATCGTGGTGGTGAGCTGGGTCGACAACCTGATCCGCCCGCTGGTGATCAGCAGTGCGACACAGATTCCTTTTTTGCTGGTGATGTTCGGCGTGCTGGGCGGTGTAGCCGCCTTCGGGCTGGTCGGCCTGTTCATCGGGCCGGTCGTGCTGGCCGTGATGATGGCCGTCTGGCGCGAGTGGCTGGGGCAACAAAAGGGCGCCTGAGTTGCACCACGGTGCGCGGCCCGGCGCGCCAGTGGCAATGCTGGCGTGGTCTCAGCGCTCCGGCGCGATCATCTCGGCGTAGTCGTAAAGTGCGCCCAGCACTTCCTGGCCGGCGGCGTCGGCGGATTCAGACAACTGGTCGATCTCCTCGAATAATTTCTCAACGGTCCGCGCGCCACCCGCCCCCTCGTGCAGGCGTGCCGAACGGTGCTCGTCCCACAATGACTGCTCGTCGGCCGTCAGGCTGGCCGGAAAGTTGCGCGCCCGATAACGAAACACGAGTTCGTCCAGCCGCCGGTCGTCAAAACTGTTGTGCGCTGCGGCCAGCTTCTCGGGGCTTTGTGAGCGCAGCTGGTTGAGCCGACGTCGGTCGCCCTGCCCGGTGAAGCCACCATACAAGTCTTCATCCACGTCGGGCGTGTCCTCGGGCGGGCGTGCAAAAACGGCGGGCCAGATGGCGGTCATGTCGGGCAGGTCGCGCGCGATGGCGGCATGCTGCAGGGCCTGGTCCACGTCGATGCTCCAGCGCTGCGCCATCGCCGGGGACAGGGTCCGCAGGTTGGACATCACCATCGGCGACTTGTTCAGGTGCACCGTCTTGACTGGCAGGCGCACCACGCCTTCGGGCAGCTCGGCGGAGCGCGTGAACATGCGCAGGCGGATCTCGTCGGCGTTCATCTGCGCCAGCATGGTCGGTGCATGGGACAGGTCCCAGGCAATGAGTTCGTTCTTGTTGGTGGGGTGCATCGCCAGCGGCCAAAGGATGGCCAGACAGCCGCGCTCGGCAGGGAACATGCCAGAGACGTGCAGGAACGGCCGCGCCGCCTGCGCCGTCGTGGGCAGGCCGAGCTCGTGCGCAACGCGGTCTTTCTTGCGCAGCCCGAGGCAGAAATCGAACAGGCGGGGTTGCTGGGTGCGCAGCAGGCGAGCCAGTGCCAGCGTGGCTCGCACGTCGCTCAGGGCGTCGTGCGCGGCCTCATGGGAGAGGCCGTTGGCGGCTGTCAGGTCGGTCAGCTTGAAGCTCGCGCTGCCGTCAGGCTTGCGTGGCCACACGATGCCCTCGGGCCGCAGCGCGTAGGCGGTGCGCACCACGTCGAGCAGATCCCAGCGGCCGCAATCGTTCTGCCACTCGCGCGCGTACGGGTCGATCAGGTTGCGCCAGAACATGAAGCGTGTGATTTCGTCGTCGAAGCGGATGGTGTTGTAGCCCACGCCGATGGTGCCCGGCAGGGCCAGCGCCTGCTCGATGCGGGCCGCGAACTGGTATTCGGGAACACCCTTTTGCAGGCACTCCTGCGGCGTGATGCCAGTGATCAGGCAGGACTGCGGATCGGGCAAAAAATCATTGGCCGGCTGGCAGTACAGCATCAGCGGCTCGCCGATCTCGCGCAGATCGCCATCGGTGCGAATGGCTGCGAACTGCGCCGGGCGGTCGCGCCGCACGCTGGCCCCGAAGGTCTCGTAGTCGTGCCATAGAAAGCTCAGGCTTGAGGCAGCAGGCGTGGTTTCGGGCAAGGGTGGCTCCGATCGGTTCAGGGGTCAGGCTAACGGCGGCGTGCTGAACGCACACCCGGCAATGCGGCGACGGTGCCCAGCACCCGCTGCATGCGCAGCGCGTCGGACACCTCCACCGTGAAGGTCATCCAGGCCGTGCCCTTGACCGACTGCGTCTGCACCCCGACGACGTTCATTTTTTCCTTAGTGAACACTTCCGAGATGTCGCGCAACAGACCCTGGCGGTCGGTGGCCTGGATCGCCACATCGACCGGGTACACGGCCGCAGCCTCGGCACGGGGCTGGCCCCAGCCGACGTCGATCACGCGCTCGCCGTTGCGGGCCACCATCTCGCGCAGGTTGGAGCAGTCGGCGCGGTGCACGCTCACGCCCTTGCCGCGGGTGACAAAGCCACAGATGGCATCGGGCGGGGCCGGCTTGCAGCACTTGGCCAGTTGGGTCATGAGCGAATCGATGCCCACCACCAGCACCCCACCGCCGCCCGAGCGGTCGTGCTGGCTGGGCTTGCGGATCAGCGGCGCGTCTTGAGGCGCTGCCAGTGGTTCGGCCGGCCGCAGCACCACTTCGATGTTGCGCAGCGAGAATTCGTCCTTGCCGACCACCTCGAACAGCGCGTCTGCGGAATCGAAACCCAGGCGGCCAGCCAGTTCCAGGTGGTTGACAGAAGTCTTGCCCTCGCGCTGCAACAGTTTCTCGACCGCCTCGCGGCCGCGCGCGATGGTCTCGTGGGTGGCCTGGGCATTGAACCAGGCCCGCACTTTGGCCCGTGCCCGGTGGCTCGCCAGGAAGCCCAGCTCGGCATTGAGCCAGTCGCGCGAGGGCCCGCCCTCCTTGACGGTGCTGACCTCGACCGTCTGGCCATTCTTGAGCGGTGTGTTGAGCGGCACCATGACGCCGTCGACACGCGCGCCGCGGCAACGGTGGCCCAGGTTGGTGTGGACGCTGTAGGCGAAATCCACCGCTGTGGCTCCCTGGGGCAGCTCGATGATGGCGGCATCGGGCGTGAGCACGTAGATGCGGTCGTCGAACATGCCTTCGCCCTGCGCACCGGAGAGGTCACGCTCCCAGGCCAGCAGCTGGCGCAGCACCGCGATCTTGGCGTCGTACCGGCCGCTGGCAGAAACACCGGCATACCCCTTGGTGCCGGCCTCCTTGTAGGCCCAGTGGGCGGCGACGCCGTGTTCGGCATGGTCGTGCATGGCCTGGGTCCGGATCTGCACCTCGATCGGCTGTTGCAGGCCGTCGCGCACGATGGTGTGCAGCGACTGGTAACCATTGGCCTTGGGACGGGCCACGTAGTCGTCGAACTCCTGCGGTACCGGCGTGAATTGGCTGTGCACGAAACTCAGTGCCTGGTAACAGTCGGCCACCGATGCCACGATGATGCGCAACCCGCGGATGTCATACACCTGGGCGAAATCGAGCGATTTGCCGCGCATCTTCTTGACGATGCTGTAGATGTGCTTGGGCCGGCCCTGCACGGTGGCGGCAATGGCCTCGCGGCGCAGGTCGGCCTCGAGGGTGGCACGCAGCTGCTCGATGCCGCTTTCGCGCTCGCCACGCTTGTGCTCCAGCAAGCGCGCGATCTCACGGTAGGCGTCGGGCTCCAGGAAGCGAAAGGCCAGGTCTTCGAGCTCCCACTTGATCTCCCAGATGCCCAGCCGGTTGGTAAGCGGCGCAAACACCTGCAGCGATTCGCGCGCCAGGCCCGGTGGCACCGGCAGCTTGCTGGCCGCAAAGTGGCGCAGGGTCTGCAGGCGCGAGGCCAGGCGCAGCATCACCACGCGCAGGTCGCGCGAGAAGGCCAGCAGCATCTTGCGGATGTTCTCGGTCTGCATGGCGGCGGTCTGGGCCATGGGGGCAGCCAATGCGGCGCCGCTGGCTGCCGGTTGGCTCATGCGCGCCTGGCGCTGAACGCGCACCAGATGGGTGGTCTCCATGGCCAGCGCGGCCAGGTTGGCACCAAAACTCTTGGCAATGACCTCCTGGGGGCGGTTCAGGTGGTCACAGGCGTACACCAGATAGCTGGCAGCCTGCATCGACTCCGAACCGCCAATGGTCTTGAGGATGGCCACCACCGCGTCCGCGTGGGCGAGCGTGTTCTCGCCGGTGTCGAGGGTCTCGCCAGCGATCAGGGGGAGCGCAAAGCCGCGGGCCCGCAGCAGCGCATCGGGCTGATCTGCCACCCATTCGGCTGTCGCCTCTGCCACGCGCGACGGCGCGGCGGGAGACAGTTCGGCGTGGCGGCTTTTCATGCGGGTGCGCGATCAGTCCAGCAGAAAGCGGGCTACGCAAGCGACCTGATCATCCGCCACCAGCGTAGGCGCATGCCCGACACCGGCAAACTCCACGACGTGGGCTTGGGGACCACGCTGCGCCATGGCCGCGGCGGTCTCGCGGGTCAGCATGTCGGAGTCGGCGCCGCGCATCAGCAAGGTGCTGGCCCGGATGTTGTCGTACAGTTGCCACAGCATCGCCTCGCCCTGGGCCGATGCCTCGGCGGTGGTGGCACGCACCGGCACCGCAATGGCCGGGTCGTAATGCAGGGTCAGCGCCCCGCCCTGCCCCTGCACCGGCCGGACCATGTGCTGCGACAGTGCCAGCCACTGCGCATCGGTATGCGGACCGAACGTGGCCGAGATGGCCCGCATGGCAGAGGCGGCAGCCTCCAGAGACTCGAAACGGCCGGTATCGCCCAGATAGGTCTTGATGCGTTCGATCGCCTCCCAGCGGATGGCCGGGCCCACATCGTTGAGCACCAATCGGCGCACCGGTACCGGCAACGGCAGGCCGGGCTGGCCGCACACCACCATGCCGATCAGCCCGCCCATGCTGGTGCCGACCCAGTCGAGCACCACCGGCTTCAGTTGGGCCAGCAAGGCGAGCATGTCGCCCGCATAGGCGGGGATCTGGTAGCCGGACGGGTCCTTCAGCCAGTCGCTGCGGCCGCGGCCCACCACATCCGGGCAGACGACGCGCAGCGGTAAGTCTGCGCGCGCGCACAGTGCACGTGCCAACACGTCGAAATCACGCCCCTGGCGCGACAGGCCATGCACACACACCACCACATGGGCGGCAGTCGGGTCGCCCCACTGCCAATAAGCCATGCGGTGCCCGCCCTGGGCATCGGGGCAGGCAACAAAATGGAGTGCGGGTTCAGTCATGGTTGAACAGCAGTGTAGGAGCGCGTACGCAGCGGCAGGATAATCAACCTGACTGATCGTAATTCAATTGAAGGACCTGCCATGCTCAAGGGAAAGACTGCACTCGTCACCGGCTCCACCAGCGGTATCGGACTGGGCCTGGCCCATGCCCTGGCCGCCCAAGGTGCCGACATCGTACTCAATGGCTTTGGTGATGCCAGCGGCCCGCAAGCCGCCATTGCCGCCCATGGCGTGCGCGTGGGTTACCACGGTGCCGACATGAGCAAACCCGCCGACATCGAGGCCATGATGGCTTATGCCGCAGCCCAGTTCGGCCGGGTCGACATTCTGGTCAACAACGCCGGAATCCAGCATGTGTCACGCATCGAGAGTTTCCCGCCCGAGCGCTGGGACGCGATCATCGCCATCAATCTGAGCAGCGCCTTCCATGCCACCCGGCTGGCCCTGCCGGCCATGCAGGCCGCCAACTGGGGCCGCATCATCAATGTGGCCTCGGTGCACGGGCTGGTGGCGTCGGCCGAGAAGTCGGCCTATGTCGCGGCCAAGCACGGTATCGTCGGCCTGACCAAGGTCACCGCGCTCGAAAATGCCACCTCTGGCGTTACTTGCAACGCCATCTGCCCGGGCTGGGTGCTGACCCCGCTGGTGCAAAAGCAGGTGGACGCGCGGGCAGCCTCGGCCAAGGTATCGGATGCCGAGGCCAAGCGCCAGTTGCTCGGCGAGAAGGAGCCTTCGATGCAGTTCACGACCCCCGAGGAGCTGGGTGCACTGGCGGTGTTCTTCTGCTCGCCTGCGGGCAACAATGTGCGCGGGGTGGCCTGGAACATGGATGGGGGCTGGGCGGCGCAATAAGTTGAATGGTGTGTCAGGCAGGGCCCAGGCACTCGTCGCGGGTCTACCCGCCCTGGCTACTGTTTCGGCGGCTCGTCGGGCCCCTTGGTTCGATCACAGCAGATTGCAATGGATGTCGGCTGTCACAGCCGGGTGGGTCCATCGACCAGGCAGATTTCACCCTCGGAAGGCATCGATCTTGGCGTCCGGCCAGGACCCAGACCAGGGAAAAACAATGAACGACCGCATTTTCTAGCTCAGCGCTGTAAAAGGCCGTTCAACCTGTAGTCAAGACTACCAGTGGTCAGGTGGACTCGCAGTTGCGCTGTGCTCTGACAAAGCCACCATTCACGGCATTGGCCGGCAGCCAGTCACTGTTCCTCGGAACCAATGCCGGCGATGATCTGTGGTTGCTGGTGAGTCGCTGACGCGTGGCCACCTTCGTTCCTCGTGAGGCGAAAGATCGATTCCCGGGTTGTGCAGCTCAGTGACACCAATAGGGATCGTCAAATGCCTTTCCCACCTCGCTGCAGCACCCCAGAAGCAGGTCTTTCAAGTGTTCGAATTCAGACGCTGAGACCTCGTCCTGCAGGAAGCACAGGGCGATGCCGATCATGTGACCGTCGGCGCTGCGAACGGCCGACGCGACGGCTTCGATTCCTCGATCCGCACTGTCATTGAGCCGCGTCCACTTGCGTGCTCTGGCGGCATCGAGTTCCATCAACAGCCGGTCCCGGGTCATGCGGTAGCGCAATGGCGGGTAGGTGAGCAGCTTGGGGAGAAATTTGCGCACCTGGCGGCTGTCCGTTCTCATCAGGAGGGCTTTGCCCACGGCGGTCGCAAATGCGGGAATCATGGTTCCTTCCGACGCGACGAACCGGATCGGGTTGTCGGACTCCACGCACTCGATGATCAGCGCGTCGGTTCCCTGCAAGGTCGAAATGTAGGCAGTGACCGACTTTTTCGCGACGATCTTTTGAAGCTGCGTCCGGGCCGCCTTGAGCAGATGGTCGAACTCGTTGCCTCTCAGGTCAGCGAGGCGGCGAAGTTCATGACCCGCTTCGTATCCAATGTTTCGGCCGAGGTGCGTCAGAAGACCCTGGCCCTCCAGCGTCTTGAGCAGTCGTGATGTTGAGCTTGCCGGCAGTCGCAGTTCGGCCGCAACGTCCGACACCCTGAGATGGCGGCGTGTTTCTGACAACAGCCGCAGCGCCAGCATGCCTTTTTCAAGCGAGCTCATTTTCCATATGCAGCAACAACAATGCTGTCTATTGGACAACATTGCTGAAAAGAAGACAAGAATCTACGATGGCACACGTTGTTGGCGATAGTGGAATCAGCTCCGGCAGTTTTTTCCAGCTGGTGACGAGGCGTCGTTCGTCAGCGGGCCTTTGCCGACGGCGGAAGGTGCCGTCGAGGCGTCCAAGCAGGGCCGTCAAAGATTCAATCAACACAAAACGGAGAACGCATGAACCGCATACTGAGGTCACACGATTGGTTTCAGCGCAAAGGCCTGGACGGCTTCATCTACCGCGCATGGTTAAGAAACCAGGGTCTGCCAGACGATGCACTTGATGGTCGACCCGTCATTGGCATCTGTAACTCCTGGTCAGATTTGACGCCTTGCAATGGCCACTTCCGGGAACTCGCCGAACACGTCAAGAAAGGCGTGCTGGACGCTGGTGGCTTGCCGCTGGAATTTCCGTCCATGTCACTGGGCGAGACGTTGATGCGTCCCACGGCTATGCTGTATCGCAATCTGGCGGCCATGGACGTCGAAGAAACCTTGCGCGCCAACCCCATTGACGGTGTCGTGCTGTTGATGGGATGCGACAAGACAACACCGGCGTTGATGATGGGAGCTGCAAGCGTCGATCTGCCCACCGTGGGTGTTTCGGGCGGACCGATGAAGAAGGCGCACTACCAGGGGCAACCCATCAGCGTCACGATGATGTGGAAGATGTCCGAGGATGTACGTGCCGGCACCATGTCGCAGGCCGACTTTCGCGGTGTGGAGTCCTGCCTGAACTCGTCGATCGGTCACTGCATGATCATGGGGACGGCCTCGACCATGGCCTCGATGGTGGAGGCGCTCGGGATTGGCCTGCCGGGTAACGCCGATACACCTGCCGTCGATGCCGGAAGGTCGCGTCTGGCGCGTGAGGCCGGCCGTCGTGCGGTTGCCCTGACGCTGGAGGGCACCAGGATGTCCAGCATCTGCAGCATGAAAGCGTTTGAGAACGCGATTCGCGTGCTGGCAGCCGTCGGAGGCTCGACCAATGCGGTCATTCACCTGACCGCCATTGCACGGCGGCTTGATTTGCCACTGCGCCTTACCGATTTCGACCGCCTCACCGCAGATGTCCCGACGCTTGTAAACATCCAGCCGGCCGGAACATACGTCATGGAGGACTTTTACCGCGCTGGTGGCGTGAGGGCGGTCATGAGGGAGTTGGGCAAGGCAGGGTTGCTGCATGGTGACTGCCTGACGGTGACGGGGCAAGCGATATCGTCGAGTTACGAAACGGCCGAGGTGTTTGATCGCGCGGTGATTCACCCCTACGACGCTGCTTTCAAGCCAAACACGGCCCTTGCCGTGCTGGAAGGCAATCTGTGTCCCGGGGGCGCAGTCATCAAAGTTGCCGCAGCGTCCGAGCATCTGCTGCAGCACAAAGGTCCGGCAGTGGTTTTCGACACGGTCGATGTGCTCCACGCGCGCATGGCGGATGAAGACTTCGACGTGCCAGATGATGCGGTGCTTGTTCTGCGCAACTGCGGGCCCAAGGGATACCCGGGCATGCCAGAGGTGGGCAACATGCCGCTTCCCAAGAAGGTGTTGCAGCGCGGCATCCGGGATATGGTGCGCGTCACGGATGCGCGCATGAGTGGCTCGGCTTTTGGCACGGTGGTACTCCATGTCAGCCCCGAGGCTTCGTCGGGCGGTCCGCTGGCGATCGTTGAGGAAGGCGACATGGTGGAGCTGGATCTGGCGCAGAGAAGATTGACGTTGCACGTCAGCGAGGAAGATATCGCCCGGCGGCAACTCCAACATGCGCAAGGCAGGCTGGCGGTTGCCAGAGCGGCACCCCGGTCCGGATATGTAGGCCTTTACCGGGCACACGTCAATGAAGCCAGCGAAGGTGCGGACCTCGACTTTCTCGTGGGTTGCCGCGGCGATGCCGTGCCGCGTGACAGCCACTGAGCCAGGGGGAAAATATGCTGTCAGGAAAGACTGTTCTCATCACCGGTGCAGGGCAGGGCATCGGACTGGCAACCGCGAAGCTGGCGCTTCGTAAGGGTGCCAGGGTGATCGCGCTGGACCGCAATGGCCCGCTGCTGCAGCAAGCGTTTCCCGAGCCTGACACGATCAAGCTGGAAGTGGATGTATCCGACGAGGCCGGTCTGCGCAGGCACGGAGACACCCTGGCCGAGGTGGATGGCGTTGTCAACGCCGCCGCCATTGTTTTTGAGGGACACCTGCTGGCCTGTTCGTCCATGGATCTGCGGCAATCCCTGGAGGTCAATGTGCTCGGCATTCATCACATTCTGCAGCTGGTGCTTCCGGGAATGCTGAAAAGGCGCTTTGGCTCCATCGTCAACATCGCTTCGATCGTTTCCAGTGTCAAAGGTCTTCCCAACCGCTATGCGTACGGGGCGTCAAAGGGTGCTGTTATCGGGCTCACGAAGGCAGTCGCAGCCGATTTTGTCAGCCAGGGGCTGAGATGCAACGCGGTTTGCCCCGGAACGGTGGATACCCCGTCACTGCACCAACGCATTGCCAGTGCTGTGGACCCCGTCAAGGCACTTGCCGATTATGCAGCCAGGCAGCCAATGGGCCGGCTGGCCCGCGCGGATGAAATTGCGCCGATCATCTGTCACTTGCTGTCTGACGATTCGTCATTCACAACTGGCAGTGTGTTTGTGTGTGACGGTGGTATTTGCATGTGATTTTCATCAAGACAGGGGCTATCCGAAACCCGGTCGCGCAGGCGCTGCAGCAAGCGAGCTGTGAATGACGCTGTACGAAGACTGGCTCCTAGCGGGAATACCCTCATTTTTTTGAAGCGATATGGTCATACGATCGGTTGTATGGTGAGTCATGTTCAGGAACGTCCACGGAAATACGATCGGCCACCGCGTCGATGCCATCGTCGCGGGGCGCTGCGCCGTGGATGTTGAGAAATTGCTGGCCTCGCGCCGCTGTCTTCCGCTGTTGAGCCGTCCGGCGCGGCAGCGCAAGGCTGCTTAAGGCCTCAGGAAGCGGGCAGGAAATGAACTTGCAAAACACAACGGACGTGTCAATCCACCGGTTTTTCAAGCTGCTTGAGTTGCTGGTTGTCGTTTGCATGGTTGCCATGGTGATCATGGTCTTCGGCAACGTGGTGCTGCGTTATGGATTCAATTCCGGCATTTCAGTTTCCGACGAGATGTCGCGCTACTGCTTTATCTGGCTCACGTTCATTGGCGCAATGGTCGCCATGCGGGAGGGTAGACACCTGGGTGTGGACACCGTGGTCAAGCATCTGCCGTTGATGGGCAAGAAGGTTTGCCTGTTCCTGAGCGAAGCGCTGATGCTGTTTTGCAACGGTTTGTTTTTCCTGGGTACCTGGAAGATGCACGAACTGCAGGTGAGCAATGTGTCGGTGGTGGTGGGCATCTCGATGATCTGGATTTACGGCATTGGCTACGTCGTCGCGACGGTCATGGGCATCATCAATGTCAATGTCCTGTACCGCCTGCTTGCCGGCAGGATCCGCGACGACGAACTCATCCAGGTGATCGAGACTGAAGGCCTTGCTGACGCCGGGAAAAACATGCAGGTAAACAAGGGATGACGGTCACCGTATTCATTCTGTCCCTCCTGGCGGCCATGGCGATTGGCATGCCGATCGCCTATGCACTGCTGGTCTGCGGTGTGACGCTCATGGCTTATCTGGCAGCTACCAGTGGGCTGGTGGCCTTCGACAGCCAGATCCTGGCCCAGCGTTTTGTCGACGGCGCCGACAACTTTCCACTGCTGGCCGTGCCCTTCTTTCTGCTGGCTGGCGAATTCATGAACGCGGGCGGGCTGAGCCGCCGCATCGTGAACTTGGCCATGGCCTGGGTCGGGCATTTTCGCGGCGGCCTGGGTTACGTGACGGTGATTGCCGCGGTGATCATGGCCTCGCTGTCGGGATCTGCCGTGGCCGATACGGCGGCGCTGGCCGCATTGTTGATCCCCATGATGCGAGCGGCCGGCTACGACGTCGGGCGGGCCTCGGGGCTGATTGCCTCGGGTGGCATCATAGCCCCGGTCATTCCGCCGTCGATTGGTCTGATTATTTTCGGGGTAGCCGGCAATGTGTCCATCACCAAGCTGTTCCTGGCAGGCATCGTGCCCGGGCTGCTGATGGGCCTGGCCATCGGCCTGACGTGGTGGTGGCTCGCAAGAAAAGAGAACGTTCTTCCCGCGCCGAAACTGGGCACCGCCGATCGCCTGCGCATCACGGCGCAAGGCGGCTTTGCGCTGGCCTTGCCCGTCGTCATCATCGGTGGCATGAAGTTTGGCGTGTTCACGCCGACCGAGGCGGCAGTGGTGGCAGCGGTTTACAGCTTTGTCGTGGGCATGTTCATTTACCGCGAGCTCAGATGGTCGGCGCTGTACGGGCTCATACTGTCGGCGGGCAAGACAACGGCCGTGGTGATGTTCCTGGTGGCCGCAGCCATGGTCAGCGCCTGGCTGATCACCGTGGCCAATATTCCGACGGAAGTTGCCGAAATGCTGACACCTTTCATGGACAACAAGATGCTGCTGATGGTGGTGATGATGGTGCTCGTCGTGCTTGTCGGCACAGCGCTCGACTTCACTCCCACGGTATTGATCCTTACGCCGGTGCTGATGCCGGTGGTGCTCAAGGCCGGCATCGACCCGGTGTACTTCGGCATCATGTTCATCATGAACAACGCCATCGGCCTGATCACGCCGCCAGTGGGTACCGTGCTCAATGTGGTGTGCGGCGTTGCAAAAATCAGCATGGACACCGCGTTCAAGGGGGTTCTTCCCTTTTTGCTGGCGCAGCTGGGCGTGTTGGCCCTGCTGATCGCGTTTCCCGCCATCGTCACCGAGCCTCTCAAGTGGCTGATGCGGTGATTTCCCTTTCCCAACCCCTGTCGTTCAATTAAAGGAGACAACCATGTTTTTCAAACGCAGAACCCTCGCCTCGGCCCTGGCCGCCGCCGCCTTGCTGGTGGCAACCTCCAGCTTCGCGCAGTTTGCCGACCGCACGATCAAGTTCACCAACGGTGTCAACGAGGACCACCCGGTCGGCGTCGGCGTCAAGAAGATGCAGGAAGTGTTGGCCGCCAGGACCGGCGGCAAGATGAAGATCAACGCCTTCTGGGGCGGTTCCGCCGGCGGCGATCTGCAAGCCACGCAGGCGCTGCGCGCTGGCACCCAGGAAATGGTCTGCACCTCCAGCTCTCCGCTGGTCGGCATCGTCAAGGAACTCGGCGCTTTCGACCTGCCTTTCCTGTTTGCCAACGAAAAGGAAGCCGACGCGGTGCTCGACGGTCCGGCGGGCGTGTACTTCAACAAGAAGCTGGAAGAGGCCGGACTGATCAACCTCGCTTACTGGGAGAACGGTTTCCGCAACCTGACCAACAGCAAGCGGCCGGTCACCAAGGCGGAAGATTTTGCAGGTGTCAAGGTCCGCGTGATGCAGAACAACATCTTCCTGGACACCTTCAAGACGCTGGGCACCAACGCCGTACCCATGGCTTTTGGCGAAGTGTTCACCGCACTGGAAACCAAGACCATCGATGGCCAGGAGAATCCCTTCGTCACCATTGAGACCTCGAAGTTCAATGAGGTGCAGAAGTACCTCAGCGTGACGCGCCACGCCTATACGCCGTTCCTGGTGCTGTACAGCAAGCGGCTCTGGGACCAGTTGTCCCCGCAGGAGCAGGCGGTATTGCGTGAAGCCGCCATGGAAGGCCAGAAAGTTCAGCGGGCGGCCAACCGTACCCTCAATGAGAGGTCGCTTGCCAACCTCCGCAAGACCATGACCGTCAACGAGGTGAGCTCGGCCGAGCAGAAACGCATGTTCGACATGGTCAAGCCGGTATATGACAAAAACATTCCGACCATCGGCACCGAGCCCGTCAATTTGGTGATGGACGCGCTGAAGAAGGCGCGCGGCGGCTGACCGGCTTCTCTGCCGGGATCGTTGCAAGGCCGCCAGGGGGTAACCCTTGCGGCCTTTTTCACGGAGCAAAAATTGAAAATCACCAAAGTTGAAACCCTGCGCCTGGGTGAGTTTCCCAACATCATCTGGGTGCGCGTTCATACCGACGAGGGCCTGATCGGCCTCGGCGAGACCTTCATGGGGGCAGCGGCTGTCGAAGCCTACATCCACGAATGGGCCGGGCCCAAGCTGCTGGGCAAGGACCCACTGGCCATCGAGGCGCGCAACAAGGACCTCACAGGCTATCTCGGATGGCGCGGCTCCGGTGTGGAAACGCGCGGCAACTCGGCCATCGATATCGCACTATGGGACATCTTCGGCAAGGCGGCCAACATGCCGTTGCACACCGCGCTGGGCGGCAAGAGCCGCGAGAGCATACGCATCTACAACACCTGCGCGGGCTACCAGTACGTTCGCAGCACCATCAACCAGAGTAGCGCCAACTGGGGCATCGGTGACGCCAAAAAGGCCGACTCCGGGCCGTATGAAGATCTGGAAGGTTTTCTGCATCGGGCCGATGAACTCGCCGAATCGTTGCTCTCCGAAGGAGTGACGGCCATGAAGATCTGGCCCTTCGACCCGGCGGCCGAAAAAAGCGACGGGCAATACATCAGCAACGCCGACCTCGACCTGGCACTGGAGCCGTTTCGCAAGATACGCAGCGCGGTGGGGGAGCAGATGGACATCATGGTCGAGTTCCACAGCCTGTGGCGACTGCCGATGGCGCAGAAGATCGCCCGCGCGCTCAAACCCTTCAACACCTTCTGGCACGAAGACGCGATACGCATGGACTCGCTGGACCTCCTCAGACAATATGCGAAAGATTGCGATGCGCTGATCTGTGCCAGCGAGACGCTGAGTTACAAGTGGGGCTTCAAGGACTACTTGCAGACCGGTGTGGCGGGGGTGGTGATGCTCGATTTGAGTTGGTGTGGCGGCCTGTCCGAGGCGCGCAAGATTGCCGCCATGGCCGACGCCTGGCAGCTACCGGTTGCACCGCACGACTGCACCGGACCGGTGGTCTGGGCGGCGTCGAGTCACCTGTCATTGCACGCGCCCAATGCTCTGGTGCAGGAAAGCGTGCGCGCGTTCTACAGCGGCTGGTACAAGGAACTCGTGACCGAGTTGCCAATGGTCCACCAGGGGATGCTGTCACTCAGCGACAAGCCCGGTCTGGGGTTGGAGCTGCTACCCGATTTGCATCGGCGCAGGGATGCGACGCTGCGGGTAGCGCAATAGCCGATTGCACATCATGAACATCCGCTCGGTAGAACCTTTCATCCTGCATGTGCCCGTCACGAGCGGGGGCATCAGCGACAGCACCCACAGCATTTCGCACTGGGGCGTGGTGGGCGTGGCAATCCAGCGCGAGGACGGACTGACCGGCTACGGTTTTACCGGCACCCACGCCCATCTGGCCAGTGACCAGCTGATTGCGCGCTGCATCGCCAGTTGCCTGGCGCCGCTCCTGCTGGGGCAGGACGCGGGCGATATTGCGCGCCTTTGGCAGACAATAGCGCGCAACCCGGCGTTGCAGTGGGTAGGCCGTGCTGGCATCACCACACTGGCCCACGCCGCTGTGGATGTGGCCTTGTGGGACCTGAAAGCCAAGGCAGCCGGGCAGCCCCTGTGGAAGCTGCTGGGCGGACAAGTGCGCGACAAGGTGCGTGCCTACAACACCGACATCGGCTGGCTGAGTATTCCAGACGACGCGCTGGTGGAGGGTGCCGCGGTGGCGGTGCAGCAGGGCTTTACCGGCATCAAGGTCAAGGTTGGCAGCACGGTGGAGCGAGACCTTCGCCGCCTCGGGGCGGTACGCCGTGCCATCGGCGAATCCATCACGATGGCCATCGACGGCAACGGTAAATGGGATCTGGCAACCTGCCAACGCTTTTGCTCCGGTGCGCAGGATCTCGACATTTTCTGGTTTGAAGAGCCCCTATGGCACGACGATGTCAAGGGCCATGCCCAGTTGGCGCGCAGCACCAGCATCCCGGTAGCGCTTGGCGAGCAGCTTTACACGACCGATGCCTTCTCCGAATTTTTCGCCCAGCAGGCGATCCACTGGGTGCAGCCCGATGTCACCCGCATGGCCGGCCTCACCGAGGTGCTGCGCGTGTGCGACATGGCCAGCGCCTTCCGCCTGCCGGTAGCACCGCACGCCGGCGAAATGAGCCAGGTTCATGTGCATGTGTCGTATGCCCATATGGCCTGCACGGTTCTCGAGTACATACCCTGGATCCAGCAATGCTTTACCGATCCCGCCCTTGTCGTCGACGGGTACTTCTGTCTGCCCCAGGTCCCTGGCGCAGGCACCACACCCACGGTGGACGCCCTGGCGCGTTATCGCCAACCGGTAGTCTGAGCCGTGGCAATGGCGAGGGCACCGGTACCGGGCGTTGCGCATCACCGTTCGCGCGTGATCGATGGCCAGCTCTGTGGCAAAGACAACCTCGCGCTACGGGTTGGCAAAGTGGTCAACAAGTACAAGACGGCCAAGCACTTCGAGTTGGACATTGGAGAGGCAACGCTTGGCTGGAGCCGCCGCCAGGACCGGATCGATGCAGAGGCGGCGCTGGACGGGTTGTACATCATCCGCACCCAGTAGCCCCTGCGCACATGGATGTGCCGGGTTGTGTGCGCAACTACAGGGCCCTCTCGCCGCTGGCGGGCGTTCAAGCGCCAATCTTCGAAGTGATGACGACCCCCACCGCGGCGCAGCGCCGTGCATTCGAGTCGATCGAGCACATCACCCGTAGACAGAACGCGGAACCCCGAATCCACTGCAAACCCGCGTCACAACAGGACAAACTCGCTCTCGGTGGGGCGGAACTTCAGCTTGGAAGCTGACGCCAGAGGGGCATCCACGATGGGCCAGGGTCTTTTCCCGCGCACCATCGCCAATTTACGGCAGCCTCCGAGGGAAAGCGGCCGGACGTCACCCTGGTGGGCTCGCAACACTCGAATACCGCGCGTTTGGCGGCAAGCTGCGCAAGGTCGGTTGCGCCTGGGCGCGGACTCTGGTCCGCCAACACGCGGCCGCTGATAATGGGCGAATGAAAACGCTGATCCGCCATGCAAGTGAGGTCTGCACCGCGCTGGTGGGCGCGGCTGCGGTCATGGTCGCAATGGGCGCAGCGGCCACGCCTGCAGTGCCTGCAGCGCCATCGCCTGTGCAGACGCAGGTGCATGCATTCGACGGCCACCGCGTGAAGCTGGACGTGTACCCGGCTGCCGGTCCGCTGCGCGGGGCTGCAATCCTCTCGCACGGCTTCACGCGCAGCCGGCGCACGCTGGCGGGCCATGCGCAGGCGTTGGCCGACGTAGGTGTGCTGGCTCTGACGCCAGACCTGCCCTGCACCTTCGACTTTCGCTGCAACGCCAGGGCCCTCGCCGCGCTGGTGGGCTCGCTGCGGGCGGGCGGGACCTTCGGCGCGCCTGTGGAAAAGGTCATGCTTGTGGGCTTTTCCGCCGGTGGGCTGTCCAGCCTACTGGCTGCGGACACGCCCGGCGTGGTCGGCCTCGTCGGCCTGGACCCGTTCGACCGCACGATGTCTGGCGAGACTGAGCGCTTGGGCTTTGCGGCGGCCGGCCGGCTGCGTACCGGGACGCTGCTGCTGCGCGCACCGCCGTCGCGCTGCAACGCCGAAGCCGTGGCAGCACCCTGGGGCACCGTGCTGCCGGTGTTGTGGCGCGACGAACTGATCGCGGGCGCGTCGCACTGTGACTTCGAGTCGCCCACCGACTGGGTATGTCGCTTGGCGTGTGGCGATACCAACCCGGAGCGCCAGCAGCAGGTGCGTCAGGGGCTGCTGGACGCCGCGGCACGCTGGCTTCGCTGAGCGGGCCGACTGGGGGATCACCAGGTTCAGGGTCCGTGCGCAGCTCCTTGCCGTGTGCATCGGCAAGCCCGCATACGCCGCAGCAAATTGTGAGAGCGCGGTTTTGTTCCTGGGGAGTTCGTGACTTTGGTGATTACTGTCCCTGTCCGCTCGATCGGGCGGACAGGGACAGGCGTGGCAATGGATGTAATTCTGTGATGCCGAGACGGCGGTGGGGTCGGGGCAGGCAATCCGAACTGTGCAGGTTTTGAACCAGGACGGTGGAGCCGCTAATCGCCCACAAAATCCAGTCAAGCTGCCGGCTTCGACAGCGGCATATTGGTGTGCTGGTATCTGTCGCGCCATAGAAGGCCATGGGCCACTGTGTAGTCTTCAAGTACAAAAGTCTCACGGATAGGTGTTCCGAAAGCCTGAGGCTAAATATGCCTGCAAAAATCAGCCTCCCCCGGAAACCCGCGTGGCTGAATCTACCGCGATGTCGGCAGTCGCAAGTGCCACCTCGACACCCGACGGGCAGTGCTGCTGCTGGGCCCGAGCGGACGATAAGGTGTGCCTGACACCACTCATGATGGGTTCGGGCGCGTCAGCCTCCCCCGCTCTACAAGTGACTCGTTCAGCTCTCGACCCCGTCGATAGCGTTTTGCAGGATCTCGTTGAGCCTGAGCAATTGCCTGAAATCACGGACGAGATTGCCAGTCAAATCTCGAGAACCAAACTCCTTCATGGTGAGCGTCTTGCAGACAAAAAATGTCTTCAGCTTGATCCATTCAATGTCAGGGTGATCCGGATCAAAACCGCGTGGGCATTTTTGAGCTTTAGCCATGGGTTCGAAGCCAGACTTGAAACTCTTTCTAAAATCTTTATCTGAAAACAGATTCTTAAACGGTTCCGAGTCGTCCGCTATCGCCTGCCTGACACGTCGAGTCTGAAGCGAAGATGCCATGTACAGGCCGCCAGCGACAACGACGCCCTTCCATTGGGGGTCGTTGGGCAACAGACCAAAGAACAAGAGGGGATTTTTTTCGAAGCGGCTTTGCGCTGGACGGGTCGCGATGTAAGAAACCCAATCCTTGAATTGAGCACCGTCCAAGGTAACTTTATTGGAGGGTTTCTTGATGCGACCAATTCCCCTCGTCGGAAAATGATAGCCCTGCGCTTCTATCGCAAGCTCTTGTTTTAGAGTGTCGGCCAAGGCCAGCAGCGGCGCTCGGATCAGTCGTTGATACTCGGTATCATGGTGTTCCAGCCAGTCCGCGTGATCCTGTTTGCCAGCCAATTTCAAGAATTTCAGTGACTCTTCTGAAAATGTCACTGAAGTAGACGTGTTGTTCAATTCAATCCTCGGTAAAAAAACAGAATCAGCGAAAAAGCTGACTCCAGCGCGCGGCGAGTTCATCGTACAGGGAACAACTCGGGCTGTTTCAGTTGCCCACAGTCGATCACCGCGATCACGAACGCAGGTGCCGCCGTCACGCCCAGGACGGCCCACTCCAGCGGCAGACCGGCGACCACCGCGGCCACCTGGCCGGCCGCCAACATGGGCGCCACGGCGTGGGCTGACGAACCGCCTTTGAGCCCATCCGCCACAACCTCCAGGAATGCACCCTATGCGGCTAGCGATGCGAACACGACTAAGTGCCCGTAGGCGAGCATTCCGAGACCCAGATGGTGCTCGCCGACGGCATGGTGCAGTTGCGAAGCGGCCGCCGCGATGGCCACGACAAAGGTCAGGTCGAACAGCCGCTCAAGCGGCGTGGACACACGGTTCGTTTCGTGGATGTCGCGGCCGGCCATACGGACGGTTGGCCGTGACGGGCGCACCCTTGAACGCGTGGAGTTGGGCCGGCACATCCCAATGCTCTTCGGCCGGCGCGCCCGCACCGCTGGGCCCTGCGCCCGACGCCACCTTCCGTTTGCAACTCTGGTCTGCAGATACCCGGGTGTCCATCAGGTCACCGGGCACCAGCGCTGCACCGCCTCGGCCGTGTCGAATGGCCCCGTGTTGAAACAGATGCGCGCCTGCGGGGCATGCGCATGGACCACGTTGAGCACTTTCTCAAACAGCAGGAAGTTTTTGTCGATTGTGCGCACACCGGCACCGATCACGACACAGTCGTAGCGGCGCTTCTGCAACGTCGCTCGGATCACGTCCTCTGCGGTTTCGCCAAAATCGGTCAGGCACAGCATGGCGTCGTAACCCAAGCTGTTCAGTGCAGCGATGTCCTTGTCCAGCCCCCCTTGAACCTTCTCGGCCGTCATGCCAGGATAGGCGGCGTAGGCCGGATCTGCGAAGTTGATGAGATGCGGCTTCAGGCCAACTGACAGAACAGATTTTTTTGAGGTCATGGTGTTTCTCTGGTTGATTGTGGAAAGCTTTTGAGAGTGTGACGCACAGGGTGGTCCACAACGGCGGGCTTGCTCGGTGTCCCTCGGCGCCTGATCGCTGCCTGTCAGCGGCCAGGTGCGGCGACGTGCAGGATCATCTTCCCTCGCGCCTTGCCGCTTTCTCCCAGGAGATGCGCCTGCGCCGCATCGGCGAACGCGAACTCCTGGCCGACGACGATGCGCAAGCGCCCGTCATCGACCCGCTGGACCAGTTGCGCAAGCACCGCCCCGCGCGGCTGCGTGAAGACGAAGGCCGCGCGCACACCTGCGGCGGCCGCGCGTTCGGGCGGCGGCGGCATGGCGGTGGCAACGAGGATCCCGCCCCGGCGCAGCGTGGCCCAGGAAGCTTCCTGCGACGGCCCGCCCACGGTGTCGAGCACGATGTCCATGTCGCGCGCGCGCTGCTCGAGGCGCTGCGTGCGGTAGTCGATTACTTCGTCGGCTCCCAAACTCCTGACCAAGGCCAGACCGTCGCCGCTGGCGGTGGCGGTGACATGGGCACCGTGCTCTTTGGCCAGTTGCACGGCGACTGCGCCAAGCGCTCCGGCGCCACCGTGGATCAACACCCGCATGCCGCGTTCGACCCGTCCGGTCTCGATCAAGGCGGTCCACGCGGCCTGGCCCGCCATGGGCAGGGCCGCAGCATGGCCGAACGAGACCGTGCGCGGCTTCTTCGCGACCTGGCTCGCGTTCACCGCCACGTACTCGGCATAGGTACCGCCGCGCGCGAATTCGGCGTAAAAGCAGACCTCATCGCCTGGTTCGAAGCCGGCCACGCCGCCGCCGACCGCAATGACGATGCCCGCGGCATCGAACCCCAGCGTGATCGGGAAGCTTTTGGGAACCTGCGCAGCCATGACGCCCGAGCGCAGTTTCCAGTCGACAGGGTTGATGCCGGCCGCCACCACGCGCACCAGCAGGTCGCCGGCGCCGCAGGGGGGCACTGGCGCGTCTTCGAGCTGCATCAACTCGGGCCCGCCGTAGGCGTGGATGCGGATGGCTTTCATGTTCGATGTCCGTGTTCGTGAAGAGCCAGAGCTTGACCTGTCCAGCCGGCTCCCGGTAGTGGCAGAAACGGACAAGACTTTTCCATCCGTGGAATAAACTAGCCTGAAATGAACGATCTCTCGGCGCTGCACGACATGACCCTTTTCGTCGAAGTGGCGCGCACGGGAAGCTTCAGCCGCGCCAGCGCGAACCTCGGAGTGCCGGGGGCCACACTGTCGCGGCGCATTGCCGCCATGGAGCGCAATTTCGCCGTGCGGCTGTTCGACCGCACCACCCGCCGGGTCGAGCTGACCGATGCCGGACGGCGCTACTTCGAACGCTGTGGTGAGCTGGTCGACCAGGCCCGTCTGGCGCAAGAAGCGTTGCGCGAATCGGCTGCGGGCCCGACGGGGCACGTGCGCGTGTCGATGCCGGTGGACATGGGCGTCCACCATCTTGGCCCGCTATTGCCCGAATTCACGCGCCGCTTTCCGGGCATCACCTTCGAGCTGGACCTCTCGCCGGGACACCGCGATCTGGTGGGCGAGCATGTCGATGTGGCCATCCGCATCGGCGCCGTGAAGGGCGATCAGCTGGTCGTGCGCCGCATCGGCACGGTCGAGATGCTGATGTTCGCTGCCCCGACCTACCTGGAGCGGCATGGCGAGCCGCAGCAGCCGGCCGACCTGGTCGAGCACGAGTGCCTCACCCTTCCAGCGCCAGCGCGCGAGGCGCAATGGCGCCTGTTGCGTGATGGCGCAACGATGGAGGT
>Ga0209181_10001711_pt1 | contig 37612 bp, 30 predicted proteins | sample MAT05_FD_187208 | JGI IMG/M metagenome (GOLD analysis project Ga0209181, IMG submission 187208) | Freshwater microbial communities from Lake Fryxell liftoff mats and glacier meltwater in Antarctica - MAT-05 (SPAdes) (version 2) | ecosystem: Environmental > Aquatic > Freshwater > Ice > Liftoff... | reverse complement strand
TGTTTCGCTGATACGGCCTATGGTGCGAATACCTTCCATTTCGGTGATGAGGTAGCACCCAAGGAGGTCTTTGGCAATTTGCACTACGTCGTGGCGGGTAAAAAAGTCGGGAGGCATTATTTTTGTTGAGGGGTTGAGGGGTTTAGAAGTTGAGGGGTGTTTTTTTCCGAAATGATCTCTGCGGCAATAGAAATAGCGATTTCTTGGGGCGTTTGGCTATTTATTTTTAGGCCAATGGGGGCGTGTATCCGGCTAAAAACATCCATATTTCCCATTTCTGTGCGCAACCGTTGCATCAAGGTGTCAATTTTGGCGGCGCTGCCCAATACACCGAGATACCGAACGGATTTTTTCAATAATTGGCGCAATACTTGTTCATCGGTTCGATATCCGATGGTCATAATTACCACGTAAATATGGGTGCCTTCGGGAATAAAATGACCGACTTCATCGTAATTATTTACGATTATTTTTTCCGCTACATACTGGTTTTTTTTCAGGGTATTCAGATCGGGGCGATCATCGAATAAGCTAATGTGAAAATCTAATTTTGACATTAATTCGGACAAGGCAAGCGCGCAATGCCCTCCACCAATGATGTATAGCCGGTTTATGAACCCTAATGGCGCTTCGAAAACAAAATTCGTATCGTCGGAGGACTCAAATCGAGGGTCAGAAAGGGTCTCTTCTGCTTTTTTTTGTATTTTTGTTATTTCAAAACTGGTATTTGTTCCACCTTTTTCCATCCGCAACAGAGCAGGGTGGTGTTTTTTTAGACAATGTATTGCTGTCGTTACTGACCGGAGATGCTGTTCTTCCAAAGTCCAAAACAAAACAGTTTGTTCTCCGGAGCAAATCATTCCGCTTTGATATTGTGGTGCGGTTTTTTGATGAATCTGGCGTTTTAGGGCAGTAAATTCTGCTTTTTCCCGTAATTTGGCTTTGGCCAATTCCACCAATTTAACTTCCATAATTCCGCCCCCAATGCTGCCGCTAATGGCATCATCTTCTCCAACTGCCATTTTAAATGCCTGCCTGCCAGGGCTACTGCCACTACTATGGGCTACTACCAATAACATGACGCACTGCTTTTTTTTTAGTCTGGAAGCGATAAATTGCCACATAAATTGTTTTGGTGTTTTGGTGTTTTGGTTCATCCCGTGAAATCCTTCAAAAAAAATCCTGTCAATTACATCCCGTGCAAGCCGCGAAAAGCCATTTAGCCATTCAACACTTTTTCGGCGGCGGCTTTCCCAATCACAGCGGTGAGTTCTTCCAAACTGGCTTCCTGCACCTTGGCTAAGGAGCCGTATTGTTTCAGGAGTTTTTCGGTGGTTTTCGGGCCGATTCCGGGGATGTCTGTGAGTCCTGTTTTCAGGAAATTGCGGCTGCGCTGGTCGCGGTGGAAGGTGATAGCAAAACGGTGTGCTTCATTGCGCGCCTGTTGAATGAGTCTGAGCGATTCCGATTTTTTATTGATGAATACGGGTACGGAATCTTCCGGAAAAAAAATTTCTTCCAAGCGTTTTGCAATGCCGATGACGGTCACTTTTTGGTCTATATCCAAGGCCCGCAGGCTTTTCATTGCTGCGCTTAATTGCCCTTTTCCTCCATCTATGATGATGAGTTGGGGGAGGCTTTGACCTTCGGCGAGCAGTCGTTTATAGCGGCGTAATACGACTTCTTCCATCGTAGCAAAATCGTTGGGGCCATCCACGGTTTTTACGTTGTAGTGGCGATAATCGCGTTTAGCGGGCTTGGCATTTCGGAACACCACACAACTGGATACGGGGTTGGTACCCAGCATATTGGAATTGTCGAAACACTCAATATGGAGGGGTATGGCATCCATATTGAGGTCTTGTTGCAGGGTGCGTAAAATGCGTTCGGCGCTGGTTTGTTTGCCTGTTTGGTTGGCGGCTTCTTTCTTTTTTTGCAACAGGTGATACTGCACGTTTTTTTCCGAAAGTTCGAGCAGGCTTTTTTTGTCGCCAATTTTGGGTACGGTGATGAGCAGGTGTTTGCCAAATTCATCGGGAGAAAGTACTACCGGAAAAGGCACAATAATTTCTTTGACGATGCTTTCAAAGCGCTCACGCAACATAGAAATGGCAAAACTTAACAGGGTTTCTTTGTCTTCATCTAAGTTTTTGGTCAGCGTCAGCGTGTAAGCATGGATAATGGCTCCGTTTATTACTTTCAGGTAATTGACGTATGCTTCTTTTTCGTCTTCGGCTAAGCTAAACACGTCTACATCCTGAATATTGGGATTCACTACGGTACTTTTGCCCTGATAATCTTCAAAAATAGTCAATTTTTCTTTCAGTAACTGGGCTTGTTCAAAATCTAATTTCTCGGCAGCGCGCTGCATGGATTCGCGCAGATGGGTCTTTACCGCGCTAAAATTGCCTTTTAAGATATTTTTTATCTGCTCTATTTTATGATTGTACAGGTCTTCTGTTTCTAAACCAGCACACGGCCCCGCGCAGTTTTTGATGTGATATTCTAAGCAGACTTTAAATTTTTTCTTCTGAATATTTTCTGCCGAAAGTGGCAAGGTACAGGAACGCAGTTGAAATAATTTTCGGATCAATTCTACGATCTGCGCTACTTTGCCTTTTGAAAGGTAAGGGCCAAAATACTGGGAGCCGTCACGAATGGGTTTTCGCACGGTTATGATCCTCGGGAATCGCTCTTTTTTAATACAAATGTAGATCAGGGGCGATTTCTCATCCTTGAGCATGACATTGTAGCGGGGCAGGTGTTTTTTTATGAGGGTATTTTCCAGCAACAGTGCGTCCTGCTCGGTTTCTACCAGCGTAAATTCAATGCGGTCGGCGTGGCGAACTAATACTTTGGTTTTGGCCAATTGATGTACCCGTTCACCAAAGTACGATGACAGGCGATTGCGCAGGTTTTTGGCTTTACCTACGTATAATATGGTGCCTTCTGCATCAATAAAACGATAGACACCGGGGTCTAAAGGGATGCCGGGGGCAAATTGCCGGAATTGTTCGGTGGTCATATAATGCCTTTCGTTGTTGGCAGTTCGCGGTTATTCGGGTCGCGACGCACGGCCATTTTTACTGATTTGGCAAAAGCCTTAAAGATGCCTTCTATTTTATGGTGTTCATTTTGTCCCTCTGACCGGATATGGAGGTTGCAACGCGCTGCATCGGAGAAGGATTTGAAAAAATGATAAAACATTTCTGTGGGCATTTCTCCTATTTTTTCCCGTTTGAATTCCGCCTCCCACACGAGCCAGGGCCTGCCGCCAAAGTCAAGGGCCACCTGTGCCAGCGTGTCGTCCATGGGCAGGCAAAAACCGTAGCGTTCGGTGCCGCGTTTGTCGCCCAACGCCTTTACAAATGTTTCGCCGAGTGCCAACGCCGTATCTTCGATGGTGTGGTGTTCGTCAATGTGCAGGTCGCCTTTGGTTTGGAGGTACAGGTCAAGTTGCCCGTGCCGGGCCAATTGATCGAGCATGTGATCGAAAAAACCGAGGCCGGTATGGATATTACTTTTACCGGTACCATCTAAATTAAGGTCTACGGTGATATCCGTTTCCCGCGTGGTTCTGCGGTGTTGAGCGCGGCGTGGGGGCAGTTTCAGGTGCTGATAAATATGTTCCCAATCGGAAGCGACCAATTCGATTGGCAGGTTTTGCTCCGCAGGGTGGTAACCGGGCTGCCCGGCTGCAATCATTTTTTCATTGCGGACCAAAATGCTGCGTGTTCCGAGGTTTTTCGCCAATTGCATATCGGTGAGCCGGTCGCCAATCACGTAAGAATTGGCTAAATCCACGCTGCCATCTAAGTATTCCGTCAGCATAGCAATACCGGGTTTCCGGGTGGGCAGGTTTTCATGCGAAAAAGAGCGATCAATATGGATGGCCCTAAAGGACACCCCTGCGCCGGCTAGGGTGTGCAACATTTTATTGTGTGCCGGCCAAAAAGTAGCCTCCGGAAAGGAGGCGGTACCCAGCCCGTCCTGATTGGTTACCATAACCAAATCGTAATCTAATGCTCGTGCGATGCGGGCTAATGCAAAGATAGCCCCCGGCATAAAGGCTAATTTTTCGAGGCTGTCAATTTGAAAATCGTGCATCGGTTCTTCAATGATGCAGCCATCGCGGTCTATAAAAAGGATTTTTTGCATAAATGTAGTATTAGGAACGGGTACGCAATAACTTGTACCTTTAATATGATTCTTTTCACTCAACCCACTATCTTTTTGGTTAAATAGCCACTATTAGTACAAAAAGATAGTTGTTTGACCAAAACTAATCTGCCTGAAAAGTACAAGTTATCATTTACCCGTTCTTTAATTGGGCAAAGGTAAACGATAAATGAAAAATCTGACAGGAATTAGCTGAACTGATTGAATTTGTTACAATAATATTGCACCATTTTAATTTCACTATGGTAGTCACGAATGTGCTAATTTTGATAGCTTCTTACTTTTTACGGAAGCAGTATAAAAAAATATTTGCAACTATACCAGCCGCAATTATGCCCAAATACCATGAAAAACAATAAAATTTTGAACAACTCGCCCCAATTCTCGTTCAAGAAACGAGTAAATAATAACTTAACCATAAAATGTGTCCCTTTTAGTGCCATACTACCCATCTTTTTGCTTTCAGCGTGCTACTATTAGCGCAAAAAGATGGTTGTCTGACCCAAAAATGATCAACCTGAAATGATCAACTTATTATTTACTCGTTCCTAAGAAAACAAATTAGCCGTACAGGAAACAAATTTACCCAAATTTTTACAAGAAACTAAAAATTTGTTATGCGCTTTTTCGGTAAAAGCATCAATGCTTTCCCGTGCCACACTCCCACTTGCACTTCATGTTCAACGCTTTTATCTGGAAAATGGCCTGGCGCGACAGCCGTCGCAACCGCGCCCGATTGTTGCTGTTTATTTCTGCTGTGACGGTAGGTATTGCTGCGCTGACCGCAGTACGCTCTTTTAGCCTCAACCTGCAGCGCGATATAGACCGGGAAGCCAAAACGCTCCTCGGAGCAGACCTGTCTATTGAGGCAAGGCAACCTGTCTCCGATTCTATGCTGGCCTATTTTATGCCGCCGGGTGCAGAACAGGCAAAAACGGTTAGCTTTATCAGCATGGTGCGCTTTCCTAAAAACGGCGGTACCCGATTGGTCCAGGTGCGAGCGTTGGAAGGCAATTTCCCATTTTATGGCAAATGGAAAACCGAGCCTGGTAATGCCTCCATGCTACTGCGTCAGGGTGGAGTGGCGCTGGCAGAGCACGCGCTGTTGTTGCAATTTGAAGCACATCCGGGCGACAGCATTCAGGTGGGCAATATCTCTGTGGCCATAGGCGGCGATTTAATGTCTTCTACCGGGCGGGCGGGCATTGCCTCGGCCATTGCACCGGTGGTATATATTCCAATGGCCTTGCTGGAATCCACCGGGCTGGTGCAACGGGGCAGCCGATTGGATTATCAGTACTTTTTCAAATTACCCAATGGTTACAACGCCGATTCGCTGATTCAGCCGCACAAAAAACAGCTACAGGCGGCCAATTTAGATTGGAGCACAGTAGAAGGCCGCAAAGAAAATATCGGCGCAGCATTTGGCAACTTGGGGATGTTCCTCAATTTAGTCGGATTTATTTCACTCCTGTTGGGTTGTATTGGGGTAGCGGGCGCTGTACATATTTATATCAAAGATAAATTGCCAACGGTGGCCATTTTGCGGTGCCTCGGTGCCAGTGGCCGGCGGGCTTTCTATGTCTATCTGTTGCAGGTCAGCGGTATTGGTTTGGTGGGCGCTTTGGCGGGCGCAGCGCTGGGGTCACTCATTCAAAAAGTGATGCCAATCCTAATGCGCGACCTGTTGCCTTTAGAAAACGTTAGCACAGATTTTTCGCCCGGCCCGGCCATTCAGGGCGTATTATTGGGCATTACAGTGGCGGTATTATTTGCTTTGCTGCCACTGTCAGGTATTTTACGCACGTCTCCCCTGCGCACTTTACGGGCTTCTTTTGAAAACCAGGAACAGGACAACCGGATGCTGCGATACGGTGTGTATACGCTGATACTGCTGGCTATTTTTTTGTTTACCAATAGTTTAGTGGGGTCGTGGCAACAGGCATTGTGGTTTATGGGTGGTATCAGTCTGGCGTTTTTGATACTGTATGCCATGGCGATGTTGTTGACCTGGTTGCTGCGCCGGTTTTTCCCAAAAGGGTGGCGCTATGCCTGGCGGCAAGGCATAGCCAACCTGTTTCGCCCGGAAAATCAGACCGTTTTATTGATGGTTACCATTGGATTGGGTACTATGTTGTTATCCACCTTGTTTCTGGTGCGCAACCTGCTGTTAAAACAAGTAGAATTTGCCGGAGCCAATCAGCAACCCAATATGGTGTTATTTGATATTCAGACAAAAGACAAAGACAGTGTAGCCGCCTTGGTACGCACCTATAAAATGCCGGTTTTGCAGGAGGTACCCATTGTAACCTGCCGCATAGAAACTGTGGACGGCCGCAACAAAGTTCAGGACGAATTGGATAGCCTGAATGCCTTGCCAGGGTGGGTATGGGATCGGGAATACCGGGTTTCTTTCCGGGATACACTCATTGAAACGGAAAAAGTAATAGAAGGTGCCTGGGTCGGTACGCATATACCGGACAGCGGCCCCGTAAAAATTTCTATTTCAGATGGATTGCAGCGCGGTATGAAGGTAAAGCCAGGTGCTAAAATAGTTTTCAATGTGCAGGGTACCCGGATAGAATGTGAGGTAGCCAGTGTACGGCAGGTGGATTTCAGCCGGGTACAAACCAATTTTTTAGTGCTGTTTCCGCGTGGCGTATTAGAAAAGGCACCACAGTTTCACGTGGTAGTCTCCCGGGTAGAAAGCACCGAACAATCGGTTGGTTTTCAATCAGAATTGGTGCGCCGCTTCCCCGGCGTATCCGCCATTGATCTGACCCAAATTCTGAAATCGGTGGATGAAGTGTTGCGTAAAGTATCTTTTGTCATTCGTTTTATGGCATTTTTCAGTATTTTAACCGGGCTTTTAGTCTTGTTAAGTTCCATTTATCAGGGAAAATTTGCTCGTATACGCGAAAGCGTTTTATTGCGAACGCTGGGGGCTTCGCGGCGACAAATACTCCAAATTAACATCATTGAATACCTGCTATTGGGTGCTTTGGCCTGTCTTACAGGGGTGCTGCTTTCTGTGGCGGGCGCTTGGGCATTAGCGTATTTTGCCTTTAAAATACCGTTTCGGCCAGAGTGGTCACCGTTATTACTTACCTTTGTTTCCATTACGGCGCTCACCGTACTCATTGGATTGTTAAACAGCAGGCAGGTATTAAATCAGCCACCCTTGGAAGTATTGCGAAGCGAGGGATAAAGCGGCGCGGGAATAACTTAGTACACTATAATTAATTTGGTGGTTCGGTGAAATATTTTCAGTTTTTAATTTTATTAATTGCTTTATTATCAATAGTTTACGCAACTATTGACTGCGTGCTATTGACTGCGGGCTACTTAAATTACCCAAGGTAACGTAAATTATATACTTTTGCCTCGTTTTTATCCATACATTTTCCGCCAATGTTCAACGCACGTACTTTTTTTGTTTGTTACTGCCTGCTTTTTGCTGCCTGCACCGCTGACTCCGGCAGCAAAACATCTTCCACAGAAACAGCGCCCGCACCGGATCGGGTGATATTGGATACCTTCGCAGATATTCAGGTACTCCGCTACGAATTGCCGGGTTGGGATCAACTTGATTTGCGCCAAAAAACCTTTATTTATTACCTTTCCGAAGCGACCCTTGCCGGCCGCGATATCATCTATGACCAGCACTGCAAATATAACCTTTTCGTCAGGAAAACCATAGAAGCCGTCTTTGATACTTATAAAGGTGACCGAAAAAGCGCCGATTGGAAAAAATTTGAAACTTACGCCAAAAGAGTTTGGTTCAGCAATGGCATTCATCACCACTACAACGAGACCAAATTCACGCCGGAATTTACCCAGTCTTATTTTATTGAATTAGTACAAAACTCCGACCCGAAAGCCTTGCCCTTGCGCGACAAAGAAACACCGGCTACCCTGATCTCGCAATTAGGGCCAGTCATATTTGATGCCGGGTATTTGTCAAAACGCACTAATAAAGACGACAATGCCGATGTGATACGCCAATCTGCGGTCAATTTTTATGAAAACATGAGTGCCGATCAGGTAGATGAATACTATCAGGCTAAGATAAAAGAGGCTGGCTTGAATCCGCCGCTTTTTGGGCTGAATTCCAAATTGGTGTACGCTGACGGGGCCTTTACAGAATTGGTGTGGCGTGCCGGTCAGGGAAATATGTATGGCGCTGCCCTCGACAAAGTGGTGGCAAACATAGAAAAAGCCATACCTTTTGCCGAAAATGACCAGCAAAAAAAAGCAATGGGACTGCTGGTAGAATATTTCAAATCTGGCGACCTGCGCAAATTTGACGAATATAACCTCGCTTGGGTGCAGGATACAGCGAGTACTATTGACTTTATCAATGGATTTATAGAAACATACCACGACCCAAAGGGTTATAAAGCAGATTATGAAGCCATGGTGCAGTATAATGACCCGGAAGCTACCCAAAAAATGGCGGTTATCAGCAAAAATGCGCAATACTTTGAAGATAACAGCACCATCCCCGCCCAATACAAAAAGAAGAAAGTAAAAAGTATTTCTTATCGGGTGATCAATGTGGCCATGGAAGGTGGAGATTGCGCACCGGCTACACCCATTGGCGTGAACCTGCCCAATTCCAACTGGATACGCGAACAAGGATCCAAATCTGTCAGCCTAAGCAATATCGAAAATGCATACGGAAAAGCCGGAGGTGCGCTGGCTACCACAGAATTTGCCCACGACCCGGAAGAAATTGAAAACGCTAAAAAATATGCGGAGGTTTGCGGGAAAATGCACACGGCGTTGCATGAAGTGATTGGTCACGCCAGCGGACAGCTGAAGCCTGGCGTGTCCGAGCCAAATGTTACCCTGAAACAGTATTCTAGTACCCTTGAAGAAGCCCGGGCAGATTTGGTGGCACTTTATTATATGCCCGATCCGCAGTTGGTGACGTGGGGATTGCTGCCCGATGCCAATGCCTACAAAACCGAATATGATCAATATATCCGAAACGGGCTACTCCAGCAACTTCGTCGCATCAAACCCGGCGATAATATCGAAGAAGACCACATGCGCAATCGCCAACTCATAGCCGCATGGGTTTTTGAAAAAGGGGCAAAGGACAGCGTGATTGCTCAGGTAGTTAGGAACGGGAAAACTTATTATGACATCCGCGATTATGCCAAACTGCGTACTTTATTTGGCCAATTGTTGAGCGAAATTCAGCGTATTAAATCGGAAGGAGCGTATCAAACTGCTCGCCAGCTGGTGGAAACCTACGGCGTAAAAGCAGACCCAAATACGGTGAAAGCAGTAAAAGCCCGCTATGCCGAATTGCCTACTAAACCTTACAGCGGATTTGTGCAACCAAGACTTGTGGCGGTGCGGGATGCTAACGGAAACATTACGGAGGTGAAAGCAGAAACAGAAACAGATTTTGTCCGGCAGATGCTGCGATACGGAAAAGAATATAGTTTCCTGCCTGTTCATAACTAGATATTGAAGGTGCACAGGTGCTATAACATTTTACAGCACCTTGCATCTTCATAGAGATAAACATCTTACATTTTTCTTGCTATTTAACAAAGGTTAAAATAAAGATCATTATTTTAACTTTCGACGGCTAAAGATACGCATGGTTTATTAATATTATCAAAAAAAATTAAAATTAATTTATAATTTATAATTTATCTAAATTATAAATTAATCCTGTTTTTATATAACCCCGCTAAATTGCGTTAAAATATGCGTTTTTCTTAAAAATATAAAAGAAATTAGCACGAAAAATACAAAACAACGTACTTTTGTCGTTCGCTATTCTACACAACACATCATTCGATCACTTATATGACTTCCAACGCCTTATTGGCCTCCTTTTTCTTCCTGCAGATGGCCACTGGTGCCACCACCGATGCCAAAACCGCCTCTTCAAAGAGCCTTTTTGAAATCATTATGGGCAGCAGCGCCTCCGGTCTCGCGGTTATCATCGTGCTGCTCCTGTTGTCATTTGCCGCCACCTACATCATCATAGAGCGGTATTTTACCCTGACCCGCGCCGCACAGGTAGATCAAAACTTTATGAACAGCATCCGCGTCAGCGTGGAAAGCGGCAACCTTCAGGCAGCAAAAGCCCTCTGTCAGAGTGTGGATGCGCCCATGGCACGTATGGTAGAAAAAGGACTTGACCGCATTGGTAAGCCTTTGGACGACATCAATAAAGCCATTGAAAATGTGGGCAACCTCGAATTGCTGAAATTAGAGAAAAATCTCTCTACCTTAGCCTCCATCTCCGGCATTGCGCCGATGATCGGCCTGTTGGGTACGGTAATTGGTTTGATCATTTCCTTTCAGGATATGGCTGCTGCTACCAACATCACCCCGCAGGTACTTTCCAACGGTATTTATCACGCCCTGACTGCTACCGCATTCGGTTTGCTGGTATCCATTATTGCCATGGCAGGTTACAACCTGTTGGTATCCAATTTGGATAAGGTTATTTTCAAAATGGAAAATACGGCTGCCCAGTTCATGGACCTGCTACAGGAACCCTCCAGATAAGTAATGATGCAGGATAAATGATGGACGATGACTCCTGTGACTTGCTCATAATCAGGCAATAAGGGAGCATCAAAACCGCGTTTATTTGTGTTCACGTACTTAATACCAAGTTTTGTAAACGTAATTTCGCATAAATAATAATTATTCATAAATGGCTCTCAAACGAAGGATCCGTGTAGAACCGGAATTTAGCCTTGCTGCCATGATTGACGTCATCTTCCTGCTATTGATGTTTTTCATGCTCACCTCAAAGTTCGTTACTCCTAACGCATTGAACCTACAGCTGCCTTCCAGCAGTTCTACCACCATGGCATCGCCCTCGCTGGCGGTGTCTATTGACCGAACGGGGCGTTTTTACTTAGATGCGAAGCCCATACCGGAAGCCAACCTCGAAAATGCGCTGAAAGCACAAATTCGGGCCTCCGGCAAGGAACCCAAAAACACCACCATCACACTTGTGGTAGAAAAAACAGCTACTGTAGAGCACGTGGTATATGTGTTGGATATTGCCAATCGCTTACAGGTAAAAACGATTTTAGCAACCGACCAGAAGCCGGACCCGAAAAAATAGAAGGTGGAGAGGGGTTGAGAAATGAAGGGGCTTATACTCCCTACATTCTTAACTCCCTGTTATTCCCTCGTTCCAGCGCAATTATGACCAAAAATAATTGTGTAAAAAAAGCAATCATAGCATCCTGTCAAAATACCCTAATCTCCAATAACTAATCACTAATATGGCAGTCAAAGCAACTATAGCAGAACGCGAGAATCGTACAACCGCTTTTTTGGGCAGCAGTATTTTCCATGCCCTGCTGTTGGCCCTTCTCATTTTTTACCGTTTTTCCGCCAGTGAACCCATGACGGAAACACCCGCTATTCTGATTGACATGGGCGGTGGTGGCGACAATGCCGCAGCTGGTCTGCCCGATCAGGGCCAAGGCGACGAACCCGCTCCCATTGGGGAACAGCTGGAAGACCCGTCCGTCACCGAGCCCGCAGACGTTCCGGAACCAAGTCCGGCAAAACCGACCCCTCCGGCCAGCAAGCCGGCCACGCCTACGCCTTCTACTCCTACAAAAATAAACACGCCCACGAGCAACGACCCCGATGTGGCTGCTTTGAAAAAGGCCGATGCTGACAAGCGCAAACAGCAACAGGATGACCAGGATCGCATCCGAAAACAACAGGATGACCAGCGCATTGCTACTGAAAATGAGCGCCGCCGTCAGCAGGATGCCGCCGACCAAAAACGCCGCGAGCAGGAAGAACGCGACGCAAAAAAAGGCAAGTTTGGCAGCGCCTTTGGCAAACCGGGTGGCACCGGTACCGGTCAGGGCAACACTGGCAAACCCGGCAACCAAGGCATACCCGGTGGCACCGGCGACAATCCATTTGGTAAAAGTAACGGCGATGGTGGCGGCACCGGCGGCGGCAGTGGCACCGGCACCGGCGCATCTGTTGGTGGCGGATTAGGTGGCAGAAAGGCGTTAGACAAAGTAAAACCCAATTATAATTCCAACAGCCAGGGGGTGGTGCGCGTCGCCATCTGTGTGGACGACGATGGCAATGTGAGCAGCGCCAAATCTACCTTGCAGGGTTCTAGTACCAGCGACGGTTCGTTGAAGTCGGCAGCGGAATCTGCCGCACGGCGTTGGAAATTTGCGGCAGCACCCGGCTCCGGCGAGCAATGCGGATGGATTGATTTTCGTTTTTCACTTAAATAAGGGATGCTCGCTCTTTTTCGGAATAACCGAACTACCTCTGCCATTTTGCTGCTGGTGTATGTTGTGTTAACCAGAATATTAGCATTAGCGGGGTACATACATCCCGACCCTGCGGAGACGGCTCCGGGTGGTTTGGTATATCAGCACCTGTTTGGTGGGATCACGCAATTTTCAGGTTGGTCTGTTGCGGCGGCGGCCATTTTAGTGTATATCCAATCCCTCGGGATAAATTATGTAGCCGATCAGTATCGGCTCCTCCCCGACCGTACCTGGCTGCCCGGTGTTTTTTATGTGTTGGTCACGGCTTTTTTACCCGAATTTTTGTATGTATCACCTCCTTTGGTCGCCGTTACGTTTATCCCGGCTGCCATATTTTATATTTTCAAATCGTATAAAGTATTAGAAGTTCAATACCGGGTATTCGATAGTGCTTTTTGGCTGACCGTTGGAAGTTTGTTTTACCCTCCCGTGTTCCTGTTGCATATTGCCGGATTTGTTGGGTTGTTATTGGTGCGTTCCTTCAAATTTAGAGAACGGGTGGTGTATGTAGTGGGCATTATTATACCTTTTTTTTTAGCCTGGCTGTGGTTTTATTGGCAAAACCTCGGAAAAATATTTTGGCGCGGACAGTTGACTGATTTCTTTGGCTGGTACCATTTTTCACCCGAATGGTCAACGCGCACCATAGCAGAGATCAGTTTGGTCGTACTTTTATTTCTGGTGCTGACCCTTAGTTACGGTGCCTATACCAACCGAAAACTGATTCAGGTGCGCAATTATGTGCAGGTTTTGTACCTCTTTCTCTTAGTTTCAGTTTTATCCATTTTGTTGCAGGGTAATGTGTACAACACCCATTTATTGCTTTTTATGCCTGCTGCGGGTATTTTTTTGTCTATGAGCATCTCCCAAATCCGTCGGGGATCTTTAGCAGAATTGCTGCACCTTGTGCTGCTGGCTGCCGCTTTTTTTATGCAAATTTTATAAATGAATTGAAATATAGGGTACTGCACGATTAAAGTATGGTGGCATAATTGTTGTAAATCAATCAGTTATAAAAATTTGAAGCGGCAAATGGTGAATTCTATCTCATGGCCAAAGCCAATTTCTATTTTGGTATTTGAGAAATTATACTAAAAACCACCTTCAAAAACGTAAGTTGTTGAAAACCAACCTCTTTTTCCATAATTTAAACGTTCAATACCGATTTTTTTGTTGCAAACCAAAGGTTTCAATGCTCTTTTTATTTTTGTAAATTTATTTTTTATCATAAAAGCATCGTGGCAAAAACATTGCAAAGTGCACCCCATTTGTATAACAGAAAGTGATTACTCCTTAGCCTGCGATCAACCAATCCCCGGAATTTGGGGTGTCCAAAAAGTGCAAAAGTGTCCTTGGTTATCAGGTATGAAAATATTCACCTTTGCAGGAGCAAAAAACAAGTATTTTCAGGAGATATAAAAATATTTTTTCAAAAATAATGGCGGACGTTGAAAAGCCCGAAAAGAGTAAGCACCAAGCCCCACAAGATCGCGAAAACCAAATGCTAAATCACTTTTATGAAAACGCCATATCCCGGTGAGTGCTCGAGCAAGCCGGGGTAAAAAGGAGCAATTCGGAAAATCCCTTTTCAATAAAAGAGTACGAACGCGAACGCCGAAAAGCGTATAAAGTAGGCAAAAATGTTTAATTTTTTTGATTATGAAAAATTTGAACTTTCGAAGTGTTGGTATTAATATTCTATCACTCTTCTTCATGGCATCAAGTGCTTTCATTGCGTTTTCCTTTGTACCACACAAAAAAAGTAGTATAGTGGGAGGAATCAAATACAATGAGACCATCAACACAATGCACCACATTGATCCTAACAACTTTGCAAGGCTGCATGAATTTGAAAAGGTTGGCCTAAAAGCAGTTGCGGAGCAAAGGCAAGCTGAAACGACTTTAGATGCAAACAATACTATTTCCACTACCATTGTACGCACCTATGCTCATAAAGAATGGATGATAATTCCTGCAAGCATTGCTGATAGTAGCAATATATGGCTTTCTCAGGTTTCAGTAGCAAATGGCGTACCTGTTTACCTTAATGCTTATCACTTTAGAAAAGTAGCATTAGTACTCAACCAGCGCTACGATTTGCATAACAGCCAATTTGAAGCCGAACATCAGAATTTATCGGATGAGAGTTATAATAATTTGATCCAGAGCATTGAATTTGATGAAGAAAAACCTCTTAGTGATTTTGAAAATAGTAAAAATTTTGTCTCTCAAAGACGTTATGTGGCTGATATTATGTCAGCTTGGCTTGATAATCCATTAGAGGAAACAGACCCACAAAAAGGGAAAGTAGATAATGTCGTTTTGGCCTCAATGATCAATCCAATGGATATATTTGTTATTGATAATGTGCAAGATACATTTGTTTCTATAAATTAAGGTAGTTAAGGGTGATTGGTGTTATGAACATGGTAATGTTACATTTTTGGGAAATTATACTATACAAGGAGATCCAGCAAGTTATAGGACTCGAATTTCCGTAAATTTAGATGGGGCTCTTGTCGGTGCTGTTTTAACCACGAAAATAAGAAACTTTAAAGTTCCACGAGGAGGAACTGGTTTAGGCTCACCTTTTGCCACTAGATTGTTTGTTCAACATACAGGGCAACCTAAAAGCCAGAGCTGTGAGGCTCGTGGAGGCACTATCAGAAATTCTGACGGACCCAAAATAAAAAAAACACTTCAAGTCAGTAGTTGGTCTTGGTTCCCACGTACATTTCATCAAAAGCCTGGTTTAGTAGATTTTGTTGGTTCCGCTGAGGTTGGACCTAACAAAGTTTTCATCACTGTATCGCTCTAAAATCTAATGAGTGCGTGATATGTTTGGGGAAAGCAATATGACATTTGGACAAATGCCAATGATCATTTATCCAATAACATAAATGAGCGGGTTTAACAAGTTTTGTGAAATTCTCCCCTTTTGAAATACATTGTGGTTCCTAAAATATGTTACGCACTCAAATCTAACAGGAGGTCTGTCATAAAGAGTAACTATCCAGCCAGTCATTTTTTGAAGATTTTTAACTATTTTATCAATTATTTATGCATTTGATTTAACGAAATTTAAGAATTATATTCTTGAAATTAAATTAATTCAATAAAAAACAGTTATTTATTCTGATTTCTGAAAAATGAAGTCAGACTGGCTGGATAGTTACCATAAAGATAGGTTTCTACAAAAAATGGCAATTAATTCGCCTGATTTTTATAAATTTTGTAAAAACAGGCTTGTAACAGCCTCACTAAAAACAAGGAAATAATATGCTAATCAAATATGTTATTCTATTGCATTTACTCGCATGAGTAAATTTTCTGACTGCCCAAAGTTTCAAAAAAATCGAAATTAACCCATTTGGTATCAAATCTGGAATAAATAATTTCGCATTTGAGTTAGCAGATATGAATAAGGACGGCTTTATTGATCTGCTATATACAACCGAGGACTTAATAACATTTTTAACTATTAACCGCGGAGGTGTCCAAAACCCTAATTTCGCGCTGTCACTCCCTTCTGATTTTTCTAATTTTTCTGAAAATGGTTTAGGTAGTGGTACTATTTTGGCAAATAGTTCATTGTTGACAGACGTTGACAGCGATGGAGAGTTAGATCATCTTTTTACCTATACGGGTGATGATCCTGATTTCCCTCCCCCTTATGCTGTTGAATGGAATTGGCCCGATTTAAGCCCGATTTATAAGTTTTGGTTTTTTGAAGAACAAAATTTAACTGATTTTAATATCCCATACTTACCACTTTTTACGCTTGATAATTTTATTTATAAGGATTTCGATGCCGATGGAGATGATGATATTTTAGCCCATCGTTACTACGAAAAAACGACCAAATCAGCATTTGTTTATTATGAAAGAGCAGATAAAAAGAAATTTAAAAACGCTGTTGTACGTCCTTTTGGTTTGACAGATTCAGTGGAAAGGTTCGACGCCTTTCCGTTTTCAATAGATGTGGACAAAGATAATGATTTAGATTTGCTACTATTGAAACCTGATGGCAATTGGTTATATTATGAGAATGTGGGTACTGCACAAACGCCGTTTTTTAAAAGCGCTGTACTTAATCCTTTTGGTCTTTCTACATTGCCGAATAATCAGGGATTTTCTTTGCGCACCTTTGATCTAAACAATGATGGCTATCAGGATGTTATGGCTATAGACAGAACCAATTTCTATTACTTCGAATTTGATAAAGGTGTAACTGCAATGGAGTTAAAAACATTAAATATAGATATTGTCCCATCCTTAGTACATAGTTTTTTTGAAATTAAAGGGGTAGATTATCAGGATATTGATCGCATAGTTTTTTGGAACACGCATGGACAGATTCAGCAATATGGACAGGTAACATCATCTGAGGTAATAGATATAGGAGCGTTTTTATCAGGATGTTATTTTTTGGAAATTCGGTTCAAGGATGGCAGCACTGCCACCCGAAAAATTTTAAAATACTAAAACTTCTTTCTATGCACAAGATAATTACACTACTCATTTTGAGTTGTTTCGGCGTCGCTCCTTCATATGCCCAAACCTAAAAACCGCGCCCGAGCCATGAGTTGAAATACGGTGGCTGGGTGCGACATAGCCGCATTTCCAATGAATTCACCAATAGCCCTGAAGGCTTTACGCCGGAAAATGTTATACCCAACAGCTGGTTGTTAGAATGGCAGTATAATCGGCCTTTTCGACCTTCATTTGCCTGGTATGTCAGCGCCGGTGCTGGCATTTCCCGGTATAGGCTGGCATTTAATATTCCGGCCAACTGGTACGGCAATACGGTATACGGAGACCTTTTCTTCCGTTCATCCGGCCTTTTTACGGCAATGAGCTGTGTGGGCCTTCGCTACACAACAAATCCAAAAAGGCGAATTTACGGAACGCTCTCCGTGGGTGCAGGTGTCATTGGGCTGCATCAAAAACCTACTGTTGAGTCTTCCGCTGATCATTACGGATTGGTGTTTCCAAACTTTGAAAACAATGGTGCCGTGCGATATTCGTACGAGGCCGGTGTACCTGTTTTGCCGGTAGCGCGTACCGGAATTTCGTTCAACCTATCCCTGACAAAACGATTAAAGTTGCAGTTATCATACGATTTGGCGCTGACAAAAGGGAACGCCATGACTACAAAATATGATTTTTATCGAACCGAAGACGGGAGTGTTCGGCTGAGTGGTACCGCCCGACACGCCTTTCCGCTCCTTCTGGCGCAATTGGGCGTGGTGTGGCGCTTGAAAGAAAAATAGCCTTCTTGATGATGCTTGGTTTCCAAGGAATTTTTTTGGTATCTTTGCGGCTGAATAGTAATAAATTCAACTTTTAAATGAAATTCGGAGTTATTGTTTTTCCCGGTTCCAATTGTGACGACGACATGGTGCACGTACTTGGATCTGCTATGGGACAGGAAGTTGTCAAAATATGGCACAAAGAGACCGAATTGCCATCGGGGTTCACTATCGGCGATTGTGTCGTATTGCCCGGTGGGTTTTCTTATGGCGATTACGTTCGAGCCGGGGCCATTGCCCAATTTTCGCCCATCATGCAGGCCGTCAAAACATTTGCCGCACAAGGCGGCTATGTGTTTGGCGTGTGCAATGGTTTTCAGATTTTGTGTGAAGCAGGGCTGTTGCCGGGCGTGTTGTTGCGAAATGCAGACCAACAGTTTATTTGCAGCAATACCTACATTCGGGCGGAAACCAATCGATCGGCAGTGACTTCTGACGTGCTGCTGCACGAACCCCTCAAAATCCCCATTGCCCACGCGGAAGGGCGCTACTATGCCGATGAGCGCACCTTGGATGCGTTGGAACAAAACGATCAGATTGTGTTTCGGTATTGCGACGCAACCGGAGCCGTATCGGCCAGTGCCAATCCCAATGGTGCAGCCCGAAATATAGCGGGTATCTGCAATGCAACCCGCAATGTATTTGGTATGATGCCTCACCCCGAACGGGCTGCCGAAGCGGTTTTGAGCAATACCGACGGGCGCAGCATATTGGAATCTCTTTGCGGCCAACAGTCCACAGCCCACCAGTCGGCAGCCCACAGTTGAGTAATCAACGAGTTAATCAGTAACCACTGTTTATGAAAATATTCTGTATTGGGCGCAATTACGCCGACCACGCCAAAGAACTGAACAACCCGGTACCAACTACCGAACCGGTGGTATTTATGAAACCCCCAACGGCTTTACTCCTGAATAATCGCCGTTTTTTCTATCCTGATTTCACACAAAACCTACACTATGAAGGGGAAATAGTATTGCGTGTTTGTAAAAACGGGCGCTCAGTACAACCCGAATTTGCTACCCGCTATTATGATGCCGTTGCTTTTGGTATAGATTTTACTGCCCGCGACTTGCAGGATCAGCTCAAACAAAAAGGACAACCCTGGGAAATTGCCAAAGGATTTGACCGTTCGGCCCCTGTCAGCGCGTTTATACCGATGGAGGAGCTAAAAAATTCTTCTAATATCCATTTTCAACTCAAAAAAAATGGGGAATTGGTGCAGGATGGCCATACTTCCGACGTGATTTTCAACTTCGATGCCCTAATTTGTTATCTCTCCAAATATTTTACCCTGCATAAAGGTGATTACATTTTTACCGGCACTCCGGCGGGGGTAGGCCCGGTGCAAAGGGGCGATGTTCTGGAAGGTTTTATTGAAGACCGACCGATGTTGCGGTGCGCGATAGCGTAAAATGGCAGCAATGCTCAATTCCTCAACTCTTCAATTCTTCAATTCCTCAATTCCTCAACCATAAGTGGCTACCCACCTTGACACTGGAAAAATCGGCGAAGATGCCGCCGTCGCTTACCTGACACGGAAAGGATATCGTATGGCTGCCCGAAACTACCGCCCGACTGCCGGACGGGGAGAAGTTGATATCATTGCCTGGCAACGCGATGACCTGCTGGTATTTGTGGAGGTAAAAACCCGGGCAGGTGACGGATTTGGCGGCCCTACTGCCGCTGTTGGTACCAAAAAAATGGACTTAATGGCCCGTGTTGCCGGGCAATATATGGAAGAAATCGGATACGAATGGGCAGTTCGGTTTGATGTAGTGGCAGTTTATGTGCGAAAAGGTGAAGTAAAAGGCATTGAACATTTTGAAGATGTGTTTTTTCCGGGAGCGTGAGCGCTTTGCAGGCAACGTTTGAATATCTTCAAGGTCTTTTATCTTGATACCTACACCCGATTGGTGCGTTATTCCATCGTATTAGTCGAATATTCCTTGCGGGCAACCTTAATTCTTCTGAATTTTGCTCCATTATTTCCTTATTCCTGCTTCCAATTCCGCTATTGCTACATTCACCACTTACTATCGCTCTCTTTTTTATGTTTCAACGCTTATTTGCAGCCGTGCTGCTATGCCTTTCGATCGTGATAGGTCTTCAAGCCCAAAACTTCAATATTACCAATCGGGCCAGAATGACTTTTCCAGGCCAAACCGCCGCCAATATTTGCGGTTATGCCGCTAAAGGACACGAATACGCCTTGGTCGGTGGTTCGCAGGGGCTGATTATTGTAGAAGTCACCAATCCTGATGCCCCGGTTAAATTAGTGCAATTGCCCGGCCCTACCAGTCTTTGGAAAGAAATAAAAACCTACGGACACTACGCCTATGTTACTTCCGAAGGTGGTCAGGGGGTACAAATCGTAGATTTGAGCCAGTTGCCAAATCCAAATCCTGCTTATAAATTCTATACGGGCGACGGGGCTATTGCAGGCCAGTTGAATACCATTCACGCCTTGCATATTGATACCACAGCGGGCTATCTGTACGCGTATGGCAGCAGTTTGTTTAGCGGGGGGGCCGTCATTTTAGACCTTCAAGACCCCTATAACCCAACGTATACCAGCCATTTTGACGACTTAGGTTATATCCACGATGGCTGGGTGGACAATGATACGCTGTATGCAGGACACATTTACCTCGGTTCGTTTTCCATAGTGGATATGAAAGATAAAACGAAGCCGGCCGTATTGGGCATACAACGCACCCCCAATGCTTTTACCCACAACACTTGGATGTCGAAAGACCGTACCACGATTTTTGCTACCGATGAAGTAGATAATTCTTTTCTGAGCGCTTACGATATTCGCGATCCGCAGGATATTAAGTTTTTAGATAAAATACAGGCACAACCGGGCACCAACAGCATGGTACACAATACCCATATCTTAGAAAACTATGCCGTCACTGCCTGGTATAGCAGCGGGGTTTCGGTGGTAGATGTCACCCGCCCCGGCAATTTGGTGCAGACAGGGCTTTTTGACGTGGCACCAGCCTGGCAGGGTGGCGGCAGCAACGGTTGCTGGGGAGTGTACCCTTATCTGCCTTCCGGCAACATCCTTGCTACCATTATTTCCGGCGGAAACGGCTCACCCGGCGAACTGTGGGTGGTTACACCAAAATACCAAAGAGCCTGTTATTTGGAAGGAAAAATAACAAACAATGCTAACGGCAACCCCATCGTAAATGCAGCCATCGAAATTGTTAACGGTAACGTTGGGTCTGCCGATCACACCACAGCAGACGGCAGTTATAAAACAGGCCAGGCCACTCCGGGCATCATACAGGTAAAAATCAGTGCGCCGGGGTATATCACCATTACTGTAGCTGCCACACTTGTTTCGGGCGAAGTAACCGTGCTGTCTATAGCCCTGCAACCCGAAGCCACCGTAGCCATTAGCGGTCAGGTTATCCTTAACGGAAGCAACCAGGGCATTCCCAAAGCAAAAGTATCATTGACGGGGCCATTGAACTACGAAATTGAAGCCGATGCCAATGGCAATTTTACTTTTCCTGCGGTATCCACCGGAAAATACAATATCATAGCGGGAGCGTGGGGTTATGGTTATGCCACCAAAATCAACCAAAATTTTACCACCCCGCAATCGTTTGTATTTAAATTGGACAAAGGTTATCGCGATGATTTTGCCTTGGATTATGGCTGGGAAGTCAGTGGCACTTCGGTCACCGGTATTTGGGAGCGCGCTGTACCGGTAGGGGTCAATCCGAGTGTTTTGCTGGCACCAGCTGCGGATGTGAACAGTGATTTTGGCAATTTGTGTTATGTGACCGGCAATAGTACCAGTTCGGTAGGCGAAGATGACGTAGAAAGTGGCACGATGATACTGCGCTCTCCTCCGATGGATCTTACCACGTATAATGATCCGGTTTTTAGAGCATTCCTGTTCTTCACGAGTATCACTTTTAATAATGAGTCATTGGATTCCATCAAAATTATTGTAGAAAATGGCATCGAAGAGAAAGTGCTGTTTCATCTTCCCGGTTTTACTTTTGCTTGGCAAACACTCAATAAAAAAATTAAACCGGAAATAGCCTTGACCAAAAATATGCGGATCCGAATCGAATGTTTTAATGATCCTGCTTATACCGATAACGATTCTTATGAAGCTACTTTCGACTGGTTTCGGATAACAGAAGGGAGTGCAGTAGGTACCGATGACGCCCAATTGGATCATACCTTAAAGGTGTATCCCAATCCTTTCCGCGATGCAGCACTGATAGCCTACAACGTTCCGGCTAATGAAAATGATTATGCCCTCCGCATATATGACATTTTGGGGCGGCAGGTGGCTTTCCAATCGCTTCCGGCAGGGGAAGGTTTTGTCAAAGTCGGGCAGGCTTTGCAGGCCGGTACCTATTTTGCGCGGATGGAGCAGGGCGGCAGGGCAAGCAGAGAGGTTAAATTGATAAAAATGGCGGACTGAGTAGCGACACGTGAACACGGCGACCTAAATAAAATAATCGTAATGTGTAATTATTAATAAATCCAATCCAAACTACGCTAATACACTGTAATTCAGGTGAAAGGGGTAAGTTTGTCACCAATTATCAATGATTTTCACATTATAGTTATTTTATTTTGTTTGTTTTTGTGGGGGAATGAATTTCATTTATATACAATTTTTAGTGTATTAACCCGTATTCAATACTGCTGTCTCAATACTTATACTGTATTCAATGCAATGCATCGGACTGTAAAAAAAATTGTAACCCGGATATAGTTATCGCTTCATTGTAAGGCCAAGATGCTCCATCGGGTACAATTATGTATTGAGCATCCGGCTGTAGATCACGGGTACTTTCATAAAATCCTCGTGAAGGTGTTGGCTTAATGTCGTATTTTACTTCAATACATATTTTCCGACCACTGGGAGTTTCCACGAAAATATCCACTTCGGCACCTCCCTGAGTGCGGTAGTAGTATAATTTTCCACGGCCAGCCATAGCGCGTCTGATTTCTTCGATGACGTATCCTTCCCAAGAATGTCCAATAGCAGGATGGCCTGAAAGTGCATTGAAATCTTGTATATATAACAAGTAGTGCAGCAATCCTGAATCTCGCACATAAATCTTTGGGAATTTTGTTAATCGTTTACCAATATTGACAAACCAGGGTTGCAATCGTGCAATCAGAAAACTATTCTCTAATAAATCTAAATAGCGATTCACAGTCGGTGTTGACATACCCAACGAATTGGCAAGTGACGCTGCATTTTGTTGTCCGGCATGGAGATGTCCTAACATTCTCAACAGGCGTTCGAAAAGTACAGGATTGACATCAACTCCCATAGCACGCACGTCGCGTTCAACGTATGTGCGGATAAATTCCCGGAGCCAGTCCTTTGTTAATTCGGGTGTAGGTGCAAGGCAGGCACCCGGAAAGCCTCCACGAAACCAATGTACATGAAGCAGCATTTGATCCCGTATTTCGCCTAAACTAAAAGGCATCAGTTCAAAATGAGCAATACGCCCTGCCAAAGATTCAGCACTATGTCGTAGTAAATCGGGTGATGCAGATCCTAATAAAATAAAACGTGCTGGTTCACGCCGCTGATCAACTAATGCACGCAACAGTGTAAACAGTTCCGGCATTCGCTGCACCTCATCAATAATTACACATTTATCCATATGCTAGTGCCGCGTCCAGTAAATAACGCACCGTTTTGCGGCCCTATTTCTCGCTCCATTTCGTTATTCGTCGGTTAAAATGTCCCGCATTTCGCCCTCCTCCTGCCTAATGGAGCAAAAAATAGGTCTCGCCAATCTGCACCCCATTTACTGGACGCGGCACTAGGATAAAAACCACTCTGCTCGTGATAAACGAAAGCGATCACTATCTAACCCTAAATCAAGATAAAGACCCGGCTTAGGCAGTCGCTCCTGAATAATTTTTGCTAAAGTAGTTTTACCTACCTGACGCGGACCGACTATGACAACGACTGGGAAAAAAGCGAGGCTTTTGAGCAAATTGTCTGTTATATGTCTGTATATCATGCCGCAAAGATGATTGATAAGGGCTAAGGAACGGGTAAATAATAACTTGATAGGTTTAGGTAGGTTATTTTTTGTTCAAACAACTATCTTTTTGGGCATGAACCAATAAAAGCAAATAAACCTTGCTTTTATGTCGTGAACGTGCAGAGCAATAGGTTCTATTTAAACAAAAAGATGAGCAGTTTGAGCGGAAGAGAATCACATCAAATTGTTAAGTTATTGTTTACCCGTTCCTAATGTGTTTTCGTATTTTTATCTTGTTTGTTATTACCGCAAAACCGTTGATTAATTGGTGCCTTACAGGATGGGCAATTACCATCCATTGACTGAAGGCTACTTAAACAGAGCGTATTGAAACAGCCAGTTTTCGAATTTCGGGAGTGGGTTTCATTGCGCTCTGTTTTTTTTAATAAATCTATTGGATAAATCTCTAAACCATCCTATCTTCGCCTTTTCAAATAACCATGTAACAATCCAATCGTACGGCCATATAACAATTAAATCATACATAATGCAGCGCTTTAACACCGTAACTCTTTTATTATTGACGCTTTCTGTTCCTGCTTTTGCTCAAATTGCCGAACCAAAATTAACAGAAGTGTGGACACCGGAACCACGGGTAGTAACCTCCGGTATCGGTACCCGCCCATCTTCCGATGCGATTGTCTTGATAGGTGGGGCAGGGCTTGGAGAATGGCTCCATGAAAAAGATTCTACTAAAGCCGCTACCTGGGAGGTAAATAAAGACAGCAGCGTAACCGTAAAACCCAGTACAGGAGGCATTCGGACCAAACGTTCTTTTGGCGACTGCCAGTTGCACGTAGAATTTCGCACACCATCGGTGGTAAAAGGAGAGGGCCAGGGGCGTGGTAATAGCGGCATATTCCTGCAAAGCCGCTATGAATTGCAGGTATTGGACAATTATGGCAACCGCACGTATTCCAACGGACAAGCAGGATCTATGTACAAACAATCCATCCCATTGGCCAATGCCTGCCGCAAACCCGGTGAATGGCAAGCCTATGATATTATCTATACGGCCCCCCGTTTCAATAACGATGGTATCCGTGTGGCTCCCGGATATATTACCGTCCTTCACAATGGAGTATTAGTGCAAAATCATACGGAGATTAAAGGCACAACTGAATACATCGGGTTGCCTAAAAACGAGGCTCATGGCAAGGGTCCCTTGTTTTTGCAGGATCACGGCGACTTAGTCAGTTATCGGAATATATGGATTCGGGAACTGTGAAGGAGACTTCAGACTTCAGACTTCAGACACAAGACTTCAGACTTCAGACACAAGACTTCAGACACAAGACTTCAGACACAAGACTTCAGACACAAGACACAAGACTTCAGACACAAGACTTCAGACACAAGACACAAGACACAAGACACAAGACACAAGACTTCAGACACAAGACTTCAGACACAAGACACAAGACTTCAGACAGAGAGCAAAACACCAATTTTAGATTTACGATTTTAGATTGAAAAACACCAAAACACTAAAAAACTAAAAAACTAAAAAACTAAAACACCAAAACACTAAAACACCAAAATACTAAAATACTAAAAAATTTTAATTATGTCGGTACACAAAAAACTCTCCAAGCAGGAACAAGATGCAAAAGACCGTGAAGAAAATCGCAAATTCATGATTATCGTCGGTATTTCAACCCTTGTGTTGATCCTGTTGATGTATTTTTCGACCCGGTAGGGTAATTGATGCTTGTTAAAAAACCGGGGCTTTCGGCCTTACTCTTCCTTTGGAGTGCTGTCGCTTTTGCCCAGTTGGATTCTATCCATTGGCTTCCGCCGCTCCATGCTCGGGCGGAGTGGGGGGAGCATTTCTTATACCTTTCCACTCCTGAAAAAGACCCTTTTCCGGTGTCTATTCGCGACGGAAAGGGCAATGTTGTGGCGGAACTCATCATTTCTAATGCACAGGGAGGACGGTATGATATTGGAAGCGGGCAAAATACCGATGTATTGGTGCCGCCTGATTCGTTGTTGGTAGTACTAAAAACCAAAGGCATTACCGTGGAAGGTTCAAAAAAATTTTATGCCAATTTCCGGTTTCAAAGCGATTCTCGGTTTCAGGCAGGCGATTTGACTTGTAAAGGGCGATCAGCCCTCGGAAAAATCTTTCGGATAGGGCATCTGTTTAACAGCACGTCCACGCGCGACATCCGCAACAATTTTGCCGCAGTAATGGCCACCGAAGATAGCACAGTGGTCACTTTGACGGCTGCTGACCCGGCGGTTGATTTGCAAAAAGGCGCAACTCAAATAACCGGCCCAACCGCCACGCTCGTACTCAATCGCGGAGAGTCCGCTATTTTTTCGCAGTACATCACGTTTAACCCCGCTCAGCAACCACCCAACGGACTGATGGGAGCGTTATTGACCGCCAGTAAACCCATTGCCGTGAACGTTGGCTCTTGGCTCGGTGCGCCACAGGATGGGGCCAATGATGTCGGGCTGGATCAAATTGTGCCGTTTGAAGCAGTAGGAACAGAATACATCTTATGTAAAGGCAATGGTTCCGATGAGATGGAAGTCCCCATGGTGGTAGCGCACAAGGATGGCACACAGATTCGGATTAACGGAAGTGCCAATCCGGTAGCCGTATTGAAAGGCGGCCAGTTTTTTAGGGTGCCCGTCAGTAGTTTCAGCGCATCGGGCAATTTGTATATTGAAACCTCAGAACCTGTTTTTGTGTATCAAATGGTTGGTGGAGTTCCTTCCGGCAATGATGCCCTACGCACTGCCGGATTGATTTTTGTGCCGCCTGTTTCCTGCGCAATACCCGACCGGGTAGATAATATTTTTCAACCCAACCAGATTGGGAGCTCCACCTTTGATGGTGGTTTGATGATTGTGGCCATGCGCGATTCTGCCATTGAATTGCGTATTGACGGCATTTTAGTGCCTTTGGGGCCTCCCCAGGCAGTATCCGGCAATCCTGATTTTGTGACTTATCGCCGATTAGATTTGTTTAACGCAAATGTAGCCTTGGACAATGCCGCTGTTATTGCTAAAGGAGCGGTACAGGTGGCCATGTTTGGCAGAAATGGCGCAGCCGGTTACGGCGCTTTTTATTCCGGTTTTAGTAGAACCAATCGGCCAAAAATAGACCTTTCGATCGTAGGCGATGGTGTTTGCCCTGACACCCTTGTGGCCTCCGGGCGCTTTGATGGCGTACAATGGTATTTTGCGGATTCTCTGCTGCAATATGGCCCTGATTCTATATTCATTGCGTATTCACCGGGATTTTATACGGCACGTGGGTATTTGGGGGTGTGCCGCCGGACGGGTTTTGAAGAAGATACGGTGACGGCAGTGTTCAATTCACCCATTTTCCCTTATACTATCACCAATCCAGCTTGTTTTGGCGATACTAATGGCCGTGTAGCGGTAGGTGTCCCGTCGGGAGGTCTGCAACCTTACCAGTACTCCATCAACAAAGGGGCCTTTTTTGGCCGCGATCCGGTCTTTGACCAACTGAAAGCAGGAAATTATCAATTGGTGGTGCGCGATTCCACCGGCTGCTACAATAGCCCGCTAACCCTTACGCTGCGTCAACCTGACAGCCTTGGCGTGGAAGCCTTTATACTCCGCGCACCTGAACCGCCTTTGCCGGGTGAAAGTTTCGGCTTGGAAGCAAACCCTTCCCGGCCAATTGTCACGACTATTTGGGAGCCCTCCAACGATAACCCGGATTGCGCGGTCAATTGTACGATTTATACGGTGCGGCCGGAATACACCACGCTCTATACCGCAACGGTGACGGATGTAAATGGTTGTACCGCCGCTGATACCGTTTTGGTAGGGGTACAGCCCAAAATTTATACTCCAAATATTATAAAACCTGGTACTTCGGGGGGCAATGATCGCTTTGTGCTGCGCAGCCGGGATATTTTACCAGTGCAGTGGTTGCGCATCTACGACCGATGGGGAGAATTGGTATTTGAACGAAAGGATATTACTACGAATAATCCAGACAATGGGTGGGATGCCAGGTTTAACAACCGAGACCTGTTACCCGGCGTTTATGTTTTCATGGCGATGGTGGAATATTTGCCGGGAAGGGTATTTTTGATGAAAGGAGATGTGACGGTGGTGCGATGAGGTGATGCGGCACGGGAATGAATTAATTTGCAGATAAAAATCGCATAATAAGTAATAATAAATTTCGCAATTTACTCATAAGTAGGTAAATAGAAATAATCGTAGTTTTGAATGTCATTAATTACCTTATTATCAAGGGTTTGTGAGACTGTGGACTGCCAACTATTGACTATGGACTACTTAATCAAGCAATAAGGGGAAATAAAAACCGCATTTCAATAATAGATTAAGCAATTGAATGCCCAACCCCTAATAACTAATCCCTGATAACCAATCAACCAGTAACTATTTATGAACAAAAATTTACCCTTGTGGTTAACCCTTGGCAGTGTGGCTATGGTGGCAATGTTGCACATTTTACCAACTATTGGAATGGCGATGCCGCCCGTTTTGCTTTTTGCCACCCGATGGATGGCCGTTGCCATCTTGTTTTGGTTAGGCTACCAGAAAAAATCGCTTACCACCTGGATATTTGTGAGTATGTTTATCGGGATGGCCGTTGGTTATGATTTTCCCGAATTTGGTACCAGCTTGGAAGTACTCAGTAAAATATTTATCCAGCTCATCAAAACCATTATTGCGCCGCTGCTTTTTGGTACTTTGGTATTGGCCATTGCGGGGCAATCCAATAGCGCTCAGGTAGGGCGCATGAGCGTAAAAGCATTCAGTTATTTTTTGGGGGCTACTTCCGTTGCGTTGGTGGTAGGGTTGCTGGCCATCAATATTACGAAGGCTGGTGTTTTACCGGAATCGGTGCGGAAAAGGGTACAAACCGATAAGGCTGTCACCATCAATTCTGATCAACTTACACTGCATTTGCCAGATTCTACCAAAGGGGAATACAAATTGCAGTATCAGGGTAAAAACCTGTCTCCTGCACCAGAAGCAGCCAAACAGGACTGGAAAAAGATCATCCTCCATATTTTCCCGGAAAACGCGTCAAAAATGGTTTTCGAGGGTGCCGTATTGCAGGTGGTAGTATTTAGCCTGCTGTTTGGTTTTGCCTTGAGACAGGTTTCAGAACGACACCGGAAAACGATGTTGGAGTGGTGTGAATCACTGACGGAGATCATGTTTAAATTTACCGGTATCATCATGTATTTTGCGCCATTGGCAGTAGGTGGTGCTATGGCATTCACCATTGGAAAAATGGGGCTTGATGCGCTGCTACCCTTACTAAAATTATTGGGGACTTTATATATTGCCCTGATCGTATTTATATTATTGGTGTTTATTCCGGTTATGCTTTTTTTCCGAATTCCCATCAAAAAGTTTTTCCTAGCCATTTACGAACCGGCTGCTTTGGCCTTTGCCACGGCCAGTTCCGAGTCGGCTTTGCCCAAGGCGATGACCGTGATGGAGCAATTTGGTGTTCCCCGAAAAATCGTTGCTTTTGTACTCCCCACCGGATATAGTTTCAATCTGGATGGATCTACCTTATATTTAGCATTGGCTTCAGTATTTTGCGCACAGGCAGCGGGCATGGATCTGACCTGGCAATTTCAATTAGCCATGATGGGATCGTTGCTGCTCACGTCTAAAGGTGTGGCAGGTGTGCCACGTGCCACGTTTGTTATTCTGACTGCTACGTTGGCACAGTTCCACATTCCAGAATGGCCCACAGCGCTTATTTTGGGCATTGATGCCTTAATGGATATGGGCCGTACTTGTATCAATCTCATGGGCAATTGTCTGGCTTCTGCGGTAGTGGCACGGTGGGAAGGAGAATTGGAAAACAATGATTAGGATAGTGGCACGGGAATGAATTAGTTGATAGTATTTGCATGAATTTTTTTTGCAAAAAAAATCCTGCAAATACTATCAACTAATTCATTTACAGGTAAAAACGCGTAATAACTATTATATTATGATGGAGAGTGACGACGTTATTTCATTCTCTAAGCACTATAAAATTTTGGCTATCATCCCCATTATTTAGCCGAAAAAGGGGATGTTTGGGAGGAGAAGTACCAGTAATTAAAACAAAACCAACAAATTCGAGTTATTACGACCTGATGAGCGGTGAAATAAAAAAAGTTAAAATTTCGTAAATTACTGTTTAAATAAGGAACGAGTAAATAATAATTTGATAGGTTTAGGTAGGTTAGTTTTTGTTCAAACAATTATCTTTTTGGGCAAATAGTGGTTCTATTTAACCAAAAAATGGGCAGTTTGGGCAAAAAGGAATCACCTCAAATTGTTAAGTTATTGTTTACCCGTTCCTGAGTGGGTATGCTGAAATAAACGCGGTTATAAATTTATGCGAAATTCACACAATCAAACACTTGTGGAACGCATAAATCATAATTAATAAATCACAATATAACTACTTAATGCCTGTCCCCTTTGCAATGTTAACTGCTAAAACTACGCCTAACAAAACAACTCTGGCTGTCAGCCACCAATTTTTTCGTACCATTGATGCTGCGGGAGGTGACTGGGACGTTGCTGCCCCCGCACACGATATTTTTTTACAAAGACAATATCTGGCCGTCGTAGAAAATCACCCGCCAAAAGGGATGCGATTTGGCTATATCGTATTTTACCGGGGCAATATGCCCGTTGGGATAGCACTTTGTCAAATAAAATATTTTAAAGCCGGCGAAAATATTCAGGAACTTGAACCGGGTGGTTCAAAAGCAGGAGTATGCTTTTTTACTGCCGCGGGCCAATGGCTGAAAAAACAGGTAGCAGACATAGTGGCAGCGGATGTGCTTATTTGCGGAAACCTGTTATTAACCGGTGAACACGGATATTATTTCAATTCGGAACAGGTAAACCCTGCTGAAGCCCCCGGTTTGTTAGGAGCAGCCCTCACTGCGGTGGCGAAAGTATTGGAAAAAACGGGTATTCGTACTCCGATAACTTTAATCAAAGACGTATTACCTACCCGTATACAGGAGGGCCGATATTTTGGATCCAATGGATATGTTCCTTTCTTGGTGCAACCCAACATGGTCATGGACTTGCCTTTCCGCTCATTTGACGACTACCTGATGGCCATGAGCACCAAATACCGAACACGGGCGAAACGCGCTTTTAAAAAATTGGAAGGCGTGGTAAAACGGGAGATGTCCGTCGCGGAAGTCATGCAGGAGTTGCCGGGAATTTATCACCTCTACCGTGAAATCGCTAAAAATGCAGGTTTTAATATGGTAGACCTCAACGAACAATATCTCTTGGCGTTAAAACGTGACTTCGCTGAATATTTTCGCATATTTGGCTATTATCAGGAAGATCGGCTGATTGCATTTTATACAACCATCCATAATGGCCATGAATTGGAAGCGCATTTTCTGGGTTACGAACAATCGCTCAATCACCACCTGCAATTGTACCTCAATATGTTGTATGACCTGGTGCGGCACGGTATTGAAGCCGGGTGTCATCACTTAATATTTGCCCGCACAGCTTTAGAAATTAAAAGCTCAGTAGGTGCCGTGGCACAAGACCTGCACTGTTACCTGCGCCACCACAACTCCTTTACCAATCATTTTACTGAACCGATGCTCAATTACCTCAACCCCGTGGAGGTGTGGGAACCGAGGCATCCATTTAAGGAGACATAAGACTTCAGACATCAGACACAAGACTTCAGACATCAGACACAAGACTTCAGACTTCAGACACAAGACTTCAGACACAAGACTTCAGACTTCAGACACAAGACTTCAGACACAAGACTTCAGACTTCAGACATAAGACATAAGACACAAGACATCAGACACAAGACATCAGACACAAGGCCGGAGGTGACTTTGGACGGGTGCGGCCTCAATTTGATGTACTTTTCTATGCATTTTCAATACCTTCACATCCGAGAATCGGCTACGCCGAAACCAACTCACATCAAGGTTGAAAAAAATGCTTGATAACTTATCAAAAATGCTTTTTTAGTGTAAAAATCCATTTTCGGGGCTACATCAAATTGAGGCCGCACCCCTGTGGAGTACTGTAGTTTGAACGAATCAATAAGGTTATTTTTTTAATAAAGTAAAAAATATGTTATTCGTTTTTACCTATAAATGAATTTGTTGATAATAATTATATGGATTTTTTTATAAAAAAACCCATATAATTATCATCAACAAATTCATTCCCGTGCCACTACAGCCAATAATGCTCCTGCATAAATTGTTCCAATATTAAGGCTGCGGCTACCTTATCTACCAGCGATTTATCCTGTCGCTTTTGTTTTTTTGCCCCCGACTGCAGGATAATGCGTTTAGCATCATTTGACGTGTAGCGTTCATCCTGACGCATGATCTTTTTATCCGGGAATAACTTCGATAATTGCGCGGCACAAGCATCGGCCTGCGGGGCTATTTGTGCCGGATTGCCATCAGGGTGCAATGGAAGACCTACCACGAAACATTCCACGGCTTCCTCTTTGCAGTACTTTTGCAGGAAATCGTACAATTCGGGCGTAGGTACGGTTGTCAATCCGGAAGCAATAATCTTCAAAGGGTCAGTGACGGCAATTCCGGTGCGTTTCAAACCGAAATCAATGGCGAGTATGCGAGACATTATGTGTTAGGAACGGGTAAATAATAATTTGATAGGTTTAGGTAGGTAAGTTTTTGTTCAAACAACTATCTTTTTGAGCGAATAGTGGTTCTAAGTAGTCCACAGTCGGCAGTCCACAGTCGGCAGTCCACAGTCTCACAAACCTTTGATAATAAGGTAATTAATGAATTTCACAAAATAAGGCAAGTGTGAAAAATAGAACTAATAACTACTTAATTTATTCCAGTGCCACCCCCACCGAATTTTCTACTTCTTTAAAATCTTTGATCTTAGGCAGGTCCATCAGGGTATTGATGCCAAAATAATCCATAAATTTATCGGTTGTTCCGTAGAGGAGGGGACGCCCCGGGCCATCACTGCGGCCTTTTATAGCGACCATATCTTTCTCTAAGAGCTTCTGGAGCGCGTAATCACAACTTACGCCGCGAATTTCTTCCAGTTCTGATTTGATGACTGGTTGTTTATAGGCCACTAAGGCAAGCGTTTCCAAAGCCGCCTGCGAAAGACGTTTTTTGGTGGTTTGCTTTAGGTGTACGGCTATGGCACCGTGATAAGCGCCTTTCGTCAGAAATTGATATCCCCCCGCTATTTCTACTAATTCAAAAGCAAATTGATCGTCCTGAAATTGGGCGCGGATAGCATTTATTGCTTCCTGAATGATTGCTGCTTCTATGGGCAATTGAAGACTTTCTGTCAGCACAGATTGGAGTTCCTCCAGCCCAATCGGCTGAGGAGATGCAAAAATCAGCGCTTCAATGTGTTGTTTCATGCCGCAAAAGTACAATAAAAATGTAAAATGGAGGATAGTGAATGGAGCATCGCAACAAAAATAAACAAAAAGTTTTTAATTTATGCAGAAAAACCCTACTTTTGCCGCCGGTTTTATGAGGATGGAATAGTAAGATTTGGGGAGTGGCACGGAAATAAAAATGAATAATAAATTTTTATTATGTAATATATTTTTTGATGCTTTAAATGATCTGATGAGGGTGCATCAATTGATGCGCAGCCCAGTAGTGCGTTTTGATCTGCTAACCTGATTTTTAAATATGCTATTTTTTATGTGTATGATTGGCGATCAACAATTACATGGTTGATGATTTTTGATGTACCGTGCCTCCCTAAACCCCTCAACCCCTCTCAACCCCTACCCTCAACCTTTTGATATTCTTAACAGCCCAACACTATGGCTCGCGCAGAAAAAAATAAAAATAATGCTTTTCCACCCGCCGTTTCGCACAATGGCGAGGATACCATCGTCACCTTATCGGGGATGTACCAAAATTATTTTTTGGATTATGCCTCCTATGTTATCTTGGAGCGAGCAGTTCCCGCCATTGAAGATGGCCTGAAACCCGTGCAACGCCGCATCCTGCACGCTATGCACGAGCAGCACGACGGGCGATACCACAAAGTTGCCAACCTGATCGGGCAAACCATGCAGTTTCACCCCCACGGCGATGCCGCTATTGGAGAAGCTTTGGTGAATATGGGCCAGAAAGAACTGCTGATTGACTGTCAGGGCAACTGGGGCGATTTCCGCACGGGCGATTCTGCCGCCGCGCCCCGGTATATTGAAGCACGTTTGACCAAATTGGCCCTCGATATTGCTTTCAATTCAGACACAACCGTATGGCAGATGAGTTACGACGGCCGCAAACGCGAGCCAGTGAACCTGCCCATGAAATTTCCCCTGGTACTCGCACACGGGGTAGAAGGTATTGCGGTCGGTTTGAGCACCAAAGTGATGCCACATAACTTTATAGAATTGGTAAAAGCCTCTATTGCCGCCCTAAAAGGAAGAATAGTAGCCATATTTCCTGATTTTCCAACCGGAGGTTTTGTGGATGTATCCAATTATAATGGCGGTCTGCGCGGTGGTAAAATTCGTGTTCGGGCAAAAATAAGGGAAATAGACAAAAAAACGCTGCAAATTACGGAAATACCTTACAGTGTCACCGTAGGCGATCTGTGCGACTCCATCGTAAAAGCCAATGAAAAGGGCCAGATTAAAATCAAAAAAGTATCGGACAAAACAGCCGCCAATGTAGACATCGAAATAGAGTTGCAACCCGGTGTCAGCCCCGATGTCACCATAGATGCCCTTTACGCTTTCACTGATTGTGAAGTGGGTATCAGCCCCAATTGTTGCGTCATTATTGATAATAAACCCTTGTTTACTACCGTTGATGAATTACTGCGCATCAGCACCGAAAACACCAAAGACCTGCTGCGGTTAGAACTCGAAATTCTGCAAAAAGACCTCGAGGAAAAATTGCATTTTGCTTCTTTAGAGAAAATTTTTATTGAAAAACGCATTTACCGCGACATTGAAGAATGTGAAACCTGGGAGGCGGTACTCGAATCCGTAAATAAAGGATTAAAAAAATACGTGGTAACCCCTTCGGATGCCCAATATGGCAAGGATCAAAAACGCATCAAACTGCTGCGAGACATCACGGAGGAAGATTTAGTACGGCTCACAGAAATTCGCATTAAACGCATTTCAAAGTTCAATTCCTTTAAAGCCGATGAAGAAATCAATAAACTCAACGGGGAATTAGACCAAACCAAACACCATTTGGCCCACCTCACAGAATATGCTATTGCCTATTTTGAAAGCCTTTTGACAAAATACGGTAAAGGCCGTGAACGCCGTACGGAGATTACCGCTTTTGACACCATTCAGGCTTCGGCAGTAGTGGCCAATAATGCCAAACTATACGTCAACCTCGCAGAAGGTTTTATCGGGATGGGGCTGAAAAAAGACGAATTGGTACAGGATTGTTCCGATATTGACGATGTCATCATTTTCCGTCGCGATGGCGTGATGAAAGTGGTCAAAATCGGAGAAAAAGTATTTGTCGGGAAAGATATCATTTACGTGGCAGTCTGGAAGAAAAACGATGAACGTACCACCTACAACATGGTCTATACGGATGGGAAAACGGGCCGTACTATGGCCAAACGTTTTAACGTAACCGGCATCACCCGCGATAAGGAATACGCGCTGGCTACCGATGCCAAAGGCTCTAAAATACTGTATTTCACGGCCAATTCCAATGGCGAAAGCGAAGTGGTTGCTGTTACCCTCACCGCAGGCAGTACCGCCAAAATCAAATCTTTTGATTACGATTTTAGCGAATTAGCCATCAAAGGGCGCGAATCGCAGGGTAATATCCTGACAAAATATCCTGTCAAGCAGATTCGCCATAAAGAAGTGGGTAAAAGCACTATCGGTGCCCAAAAATTGTGGTACGATGACATCACCGGCCGCCTCAATACACAGGAAAGGGGCGCATTATTGGGCGAATTTGATACCGGCGACGGCGTATTTGTACTCTACCACAACGGCACCTACGAAGTAACTGACACCGACGTGCAGCAGCGTTTTGAACCCAAAGAAATCCTTTTCCTCGGCCGGTTCAACCCTGAAACAATCATCAGCGTGGTGCATTTCGACGGAAATAAAGGCTGGACGATGGTCAAGCGTTTCCGCGTGGAAACCCATAAAATGCGGGAGCGGTATTCCTTCCTGACCGAGCATCCAAAATCTAAAATGCTCTATGCTTCCGTGTTGCCCAGTCCGCGTATTCGTTATACCCTGAAAGTAAAAGGGAAAGCCATGAGCGGAGAGCTGAACCTCGGCGATTTCATGGATGCTAAAGGCTGGAAAGCGGCAGGCAATAAACTCAGCGATCAGGCGCTGTCACAAATCAGAGAGGTAGAAGGCCCGACCCCTACTCCGGAGGCCCGGCAACCGGATCTGTTTGGCGCAGTAACACCACTACCTGTGCCGCCTGCGGTTGCAGCAGAAAAAACGCCTGCCCCTAAAGCGCCCGCAGAAAAGAAAGATAAGCCGGAAAAGAAGGATACTTATTCCGTAGGACAGATCATAGAGTTTGATTGATTTTTTTGCGTTCATTCAGGTAGAAATGCCACAACATCCGGGTACCGACGCTGCGCCAGGGGCGCCAGTGTTGCGTACCAGCCTCAAAAAAAGCGTAATCGGGGCGCTTAGGCAGCTGCCGGAGTACCCGAAAGGCTTCATACAGGGCAATATCGCCTTGTGGCAAAATATCTGGTCGCATCAGACATTCAGATAAGTAAATATCGGCAGTCCAATGGCCGATACCTTTTAGTTGTTTCAGGTTCGTACGCACGGCTTCGTCGTCCAATCCAGTTAAGGTGTCAAAGTTGAAATCACCGTTCAGTATCGCCTGCGCCAACAAGCGGGTATAGCCTATCTTTTGGCGACTAAACCCAATTGCGCGCAGGGCCTCGTCGCCCAATTCCAAAAAAGTTTCGGGTATCACCGCTGGCTGGAGCACCTCTTTCAGCCGCGCAAAAGTAGCATTGGCAGAAGCCAAGGATACTTGTTGTTCCAAAATAATATGCACCGCCGTAGAAAACCCTGGCACTCGCGACCACAGCGGCGGGTAACCGTATTTTTCCAAAACAAGAGCTAACCCCTCATCTTGAGCGGCTAACCAATGGGAAGCCTTCTGGAGACTATTTTCGTTGAGTGTTACCAATTACAGGCACATTGAGATTTTGAAGTAATATTTACTAACAATGGTTCGTGAAAAAAAACAGGTACGCACACAGATAAGTAGTCCACAGTCAATAGTCGGCAGTCCACAGTCTCACAAACCTTTGATAATAAGGTAATTAATGAAATTCAAAACCACGATTATTTCTATTTACCTACTTAAAAAAGCGCGTATGTTTGAGTTTTCAAATAACAAACAAATACGCGCCATGACAGGAACACCAGCATTCCTTATCGCAAAGGTAGGTGAACTTCTCGAAAAAAGAGCCGTTCACCACCGAATATTTCAAACCTGTGCCGTGTACTGAATAGTTTGTGCGACGGGAGGCTGTGGACTATTAAGTAGTCCACAGTCAATAGTCGGCAGTCCACAGTCTCACAAACCCTTGATAGTAAGGTAATTAATGAAATTCAAAACCACGATTATTTCTATTTACTTACTTAACTGCTGACTGCGGACTGTCTGACCGTGGACTGTGGACTGGTGGACTGTCTGACTGCGGACTGTCTGACCGTGGACTGTCTGACTGTGGACTGCCTGACTGCGGACTGTCTGACCGTGGACTGCCTGACTGT
>Ga0209181_10001710_pt1 | contig 37629 bp, 33 predicted proteins | sample MAT05_FD_187208 | JGI IMG/M metagenome (GOLD analysis project Ga0209181, IMG submission 187208) | Freshwater microbial communities from Lake Fryxell liftoff mats and glacier meltwater in Antarctica - MAT-05 (SPAdes) (version 2) | ecosystem: Environmental > Aquatic > Freshwater > Ice > Liftoff... | reverse complement strand
TTTCTTTTGAGTAAAATTTCTTTTGAGTAAAGTTTTTTGAGTAAAGTTATAAGCGTGGCGTTAAGCCATCCGCCAAAGAAAGTCGGTAAGCCCGGTAGCCGGGTATCAGACTAGCGAACAGTCCTACGCTGACGACGCCCAACAAGAGCGTCAGTTCTTCAATAGAGATTCCTCGGAGTGCAATCGACAAACCAAATCGTGCTTGAATCGTCGGAGCAAGCAGCACAGTAATCATCGTCACAAGCAGCACGCCGAGGACAGCGCCAACGACAGTGACAAACAGCCCTTCCACCGTCAGCAAGAAAAATACATCACGAGGCTTTGCGCCTACTGATCGCAATATGGATAACTCTCTACGGCGTTCACCTAAACTTGCGAGGATGACGGCGACCAAGCCTAACAAGCCTACGATCACGACCATGCAAGACACTGCGAAGAGGGTGCGCTCAGCCGCCCCGAGTACTTGCCACAGTTCCTCAAGCGCAACCCCGGGCAATACAGCCAGCAGCGCTTCACCCGAATATTGATTGACGTAACGCTGCATTTTAAAAACACCGGCGCGGCTTTTTAAACCCACCAAAACGGCGGTGATTTCTTTTGGCGTGAGATCAAATTTGCTGACGTATTCTGCGGGTATAGAAAATCCGGGCAAAGGCGCGCCACCTTGCCAATCGAGATGGATAGCTTCCATCGCGGCCAGACTAATGTGCACCGTATTGTCGACCGGCGTGCCGGTGCGCTTGAGAATGCCAACGACGGTGAAAGGTTTGTTGGCATGTTCTGTTAACGCACCGTCGCCTGAGCCATGCGTCAGCGTGATAGGCGTGCCTAGTTTGTAGCCACGCTTGTCCGCCACCTCTGCGCCGACGACTGTTTCAAACACGCCTACGAATGGTTTTCCCTCTGCGAAGCTCAACGCCAGCGCATCGCCGTAATGAAAATGTTCGAAGTAGGCTGTCGACGTGCCCAGCACTGGAAAGCCGTGATGTGAATCGCCCAGCGACAAGGGGATCGACCAGTCCACCGCCGGATGGCTTGCTATCGCCTCATAACTGGACCAGCGAATATTGTTGGTCGCCTCACCTAGATGGAAAACAGCATAGAGCATGAGCTGAACAGGGCTGGTGCGTGCGCCAACGATGAGATCTGTACCCGAGACAGATTGGGAAAAACTTTCCTTGGCTTCTTGACGTAAGCGCTCGACACCCAATAAAAGGCCCACGCTCAGCGTCACGGCGATGATAGTCATGCCCAGTGTTAAGCGCCGATTCCAGGCGCTGAGTAGGGCGAGTTTAAGCAGCGTCATCATGTGGGCGATCTTTCTTTGGCTTGGATGTTCTCGGCATCAGAAGATTGACGCAAATCGAGCAAAGAAATTTCACGGTTAAAGCGAGTTGCTAACCGTGCATCGTGGCTAACAAATAACAAAGTGCTGTTGGCTTTGGCGGATTCTTGCGCAAGCAGATCAAGAAACGCAGTTTGACGGTCGGCATCCAAAGACGAAGTAGGTTCGTCTGCAATGATGAGTTCAGGTTGCCCAATCAACGCGCGGGCCGCGGCTACGCGTTGTTGCTGGCCAACGCTTAACTGCGTGACTGTTCGGTTATGCAAAGCCACATCGAGATCAAGATCCGTAAGCAGGCGCTTTGCTTCGTGCTCCAAAGTATTGCCTCCCACCATAGCTATCGCCAAGGCTTTGCGGCGCGCAGAAAAGCGACAAGGCAGTAATACGTTGTCGATAACCGAGAGATACGGAATGAGATTGAACTGCTGAAAAATAAACCCGATATGATCAACACGAAACTGATCTCGTTCAGACGAAGTGAGGGTCGTTAAATCTGCCCCTAAAACTTGCACACGACCGTGTTGCGGTAATAGAACCCCGCCGAGTAGGCCGAGCAAAGTGCTCTTGCCGCATCCGCTAGGACCGTGCAGAAAAACTCGCTCTCCTGCCGCTACAGTCAGGTTTGGCACGACAAGCTCGAAACCATCTGTTCCAGATTGCTGGGGCCAGGCAAAGCGCAGCGACTCAATGCTGATAGTGAGTCTGTTAGCGGCGATGTTTTCCTGCAAAGAAGGATTCATGGTGAGGGTAATTTGATGATGTGTCCTGCAAACGATTACCAGCTTAGCTGCGTCTTGGCTGCTGTCAGCTTGGCACTGGTTTGCCCACGAGGCCCTACCAGTGCGGCGTTCAGGCGTTTTAAGTGGGGAAATGCATCGAAGAGTCGAACATCTAATTCTTTCAGCACCGTCGGATTTGCACACACAAAACTTAGCGTAGCTTCAAGATCGCCATGGACTGCGGCTGATTTTTTCCCCGCAGCAGTCGGCTTCACCTCGGAAGGAGGGGTAGGAGAGGCAGGGGCGGCAGGGGAGTTGGGAGAGGTAGGTCCCGCACCTTCTTTAGCCAACAGGGTTGGATCAATCACAGCAGAATTCAAATTGACCGATTGCAAAGTACATTGCGCGGCGGGCGTCAGCACGAATAGTTTTTCGCCTTGATGAAATTTTGCCGCCATCGCCTTGATAGCCTGGCGATCTTTGTCAGTTTTTGCGGCATGTTCAAAACCGACAATGTTATCCAGCGGGCTATCCATATCAATGCTTACTTGCTTGCCATCAATGGCTACTTGCAGGCTGGCCACACCATGGACGTGGGCGCCTGGCTCGTGAGCTGCAACTGAGGCGGAGAGAGCCACTAACATGGCAGAGGAGGTTCCTAAAATAAAACTTAGCACCTTCATTTTGTCATTCCTTCAAAAAATGTTTGGCTTCAAAAACGCTAGAGTTATTCGTAATAGCTGCACGCATCACCCGTCATTTCGCGGCTGACGGTAATACGCACTAATCCCTTTAAGCGGGGGGAACAGTAACGCCACAAGTAAGCGCATAAGTTCTCCAGCGTCGCAGGACCCAGTCCCGCAACATCGTCTAAAAAACGGTGGTCAAGCAACGCCTGCGCATGCCGCAACTCGGCGTCTAAAACACTTAACTCAATTAACATGCCGCTGACTGGATCGGGGCAACCTTGTAAAAACACCGTGGCACGATAACTGTGACCATGAATACGGCGACTGCTTTCAATAACAGTCGTATCTTTGACGTCGCCAACATCGCGTTGCAGCGTGTGGGCTGCTTCAAAAATAAATGATTTGGACAGTTCGTACATAGATCGCTTAAATGTTATTGAGTTTTAGTTTTAATGGGGCTCAGTGCGCTTTGTCTTCGGCGCTTTTCTCAGGCGGCAATGCTAGGCGGCTTAGCGTCGCGTAAGCCTGCTCAACTTCCAATGTCTCTTGTCGTCCCCCGTCCAGCCAACGTAGTGCCACGGTGCGTTCAGCTTGTTCACGCTTGCCGACGACGATGAGCAGGGGGACTTTGACCGCATTGTGCTCACGCACTTTGTAGCCAATTTTTTCATTACGGAAATCTGTCTCGACACGAATACCCAGCCTACGCAAACGCGTCGCGACTTCTTGAGCGTAGCCATCCGCCTCTGAAGTAATAGGGGCCACCACGACCTGTAACGGTGCTAACCACAAGGGCAACCATCCGGCGTAGTGCTCCAGCAAAATACCGGTGAAGCGTTCCAGCGAGCCGAACAATGCACGATGCAACATCACGGGAATGTGTTTTTGGCCATCTTCGCCGACATAAAAAGCACCCAGCCTTTCTGGGAGATTGAGATCAACTTGCAGCGTGCCGCATTGCCAGTCGCGTCCAATCGCATCGCGCAATACAAACTCCAATTTGGGGCCGTAAAAAGCGCCTTCGCCCGGATTGTGGGTGAAGGGCAGGCCGGTCGATTGAATCGCATTGCGAAGCGCGGCTTCTGACTTATCCCAAATTTCATCACTCCCTACTCGCTGCTTGGGACGGTCAGAAAACTTGATGCGAATATCCTCGAAGCCAAACTCACGATAGATGCCTAAAATCAGATTACAAACTTTGACACTCTCTTCAGTAATCTGATCTTCAGTACAAAAAATGTGCGCATCATCTTGGGTGAAAGCCCTTACGCGCATAAGCCCGTGTAATGCGCCGCTTGGCTCAAAGCGATGCACCTTGCCAAACTCCGCCAAGCGCAAAGGAAGCTCTCGATAACTGCGCAGCCCTTGGCGAAACACCTGCACGCCACCGGGGCAGTTCATGGGTTTAAGTGCAAAGGTGCGGTCGTCTTTGGTTTGGGTGGTAAACATATTTTCACCAAACTTTTCCCAATGCCCTGAGGCCTCCCACAACGACCGATCCATAATGTCCGGCGTGTTTATCTCCACATAGCCTGAGCCAGCCTGACGTTGGCGCATGTAATTGATGAGGGTTTGAAATAACGTCCAACCATTGGGATGCCAGAACACCGCACCCGGTGCTTCTTCCTGAAAATGGAACAAATCCATTTCCCGTCCGAGACGTCGATGGTCACGCCGTTCTGCTTCAGCCAAGCGCAGCAAGTAAGCGTCTAACTCGGCTTGATTGGGCCATGCCGTTCCATAAATTCTTTGCAACATGGGGTTGCGGTGATCACCCCGCCAATAGGCGCCGGCTACCTTCAAAAGTTTAAAGGCTTTACCGATATGGGCCGTCGTGGGCAGATGTGGGCCGCGACACAAATCTAAAAACCCACCTTGGCGATAAATGGAAATTGCTTCGCCTTCGGGAATAGCGGCGATGAGTTCAAGCTTATAGTGCTCGCCCGCCGCAGAAAAATAGGCAACGGCTTGCTCCCTCGTCCATTCCTCACGGGTAATGGGTTCAGCGCGATCTACGATGTCGCACATACGCACTTCAATGCTGGCCAGATCGTCAAGGCTAAACGGCTCGCTACGAGCAAAGTCGTAGTAAAAACCATCTTCAATGGCAGGGCCAATCGTGACTTGAGTATCAGGATAAAGTTCTTTGACTGCTTCGGCCATGACGTGCGCGGTATCGTGACGCAGCAGGTCGAGCTGAGCAGCGGATGTCGACTGGCTAAGGAGTTCAGAGTGCTGGGCTGTATTTAACATGATGGGGTAACGGAGTTGAAGCAATAAACCCTTTAAATCGGTGGAACGGGATCATGACCACCTGGGTGAAAGGGATGGCAACGTCCTAGCCGACGCACACTTAAATAGCTGCCACGAAATAAACCGTGCATCCGAATGGCCTCGATGGTGTATTGCGAACAGCTCGGCGTGAAGCGGCAATTGTTGCCCAAGAAAGGAGACACTAAAAGCTGATAGCCGCGAACAAGGAAAATGAACCCCGCTATAAAAACAGCATGGAGCTTAGAAAAAAAGAAAGTTAGTTTAGGCAACATGGGAATGCTCATGGTGTTCGTGTTGCTCAAGTTGCTCAAGTTGCTCAAGTTGCTCATGTGGCTCGGGTTGCTCGGGTGTCGGAGGCACAACTTCTTTTTGAGTACGGAAAAATAGGCTGAAAGTGCGCTCAATAACTTCGCGCTCCACATCGCGCGTGATGAAGACAATACGTGTGCGCCTATCTTCCGAAGGCCAGCTTTCTAATTCCACAGTTGGGTGAACAATGTGTTGAACAGCTTGGACGACCGTTGGTTTTTCATCCCCTTGAATATGGATGATGCCTTTAACCCGCAAAATATCGGGGCCTTTAAGGGACAGCAGTAAACTCAGCCATTCAGTAAAGACAACGCGTTCTATTGGTTGATCAAAGGTGAAGCAAAAGGCGCGAATGTGGTCGTCATGCCGATTGACATCATGCACGTGTGCATGGGGTTGGTCGTGAGCGTGGCTGTGATCGTGACTGTGACCGTGTTCATGGTCATGCTTATGGTCGTGGCTGTGCTCGTGTTCATGAGCAGGGTGGCCATGAGCATCAGTGTGATTATGGCTATCAGTGTGACTATGACTATAGCTTTGACTCGCTTCGTGAGTATGTTCGTGCGCTGCGTTGTGTTCGCGGTCTTTATAAGCTTCGTCGTTTAACCAATGCTGCACATCGGCAGACTTACTCTTCAAGTCGAGTACGCCGAGATTGAGCAATTCGTCAGCAGAGGTAATGCCGTTAACGACCTGCAGTTGATGAGCACCTGGATTTAAAAATCGAATACGCGTGCTCAGCTCGGCAAGGCGCTCAGGATCAGCCAGGTCAGTCTTAGTGAGGAGAATACGGTCAGCGACAGCCACTTGTTTGACTGCTTCGAACTGCCGATCCATGGTCTCCATTTCATTCACGCCATCCACCGTGGTGATTACGCCATCTAAACGATAGTGTTGCGCAAGGTGGGGGTCGGTAATGAGGGTATGGATGATAGGCGCGGGGTCGGCCAGTCCGGTCGTTTCAATAATCACACGATTAAATTGTCGAACGCCTTCTCGGGAAAATCGCCAGGTAATATCGCGCAGCGTCCTAATCAAATCATGCCGAATGGTGCAGCACAGACAGCCACTATTCATTTCAATAATCACATCGTCGTAACTATGCGTAACCAAAAGATGATCAAGTCCGATCTCTCCAAACTCGTTGATGATAATCAACGTATCGCGCAGCGCGGGTTGGTTCACCAAGTGATTTAGGAGCGTAGTTTTACCGCTACCCAGAAAGCCGGTGAGCAACGAGACAGGAATGCGTTTTTTGGTTTGAGTAACTTGCATGTTGGACTACTTTTTATTCTTCCAGTTAGCTGTGCGAAATGGGCTTAAGATGAAATGAGCTTAAGATGAAATGGGCCTAAGACGAAATGTGCTCAAGATGTTCATGGCGTTGCTGTGCTTCTACACACAGGTCCGCAGTGGGGCGCGCTAATAGCCGAGGCAGCCCAATAGCTGCGCCGGTTTCTTTGCACCAGCCATAGGTTCCCTCTTCAATACGCACTAAGGCTGCTTGCACTTTTCTCAACAGCTTTCGTTCGCGATCCCGCACACGCAGCTCTAGGCCACGCTCTTCTTCTTGCGTTGCGCGATCACTGATGTCAGAAATAGATTGGTTATCTTGTAAGTGAACCAAAGTTTCCGAGGCCAAGCCAACCAGTTGCTTATATTCCTCAGTCAACAACGCACGGAAAAAATCGAGTTGTGCAGCGGACATATAGTCACTTTCCGGTGTATCCAGAATAGTTTCTTTAGTGAGTGCAACAACAGACCGCTTAGTCTTCGGTTTTGCTTTAGTGTTGGTTGTAACTTTCATATTTTTAATTGAAGTTGGATATGTCCAGTTTAGAGTTGAGTCGGATTGGGTACGTCGCCATAAACTTCCAGTGGGTCGAAAGTCTTGCTGGCTTCTACGAATCGCAAGCTCACATTGGGTAAATCAATCGCTCTATAAAAACAACTTTTATAGCCGACATGGCAACTCGCACCACTTCCAGCCACGCTAACTTTTAACCACACAGCGTCTTGGTCATCATCCACGCGCATCTCAATGACCTTTTGTACTAAGCCACTGGTTGCGCCTTTGTGCCACAGTATGTTTCTGCTGCGACTCCAGTAATGTGCTTCGCCAGTTTCAATAGTGAGTGCAAGGGCGTCGCGATTCATATAGCCGAGCATCAAAACATCGCCAGTTTCAATATCGGTAGTAATGCAGGAGATCAAACCGCGCTCGTCAAATATCGGCATGAGTAGCAAGCCTTCTTCGACTTCTTCCACACTAATCCGTGGTGGAAAATCCAGCTTTGCATTGGTGTCAGCCATGAACGATCTCCTCAACTTCTTCTTCCGCAAACCGCCAGACGGGAAAAGGATCTTCAAAGTTAAGCCAGGCCTCTTGGCCCAAGGCCATTTCTTCATCCGTTAATAGGCACGCATCAAGCTGTGCACGGATGGCCGATTCGTCGTGCCCCATACCGATAAAGACCAGCTCCTGACGACGATCCCCAAAGGTATTCACGTTGTCGACGCCGTCTTTTCCTTCCACCCACTGACGTTTGATCTCGAGAAGATGATCGCTGTCTGTAGGCCACTCATCTTTAGGGACTGCTGCCCACCAAAGTCCAATAGCGCGGTTGCGGCAAATCCCACCTGCTTGCGACCATTCGCCGACAAAATCATTGCGGGTAGCAAGCCAGAAAAACCCTTTGGAGCGAATAACGCCACTCCATTCACTTCGAATCAAATCCGAAAATCGTTGAGGGTGAAACGGGCGACGCGCTGCATAGGTAAAGCTACTGATTCCATATTCTTCAGTTTCTGGAACGTGCTCTCCACGCATTTCTTGCAGCCATCCCGCAGCTTGAGAGGCCTCTTCAAAACTGAAGCGGCCGGTATTCAAAATAGTATCTAGAGGGATTTTGCCAAACTCGCTGGTCACGACTTGAGCACGGGGATTAAGTGCAGAGAGAATGCCGTGAAGTTGAACACGCTCAGTATCACTAATGAGGTCTAGCTTATTGAGAACGATCACATCAGCAAACTCTACTTGCTCGACCAATAAATCCACCACAGTGCGCTCATCTTCTTCACCCGCTACCTCGCCACGTTCCTTTAGAAAATCGTGGGAAGAATAGTCAGCGAGAAAGTTACGTGCATCGACAACGGTAACCATCGTGTCGAGCCGTGCGATGTCGGACAAACTCACGCCTTCTTCATCGGTGAAGGTAAATGTTTCAGCCACCGGTAATGGTTCGCCCACGCCGGTGGATTCAATCAACAGATAATCAAAGCGGCCTTCTTTGGCGAGCTTACCCACCTCAATGAGCAAATCCTCGCGCAAGGTGCAGCAGATGCAGCCGTTACTCATTTCTATGAGCTTTTCTTCTGAACGCGCCAATTGATTTCCGTCACGCACTAGTTGCGCGTCAATATTGACGTCCGACATGTCATTCACAATGACGGCCACACGCTTGCCTTCTCGATTGGCCAGAATGTGATTAAGCAAAGTGGTTTTACCAGCACCTAAAAAGCCTGAGAGCACAGTGACCGGTAAGCGACTATCGGTGCTTTGTGCCATGCTCATGCCAACGCTCCATTGGTAGCTAGAGAACTGGCTTTGAGCGAATTGTTTTTCAAGGCCTTCAGCAAGCATTCTTCGATGATGGCGCGCGGCAAGTTGCGACCAATAAACACCATCCGGGAATTTCTCGGCTCATCTTTTTTCCAAGGCTTACCGGGCGTGCCCCCCATAATCATATGGACCCCTTGAAAGTTGATTCGATAGGGTAGGTTGTCAATCGCTAAGATGCCCTTGTAACGCAGCAAGTCATTGCCATAAATTTCGATGAGTGTTGATAGCAGCGTGTGCAGGCTGGCCCCATCAAAATCAGTTTCAGCCGTAAAGACGAATGATGAAATCGCATCATCGTGTTCATGGTGATGATCCTCAAGAAAATCAGGTTCGATTTCTAAAATGGCATCCAAATTAAAGCCACGCACATCAAGCAATTGATTGAGGGGCGCATCACCAAAGTTGGCGATATGAATAGGCGCACGCGGATTCATTTTGATCAACCGAGACTTCAGTAAGGCTAACTCTTCCGCATTCACCAAATCGGACTTAGAGATCAGTATGCGATCCGCAAACCCAACCTGCTCTTGGGCCAACTCATGTTCATCCAGCTGTTGCATCGCGTGCTTGGCATCGACAAGTGTGACCACGGCGTCCAGCAGGTAGCGGGAACCGATGGATTCATCGACAAAAAATGTTTGCGCTACAGGGCCAGGATCAGCAAGGCCGGTGGTTTCAATCATGACGCGATCGAAGTGCAGCTTGCCACTGTCGCGCTTAGCAATGAGTTCGCCCAAAATACGAATCAGATCGCCGCGTACCGTGCAACAGATACAACCATTGTTCATTTCTACAATCTGCTCTTCACCTTGAACAAGCAGTTCGTGGTCGATACCGGCCTCACCAAACTCGTTCTCTATAACCGCAATTTTTTCACCATGTCGCTCGGTCAATATCCGATTGAGCAGTGTCGTTTTACCAGAGCCTAAAAACCCCGTGAGTAAGGTCACAGGAATGAGTGTGTTGGGTTCGATGTCCATAATAGATTCCTTTATTTAAAAAATTTTCTTGTATAAATAAGTGTGCGCCGCATGAAGTCGCGGAAGAAATGCAGGTGTTCGGCTTAACGGATCGCTTACTGGCATCCAATGACAGCTAATGGCAACTAATATTGTGTGTGGGTTTTCATAGCACTAAATTGATGCTGCTAGAGATGTCGACTTACGCAGCGAGCACATTCACCACGAATATCTAGGTTTATACCCGCCAAACGAAATCCTTCAGGTAAATCTGGGAGTTTTGGCGGCGCCATATCCAAACAAAAAACACCGCCACAATCTGTACAACGAAAATGTGCGTGCGCGGTATGCTCTATGTCTTGGCTGGCAGGGGAAAAGCGAAACACACCGCGGTTATCCGGAGCTTTGTGAGCTAGGCCCGTTTCAGCTAACCAGTCCAGCACGCGGTACAGGGTGACCCGGTCAATTGCTGCGGATGGCTCGGCAGCCAGCACCTCTTCGAGTTGCGCGTGGCTAACCGGCTCGGGCGCAGATTGCAGCAACCCAAGCACGCGTACTCGGGCTGGCGTAGCCCGCGCTTTAGCGTTACGAATTAGGGCGGCAATTTCCAACGGGGATAGGCGATGTTTCATCTGGTTAGTATAAACACAACATAGTTGCAAATGCAACCAAGTTGCATGAACGTGTAGTGATATTGGGGAGTTAAGGAAATGGACAGCGGCCCTGCGGTGATCAACCGTCAATATTGGCAAATGTGGTGCGATGGCTCTGCGCTACCCAATCCGGGAAAAATGGGATTAGGCGCGTTGCTCATATCACCCAGCGGCGAACGCTTTGAGTTGTCGACAGTGGAGCGAGGTATCGGCTGCAACAACGAGGCAGAACTCTATGCGTTGTGCGCAGCATTAGAGTGGGCGCACGATAAGGGCGCAAAGCATGTGGAAGTGTGGAGTGACAGCGATTTTGTTGTGCAACACCTGGTGGGCAGCGCATCAACTACCGTTGCACGCTTCATTCCGCTGATTGCTCAGGCGCGAACATCTTTAGAAAGCTTTGCAGAAGTGCGGCTGGCGTGGCTTCCCCGTCATCGGAATGGCGAAGCAGATAGATTATCGAGACAGGCTTTGGGTTTGCCGGATAAACCCGCCGCCGCTTTTGTTAAAAAAAACAAAAGACGGCGTGATTAATATGCGGCAACTAAATTACGTGCTTTAGTTGCCGTAGTTGCTTTTATTTATTCTCTTCTGATTTCGCCGCTTCAGCCGCATCCATTTCTGCAAACACGCCTTCCGCCAAATGAAACGCGGCGTTAGCAGCGGGGAGGCCGCAGTAGATTGCAGTTTGCATTAACACTTCTTTAATTTCATCGCGCGTTACGCCGTTGTTAAAAGCGGCTTTAACGTGCAACACAAATTCTTCACCCCGATTAAGTGCAACCATCATGGAGAGGGTCATCAGGCTGCGTGTGTGGCGTGGGAGGCCCGGACGCGTCCAGATTTCGCCCCATGCATAACGCGTGATGAAGTTTTGAAACTCTTCGTTAAAGTCGTTAATTTTGGTGAGGGTCTTGTCGACGTGCTTACTGCCCAGCACGGCGCGACGTGTTTCTAGGCCTTTTTTATAGCGGCTTTCATCATCCATTGGGTTGTTCATTGTTGATCCTTAGTTCAGTAAAAAGTTGAGCAACTCGGCGGTGAAAGGTTCTTCCGCTTCGATGTTGGAAAGGTGCGCGGCATCCAGTTCCACATAGCGCGCATTGGGAATGTGATCGGCCGCATAACGGCCATCAGCGGCGGGTGTGGCGGTATCGTGCGTTCCTGCGATGACTAGGGTGGGCACGGTAATTTTGTTGAGGTCGGCGCGTTGATCCATGTCGCGCACCGCAGCGCAGGCGGCGTTGTAACCAGCGATAGGGCTGCTCAGTAACATTTGCGTAATCGGTGCTATTTTTTGCGGAAAGTGTTCTTGAAATCTTGGTGTGAACCAGCGCTCAATCACGGCATTCGTAATCGCCGACATACCCTTGTGGAGCACCGTGTCGATGCGTGCGTTCCACAATTCTGGCGTGCCAATTTTTGCTGCCGTGTTACACAACACTAGTTTGTTTAGACGTTCTGGTGCGTGGATGCCTAGCCAAATGCCGGTCATGCCGCCCATTGAAAGTCCGCAGAAATGCGCGCGCTGTATGTCTAGCTTGTCTAGCAAGCTGACGATATCTTGTCCTAGCTGGTCGATGGTGTAGCCCTCGTTATCTCCAGGAAGGCTGACGTCGGACTGGCCGTGTCCGCGCGTGTCGTAACGCACTACGCGGAAGTGGGCTGTCAACGAGCTTAACTGCGCATCCCACATACCCATGTCAGTGCCGAGCGAATTAGACAGCACGAGTACGGGCGCATCCTCTTTGCCGTCAATTTGATAATGCAAGCGGGTGTTTTGAACTTCGATGAAAGGCATGAGCTATCCTGCGCGAAAATTTTGGTGACCAAAAAAACTGAAAACCCCAAACCAAACCAAAAATGGAGTTATGAGTTGTTCTTCAAAACACGTTGAATAAATTGATCGGCTACGCCTTGATAGTGTGCGGGATCGAAAAGTTGATCCAGCTCGGCGGGGCTGAGATGTTGCGTGACGGCAGCGTCTTTGGAAAGCACAGCGCGTAGATGGTGTTTGTCCGCCAGCGCGCGCTTACAGGCATGCTCAACCAAGTCATGCGCGGCTAGGCGACCTATCTTGCTGGCGAGGGCCATTTGCACTGCTTCGGCGAGGACGAGGCCTTGGGTGGTGTCGAGATTTTCGCGCATTTTTTCGGGATGCACTTCTAAACCGGCCAAGGTGTTTGTCATCTGTGACAACGCGCCGGCGGTCAGCGAAATGATCTGCGGCAAGGTGTCCCACTCCGCATGCCAGCCGCCCAATCCGCGTTCGTGTTCTTGCACCATCGCGCTCAACATTGTCGACACCAAGGGTGGAACACGCACTGCCGCAGCGAGCGCGACCGCGCAGCTAACCGGGTTCCGCTTATGGGGCATGGTTGAAGAACCGCCCCTACCTTGGCCCGCAGGCTCATAGGCTTCGGCTACATCCGTTTGCATCATGAGCGAAATGTCACGGGCTATCTTGCCCAGCGTGCCGACAAGTAAGCCCAACGTGGTGGCGACTTCAGCCATGCGGTCGCGCGCGCCATGCCACGGTAGATCGGGTTGAGTCAGCTTTAGTTCGTTGGCAAGCGACGTAGAAAGAGCCACGCCTTTGTCGCCCAAGGACGCCAAGGTACCTGCCGCGCCGCCCAACTGTAAGGCCAGTACGCGGGGGCGAATTTCTTGCAGTCGCTCGCAGTGGCGATTGATGGCGTCCAGCCAGCAAGCAGCCTTTAAGCCGAAGGTGATGGGCAAAGCATGTTGCATCCAAGTGCGGCCGACCATCGGGGTTGCACGATGATCTTGGGTGAGTTGGTTTAATGCGCTGCGGAGTTTTTCTAAATCGGCGTCGATCAAATCCAGCGCTGCTCGCAGTTGGAGCACTAGCCCCGTGTCGATGATGTCTTGGCTCGTTGCCCCCCAATGCACAAAGCGCGCGGCTTCAGCATCCTTTGCGGCAACCTGCGCGGTGAGTGCTTTGACCAAGGGAATTGCCACATTGCCCGCCAAGGCAGTGGCGTGACCCAGCGCGGTTAGGTCGAACAGTTCAGCGCGACATTGGGCGGCAATGGCGGCAGCGGCTGCATTGGGGATGATGTCCAGATTGGCTTGTGCGCGAGCCAGCGCGGCTTCAACATCGAGCATCCCCTGCAAACGCGCTTGATCACTAAGTACTGCATCCATAGCGGATGTGCTGAAGAGGGGATTAAGCAAACTGGGTTGTGCGGTCATATGACTTGTTTGAAGAGTGGGCGATTAGTCAAAATGCTTATTGAGTCCAGCTCGAAGAATACAGTGAAACCTACAAACCTCGTGACTGCACAACAAGCTGAACCATCGGCTTAAAAACAACAGGGAGCGTGTAAGGCTCCCTGCTATTTTAAAGTTATAACCTGACTTTACTCCGATTAGCTAGATGGTTTCTTCAGCCTCGTTGATTGGCATGCCGACATAGTTTTCTGCCAGTGAAGTGGCCGCCGATCTTGAAGAGACAACGTATTCTAATTGTGAGCATTGAATACGTTGTTGGAAATCATCGTCGCCAGGCGCGCGATGCAACATGGAAGTCATCCACCATGAGAAGTGCTCTGCTCGCCAAACACGTTTCAGGCATGTTGTGGAGTAACGTTCCAGCATCTCGGTTTGGCCTGATTTAAAGAAGGCATTGAGCGCACGGGATAGCACACGCACATCAGCCGCAGCCAAGTTCAGACCTTTAGCACCGGTGGGGGGCACGATATGCGCCGAATCACCCGCTAGGAATAGGCGGCCATGTTGCATGGTTTCACATACAAAGCTCCGCATGGCCACAATGCCTTTTTGAGTAACGGGGCCTTCGATCAATTGGTAGCCATCATTGCCTTCTAGGCGCGCATGTAACTCATCCCAGATGCGGTTATCTGGCCAATTACCGATTGGATCGGTTGGCTCACACTGTATGTAAAGCCGCTGAATCTTCGGGGAGCGGGTGCTGACAAGGGCAAAACCTTTTTCGTGGTAAGCGTAAATAAGTTCTGCAGATGACGTTGGCGCATTGGCCAAAATGCCCAGCCAGCCGAAGGGATATTGACGCACATATTCTTTACGTTTTTCAGCAGGAATACTTTGACGAGCAACACCGTGATAACCGTCACAGCCAGCGATAAACTCGCACGATAACTCCACTTTTTTATCATCCTGCTCAAAGTGGATTTTAGGCGTAGTGGATTCCAGATCATGCAAGCTAACGTTTTTAACGTTAAAAATGATCTGGCCGCCGTCAGCTAAACGAGCGGCAACAATGTCTTTAATCACCTCATGTTGTGCATAAACCGTTACTGCGCGACCACCGGTTAGTTCGTGCATGTTGATGCGGTGGCTACGTCCGCCAACGCGCAAATAAATACCGTGGTGAACTTGGCCTTCACGCTTCATGCGAGCGCCTAGGCCAGATTCGGTTAACAAATCCACCGTGCCTTGCTCCAACACACCCGCGCGGATAGTGCCTTCAATTTCTTCACGGCTGCGGCTTTCTAAGATGACACTTTCTATCCCCTGCAGATGCAGAAGGTGTGAAAGTAAGAGTCCTGCTGGCCCAGCTCCAACGATTCCGACTTGAGTACGCATAGTGGTGCTATTTCTCTAATGTAAAGTTAGGTCATCTGGACAGCCACTCTTCATTGACTTGAAGAATTGGTTATCCCCCGTGTTTCTTATTTACTGTCTTGGTCTGCGCCAAGTAAAAATCCAATTCAAAAGCAAATCGCGACTATTCGACTAATCGCGACTATCGACTTACAAAGATTAAAAGTCGAAGAAAACTGTTTCGTCCTTACCTTGAACAACAACATTCCAGCTTAACTTTGCCTTATCGCCGCCTACAGCTTGGGCTACCAGTGTGGCACGCCGTGCTTCAGGGACGCTATTCAAAACGGCATCCTCGGCATTACTTGCCTCGTTAGGGAAGTAAATGCGGGTTACTAGCTGCCGCAAAATGCCGCGCATAAACACTGAGATGTTGATGTGAGGTGCTTGCTTATCAACGCTACCTGGTTTGATGGTGCTGAATTTGAACATGCCCTTTGCATCGGCAGGAATGCGGCCAAAGCCGGGAAAACCATCCGCATTGTATTTGCCGTCTGCGTTTGCCTGCCAAACTTCAATGAGGGCATCGGGCACGGGTTTTCCGTCACCATCGAATACCGTACCTTCAATAACGATACGTTCACCAGCGACGCCCGCAGGGGCTACTTCGTGGGTATTTAGCCATGTCAGCCCGATTGCAAAATAGGGGCCAACGGTTTGCGAAGAGGTCGGTTGCAAGCTCATATTAGTGCCCCATAGGAGTCGCGTCGCGACCCCGAAGAATGATGTCGAAACGATAGCCGAGGGCTTGTTCTGGAATTGTTGTTTCCCAGTCAAACGCAGCGACTAAACGCTGCTTAGCTTTTTCGTCGGTCACACAGTTAAAGATGGGGTCGAAAGCCAAAAGCGGATCGCCAGGGAAATACATTTGCGTGACGATGCGTGTGACAAAAGCAGGCCCAAATAACGAGAAGTGAATGTGTTGAGGACGCCAAGCGTTGTAATGATTACGCCAAGGATAAGCACCCGGCTTGATGGTGACGAAGCGATAGCGCCCTTCGTTGTCTGTGATGGTGCGGCCGCAACCACTGAAATTAGGATCAAGCGGAGCATCATGCTGGTCGCCGGCATGCAGATAGCGGCCAGCTGCATTTGCCTGCCAAATTTCCACCAAAGTATTTGGCACAGGTCGGCCATTGGCGTCGAGTACGCGACCACTTAGGACAATGCGTTCGCCTTGCGGCTCGCTGCTGTGCTGCTTAGTCAGATCAAAGTCATTGGCTTTGATTCGGTCATGGCCAAATATTGGACCAGTGACTTCGGACATCGTGTGCGGCAATAGAATGAGTGGCTGCGACGGTGAACGTTTAACCGAAGAGCCATAAGGTGGGTGGAGATATTCCGGCTGCGTGCCTTGCATGGGGCGCCTATACGCAGCAATTGCAGAGATTTTACTCATGTTACTTTCTCCTCTTTCTAATCGACGACCAAATGACGCAACTTTTAATGCAGCTAATTAAGCCATGGCGAGTTTTACAGGCGTGATTTTTTGTAGCTCTTCTAAACTCATTCCCCCAAAAATCTCGACGACTTTCAGGCCATTCGATGTGACGTCGATCACCGCTAAATCGGTATAAATACGATTCACACAGCCAATACCGGTCAGTGGATAGCTGCACATTTCCACGATTTTGAATTCGCCAGTTTTAGTTTGGTGTTCCATCATCACAAAGCAACGCTTTGCGCCGATCGCTAAGTCCATAGCGCCGCCCACAGCGGGGATAGCGTCTTTAGCGCCGGTGTGCCAATTGGCTAAATCGCCTTTTTCGGAGACTTGAAACGCGCCGAGCACGCAAAAATCGAGATGGCCGCCGCGCATCATGCCGAAAGAATCCGCATGGTGAAAATAAGCGCCGCCTTTTAGTAACGTAACCGCCTGTTTGCCAGCGTTAATCAGGTCTATGTCTTCTTCACCGGGCGCGGGAGCAGGCCCCATGCCGAGTAAGCCATTTTCGCTATGCAAGAAAATTTCGCGGTCTTGAGGCAGATGGTTAGCCACCAAAGTAGGCAAGCCAATACCTAGATTGACGTAAGCCCCTTCGGAGATGTCTTGGGCCACGCGGGCAGCCATTTGGTCACGGGTTAAGCGAGTCATGAGCGTTCCTTTTTTACGGCTACTTAGGCTGGGCAACGCGAACAATGCGTTGAACAAATATGCCAGGCGTGATGATGTGCTCAGGATCGAGTTCGCCTAGCTCAACCACGTGACGTACTTGAACGATAGAACAATTGGCGGCGCTGGCCATGATCGGCCCAAAATTGCGCGCTGTTTTGCGATAAACCAAGTTGCCCCAGCGGTCGCCTTTTTCAGCCTTAATCAGCGCAAAGTCCGCATGGATAGGGTATTCCAGCACATAGTTGCGTCCGTTAATCAGGCGTGTTTCTTTGCCTTCCGCTAACAAAGTGCCATAACCGGTAGGGGTAAAAAACCCGCCGATGCCAGCGCCCGCAGCGCGAATACGTTCGGCTAGATTGCCTTGCGGCACCACTTCCAGCTCAATTTCACCGGCACGGTAGAGGCCGTCAAATACGTAGGAATCCGATTGGCGCGGAAAAGAGCAGATGATTTTTTTAACACGCTTGGCTTTAAGCAAAGCAGCTAAGCCAATGTCACCATTGCCGGCATTGTTGTTGACGATGGTGAGGTCACGCGAACCCTGAGCGATCAGCGCGTCGATCAGTTCAGAGGGCATGCCCGCCGTACCAAACCCGCCAATCATAATAGTCGAGCCATCGCGCACATCAGCAACAGCCGCTTCCAGCGATTCAACAATTTTGTTGATCACAAATTCTTCTCCGAGTGGTGAAGCGCTTAATTTCTAAGCGCTCAGTCAGGTACTTAATTAGGGTGTTCAATCAGTGGTGGCAGTTAAATTGGAGTAATTAAATCAATCCAAACCACCCACCAGACATCCCCTTACTGTTTTTGTGCGATTATCGAACCAATGTGCGATTTAAGTGTTACTCTACCTTCGTACATTTAATGTGTCAAGATTATTACGGCTTATTCCAACTGCTTATGATCCTGATTTATGAGGGGAAAGACTGAAATGTCCCTCAATATTTAACAGCCTATAGCGGCTCCTTTAAAAATTAAACCATGACTAAAGCTCAATCTAATTCAGGAAAAAAATCAGGTGCTGGGGTGGCAAGTGAGGTGGCAGGTGAGGTAGTTGGTGAGTTAGTTAAAGAGCGGGACGACCCCGCTGTAGCCAGTTCAATTAAGTCACCGCAAACCGCCGTAAGCGGCCCGCTTACCGAAGCCACTGAATTAAGTGCCTATGCGGGCGACCCCAATTTCATGATGTCCCTAGCACGTGGATTAGCCGTCATTCGGGCGTTTTCTAAAGAAAAAAGTCATTTAACCATTGCGCAGATCAGCCAAAAAACCGGCATTCCGCGCGCTGCTGTTCGCCGCTGCTTATACAGCCTAGCGCAACTGGGCTATGTCAAAGCGGATGAAACCCGCTTCTTTACCTTGCAACCCAAAATTTTAACCTTGGGCCATGCGTACCTAACCTCCGTGCCGCTTGCCACTTCAGCCCAACCTTTGCTAGACGACGTGAGCAGCGCCATCTACGAATCCTGCTCACTGGCTGTGCTGGAAGGGGACGAGATTTTGTACGTGGTTCGTTCCACCACCAGCACGCGCATCATGTCGATGGATTTGCCCACAGGTAGCCGCTTACCAGCCTATTGCACCTCCATGGGCCGCGTACTTTTAGCCCATCTCCGCCCGGTTGAACGAGACGCTTATTTATCCAGAGTGACATTAGAGCGCCACACTAAATACACGATTACAGACCGCGAAAAGCTGATTGAAGCCCTAGAGAATGTGCGAGAAACCGGTTACGTCATCATCGACCAAGAACTTGAAATAGGCCTAAGGTCGATAGCTGTACCGGTTAAAGATGCCAGCGGTAAAGTCGTCGCAGCCATGAATGTACTCGCCCAAGCCGCTCGAATTAGCGTGCAAGAAATGGAAGAGCGCGTATTGCCTCACCTGCTAAAGGCTGCGGATGAGTTGAGCATGCAGTTACTGCCTTAGTCTCCATTGCTGTTACTTGTTAGGGTACGTCGGGGTATGTGAGGTATATACGCGGCGAAAAAACAACACTCAACTCAGTGCAACTGGGTGTCGCCATGCTGTTGTATTGGTCTAATGAGCCCTTCTCGATTAAGCTCTACACGAAATTATTCTAGTAGGCTCAACTTCGGACAGACCGAAGGTAAAGATCAACTTGAGTAGTAGCCAAAGTACGAGAGCACTGCTCAACGCTACCCATAAGAGTTATTTACTACCGACTACCCCAAAAAAATACCACCTTAACAAGGATAAATTATGAAGTTTCGCCTCAAACCCCTCGCACTTTCCATGGCCGTTGCTGCCTGCTGGACATTACCAACAGTATCGGCTCAAGCGGCTGATACCCTTACTGGCTTGAGCGATCTGCCAGGCGGCGCTTTCATTAGTACCGCGTCTGCAGTTAACGCCGATGGTTCGGTGGTAGTTGGTGAAGGTGTTAGTGCTGGCACTACCGGTTATGAGGCATTCCGTTGGACACAGGGCGGTGGAATGGTGGGTTTAGGCGATTTGCCCGGAGGTGTTTTTCAGAGCAGTGCTTATGGCGTTAGCGCCGATGGCTCGGTGGTAGTGGGCTACGGCAGCAGTGCTAGCGGCACTGAGGCATTCCGTTGGACTCAGGGCGGTGGCATGGTGGGATTAGGTGATCTGCCGGGGGGTTGGTTCAATAGTCTCGCGTACGATGTCAACGCGGATGGTTCGGTGGTGGTGGGTCATGGAGATAGCGTCAGTGGTCAAGAGGCCTTCCGCTGGACTCAGGGCAGTGGCATGGTGGCTTTGGGAGACCTTCTTGGAGGCGCTTTTTTTAGTCGCGCGTTTGCCGTCAATGCCGACGGTACGGTGGTAGTGGGTTGGGGTACTAGCGCTAGTGGTAGGGAGGCTTTTCGGTGGACCCAGAGCGATGGCATGGTGGCTTTAGGTGATCTTCCCGGCGGCATTTTTGACAGCCGAGCTCTAGCAGTTAGTGGCAATGGCTCTGTATTAGCTGGTTTTAGTGAAAGCGCCAATGGCAGGGAGGCATTCCGGTGGACGCAGTCGAGTGGCATGGTGGGTTTGGGCGATTTGCCGGGTGGCGGTTTTTATAGTACCGCCTACGGCGTGAATGCCGATGGCTCGGTGGTGGTGGGCTATGGCACTACCGCTAGCGGTGATGAAGCATTCCGCTGGACGCAAGCTATTGGGATGCAGCGTGTTGCCGACTGGTTAGCTGCAGCTGGTGTAAGTGCGGCGGGATGGACGAAGTTAACTGGCGCCGAAGGCGTGAATGCGAATGGTGATGTTGTGGTGGGCTACGGCGATAGCACCAACGGCATCGAAGCCTTTATCGCCCGTGTCGGCTCCGCCACAGACAACACCGGCCTAGTCGGCTTAACCGACCTCAACAACAGCGTCGCCTCCACAGTACAAACCCACGTCCAACTCGAAGGCCTCAACGCCCTCACCTTGAACGGCGCACACCATCGTAACCTCATGGACATCGCCATGACCGACGGCAGCTACTGCGGCTGGGTCAGTGGCGATATCGGTAGAAACAACCGCAATGATAACGGCCACGGCTGGATGTCCCTCGCCGAAATAGGCGCCTGTCATGACTTCAAATCTCAAAACCTACGTGCTGGTATTGGTATAGGTCACAGCCAAGCCCGTCAAGACCAAGTCTATGGCGGTAAAACCGACCTCAATGGCGAATACCTCCTAGGCGAACTTGATTGGGTAGCATCACCTTCAACCTCAGGAAGCAGCCTAGTTGCCTCCGTATTAGGTATGGTCGGTCGCTGGGATGCAGACCTCACCCGTGGCTACTCCTTTGGCACAGCCCAATCGAGTGGTAATACGGATCTTGACTCCTGGTCACTCCGTGCCCGCCTAGATTGGCGTGACGCCTTTAAACTAGGCAGTGTTAGCTTCACCCCAACCATTCAATACACCAACACCCACACCAAAGTAGATGGCTACCAAGAAAGCGGTGGCACTGCCCCTGCTCAATACGATAGCCAAACCCACACCGCCAAAGAAAGCCGTCTAGGCTTGACCGGTGCCTATCCAGTAAGTGACGCCACAACCTTACGGGGTCATGTGGAATGGGTGCATCGCTTTGACGACGAAGGTGCCGCAGTCAGTGGAACCTCCAACGTATTACAAGCCGTGACCGTTCCCTTCAACTTCTCCGGCAACAAGATCCGTCAGAACTGGAGCCGTGTCGGTGCTGAAGTGGATCATAAGATCAGCAAAAGCAGCGTGATCTCAGTATCAGCTAATGTCGCCAGCAGCGGACAAGATGCGGATGTCAGTGCTGGCGCTAGCTGGAAGTTGGTGTTCTAAAGACGGAGTCAGCAACTTTAGAATCGTAAGCATTAGAACAGTAAGCTTTCGATACAAGACTTAAAGCAGTAAAGAGACAGCAGTAAAGAGATGGTCAGATTTGAGTGCAAACTCAGTCTGGCCGTTTTTATTATGGCAACTCAGAAACAAAACCAACGCCGCGCTCGCTGCATTTAATGCTGAGTTATAAAGGCACTAAGCGACAAAAGACTTGAGAATCGCATTTTCGTGCCGTTAGTAAGAGAGTCAGCACCCTAATTTATCTCGACATTGGTGACGGTAAATGCTGAACTAACCGCACCAGGTCGGTTAGCGTGTTTGAATAGACGGGTGTGCGGCAGTAAAACTAACGAGGAGAACGACATGCTGTGGTGGACTTTGGTTTCCCTCCCTTTTGCGTTGCTGGCCCTAGCTTATATTCGCGCGCCCTTAATGGTTTGGACCTTGATTGGGGCCGCTTACCTTGCTGCGCTTGCATCGCAAGGCGCATGGCCTACTTCGGCTAGCACGCCAATTTTTATGGCGTACATGGCGGTCGTTATCTTGTTTGTGCTCGTGCCGCTCCGCCGCGTGCTGATTACTGCTCCCCTGCTTAGGGCGTATCGAAAAATCTTACCGCAGATGTCGCAAACTGAGCGCGAGGCTTTAGAGGCGGGCAGTGTGTGGTGGGAAGGTGAGTTGTTTAGTGGCAAACCCGACTGGCGCAAATTGCTGGCTTACCCGACACCTAAACTTAGCGCCGAAGAACAATCTTTCCTCGATAACGAAACCGACCAGCTCTGCAAAATGGTGAGCGATTGGGAGACCACGCAGGTTTATCACGACATGCCACCGGAGGCTTGGCAGTTCGCTAAAGACAAAGGTTTCCTCGGCATGATTATCCCCAAGCGTTATGGCGGCTTGGAGTTTTCTGCCTATGCGCATTCGCAAGTGGTTACCAAGTTGTCCACGCGCTGTAGCTCGGCCGCTGTGTCGGTGATGGTGCCCAACTCTTTAGGCCCGGCGGAATTGCTGCTGCATTACGGTACGGAGGAGCAAAAAAATCATTACCTGCCCCGGCTAGCGAAAGGGCTGGATGTGCCCGCCTTCGCCCTGACTAGTCCGCAGGCGGGCTCCGACGCCGCTTCAATTCCCGATATGGGCGTGGTGTGCAAAGGTCAGTACCAAGGCCAAGAAGTCCTAGGCATGCGGGTTACGTGGGAGAAACGGTACATCACGCTCGGCCCTATCTGCACGGTGTTGGGTTTAGCGTTCCGTCTTTACGATCCGGATCATCTCATTGGTGAGGTGGAAGATTTAGGGATTACTTGCGCGCTGGTTCCCACCAATCACCCCGGTGTGAATATCGGTCGTCGTCACTTTCCGCTTAACGCCGTATTCCAAAATGGCCCGAACTCTGGCAAAGACGTTTTCATGCCGATCGATTGGATTATCGGCGGACCCAACATGGCCGGCCAAGGTTGGCGCATGTTGATGGAGTGCTTGGCTACAGGGCGGTCAATTTCTCTACCGGCCTCCAACACGGGTATGCAAAAACTCGCGGTGCATGCGACCGGTGCTTACGCGCGCGTGCGTAGCCAGTTCAAAACGCCGATTGGCCGGTTCGAAGGAGTCCAAGAACCACTAGCGCGCATGGGGGGCAACCTGTATCTGTGCGATGCGGCGCGCGTGATGACGGCGGGGGCGATTGATCTCGGTGAAAGGCCCTCCGTGGTTTCCGCCATTGTGAAGTTTCAGATTACTGATCGTGCACGGCAAGTGGTGAATGACGCCATGGACATTCTGGGCGGCAAAGGTATTTGCCTAGGCCCCAACAATTTTATGGGCCGCGCTTACCAGCAGATTCCGATAGGCATTACCGTGGAAGGCGCGAATATCCTCACGCGCAGCCTGATTGTGTTTGGGCAGGGTGCGATTCGTTGCCATCCTTATGTGCTCAAAGAAATGCAGGCCGCCAACGAGGTCGATCGTGCCAAAGGATTACGCGACTTCGATGAATCGCTTTTTGCACACATCGGTTTTAGTGTTTCCAACGGCGTGCGTGCGTGGGTCATGGGCCTTACGGGTTCACACTTTGTATCTAGCCCTACGGACATTGCACCCGAAACGCGCCGCTACTATCAACAACTGACGCGCTTCTCCGCAGCATTCGCCTTCATTGCGGATGTTTCCATGCTGGTGATGGGTGGTGATCTCAAGCGTAAAGAAAAACTCTCGGCGCGCTTGGGCGATATTTTGTCGCTCCTGTATCTCGCCTCTTGCGTGCTCAAGCGCTACGAAGCGGAAGGCCGACAAGCGGCCGATGGGCCACTCATGAAGTGGGCGATTTGGGACACTATGTATAAAGCACAAAGTGCGTTTGAAGGCGTTATCTCCAACTATCCCAGTGCGATTGCTGCGTTCATATTGAGACAAATCGTTTTCCCCTTTGGCCGTCCTTACGTGGTGCCTTCAGACAAACTGGGCGGTGATGTGGCGAGGCTACTTATAGAGCCTAGCCCAACGCGTGACAGACTCACGGCAGGCATATTTATCCATCGCGTCGAAACGGATGCGGTCGGGGTTATTGAGTTAGCGCTCGACGCTGTGATCAAAGCCGAACCCATTGAAGGCAAAATTCGCGCGGCGCAAAAACAAGGAAAACTCAAAGGCAAACCAGCTGCCCAATTGGCACAGGCCGCGCATGAGCTAGGCATCATCACGGCCGACGAGCTGGCACTGACTCAGCGCGCGACGGTGCTGCGTAACGAAGCAATTCGTGTGGATGACTTTCCGCCGGATTTTAGTCATGAACCTAAGAAAAAATAACGATAGTCCTGGGGTAAAAACATGGCCACTCAATCCGATAAAAAAATAGCGTTTCAGCCGGTCTATATTATCGACGGCGCACGCACCCCCTTCCTCAAGGCCCGCAACGCCCCAGGCCCTTTTTCCGCTGGCGACCTTGCCGCCGCCGCTGGGCGTGCCTTGTTGGCGCGTCAGCCGTTTGCTCCCGATGCTTTTGACGAAGTGATTTTAGGCTGTGCTTCGCCTTCACCCGATGAGATCAACATTGGTCGCGTCGCCGCGCTACGCATGGGTTGTGGGCACAAAGTGCCGGGCTGGACGGTGATGCGTAACTGCGCCAGTGGCATGCAGGCGATTGATTCGGCAATGGCGAACATACAGTCCGGCCGCTCTCAGCTTGTCTTGGCGGGCGGTGTGGATGCGCTATCACGCGCGGCTTTAATGTATTCCGACACGATGGTGATGTGGTTCGCGCAGATGAGCACCGCAAAAACACTAGGACAAAAATTCAGCCTATTCCTCAAACTCAAACCCACTGCCTTGTTAGCACCTGTTATTAGTTTGCTAAAAGGGCTGACCGATCCCGTTGTTGGTCTTTCTATGGGACAGACGGCAGAAAATATCGCCTACCGTTTTGGTATCACCCGCCAGCAAATGGACGAGTTTTCTATGCGCAGCAATCTACGCACCGCTGCCGCTCAAGACGCGGGACATTACGCAGAAATTATTCCGTTGGTAGGCCGTGATGGCAGTGTTTATGCGGCTGATGATGGTGTGCGGCGCGATTCCTCAATGGCTGGACTCGCCAAGCTCAAGCCGTTTTTTGATCGCAAGTACGGCAACATTACGCCGGGCAATAGTTCGCAGATTACCGATGGTGGCACTTGGCTAATTCTTGCTTCAGAAGCGGCGGTGAAGCAACACAACTTGCAACCCATCGGCAAAATTATCGACGCGCAATGGGCGGGCTTGGACCCCGCACAAATGGGGCTAGGGCCGGTGCATGCTGCCACGCCGATTTTGCAACGTCACGGGCTGGGCCTGAATGATTTGGACGCATGGGAAATTAACGAAGCCTTTGCGGCGCAAGTATTGGGCTGCATCGCTGCGTGGAACGATCCAGCCTACTGCAAAGAGCAATTGGGCTTAGATGCGCCGCTGGGCGAGTTGGATCAAAACAAGTTGAATGTGGATGGAGGTGCCATTGCACTCGGCCATCCTGTTGGCGCATCGGGCGCACGCATTGTGCTGCACTTGTTGCATGTGCTGCGTCGTAGCGGCAAGCCAAGCGCGCGCGGCATGGCGACGATTTGTATTGGCGGTGGGCAGGGTGGCGCGATGTTGGTTGAGGCGATGTAAGGTGTAAAACAGAAAGCCAGTGAGCTGAGGCTGGATTAAGCAAGTGAGCTGAAGCTGGATTAAGCAAGTGAGCTAAGGTTAGTGAGCTGAGGTTAGAAGGGGAAACACGATGACTCAAAACACATCGCAATTTGAACACTGGAAACTCAACCGCGATGCAGACGGTGTGGCTTGGCTGCATTTTGATAAAGCAGATGCCTCCACGAATACGTTCACCACAGCAACGATGTGGGAATTGGCGCAGGCTTTGGATGAGCTCGATCAGACGCCACCTAAAGGACTCGTCTTTCTTTCTGACAAGCCCGCTGGTTTTATTGCAGGCGCAGACATCGAAAGTTTTACCAAGCTCGAAACCAATGAAGCTGCGCGTGCGTTGGTACAGCGCGGTTGGGATTTATACAATCGCTTGGCCGATGTGTCGTATCCAACGCTGTCCTTGATACGTGGGCATTGCATGGGCGGCGGCCTTGAACTCGCCTTGGCTTGCCGCTATCGCATCGCGGTGGATGATCCTGCAACTCGCCTCGCCTTGCCGGAAGTGATGCTCGGCATTGTGCCGGGTTGGGGCGGCATGTTGCGTCTTCCTAAATTGATCGGCCCAACAGCCGCGCTGGATATGATGCTCACGGGCAAGAGCATCGACGCGAAGCGCGCTAAACGTATGGGCCTTGTCGATGAGTGTGTGGCTGAGCGTGTGATGATGAATGCGGCCAGCCTGCTTGTGCGTTCAGGTCAGGCAGCCCATCAGCCGCCATGGATGCAGCGTTTAATGAATGCCGCGCCACTCAAAAGCTACGTAGCCGCACAAGCTCGCAAGCAAGTAGCCAAGCGTGCGCGCCCTGAACATTACCCTGCGCCCTACGCCATTATTGATATGTGGGCTAACTATCATGGTGACGCGCTGGCTGTACCTCGCGACAAAGCTACCTCAATGGATAAAGTGTTTAGCTCCCCGACTACACAAAACTTAATTCGGGTTTACTACCTGCAAGAACGCTTAAAAAGTTTTGGTAAGGCGGATGATAAAAACACCGATTTCAAATCTCAACATTTACACGTGGTCGGCGCAGGCGTGATGGGTGGCGACATCGCTGCATGGGCCGCCTTGCAAGGCATGACGGTCACGCTGCAAGACCAGACTATTGAACGCATTGCCCCTGCCATTAAGCGCGCCGCAGAGTTTTATAAAAAGAAATTGCGTGACGATAAATTGGTGCGCCTAACTTTAGATCGCCTCATTCCCGACCCGACTGGCTTAGGTGTACGGCAAGCCGACGTAGTCATCGAAGCGATTTTTGAAAACCTTGATGCTAAGCAAAAATTGTTTGCAGGCATGGAGCCGATTTTAAAACCCGGCGCAGTATTGGCGACTAACACTTCCAGTCTTAAGCTCGAAGATATCAGCGCAAGTTTGGCGAACCCCGGTCGGCTGATCGGCATCCATTTCTTTAATCCAGTGGCTATGATGCCGTTGGTGGAAGTGGTGGAAAGTGCCAGCACGGATCCTGCCACCCTCAACAAAGGTCTCGCCTTTGTGCGTCAGATTAACAAGCTGGCTTTGCCGGTAAAAAGTGCACCGGGTTTCTTGGTCAATGCCGTGCTTGCGCCGTATATGCAAGAGGCAATGCAGTGTGTGGATGAGGGCATGTCGCCAGAAAGTGTAGATGAAGCAGCGCTGGCGTTTGGCATGCCGCTAGGCCCGCTGGAGTTGGCGGATACGGTGGGATTAGACGTTGTGTTGGCGGCAGGGAAAAGCTTGGCGGGCGATGGAAAATTGGCGCCGAAAAAACTGCAAGAACTTGTCGCAGCGGGAAACTTAGGGCGTAAGAGTGGGCGTGGTTTTTATGTTTACGTGGATGGCAAACCACAAAAAAATGCGGCTGCAACTAAACCCACACCTGATTTAGCCCAGGGTTTGATTAACCCTCTGCTTGCGGCTACCCAAGTTTGCGTGGCGCGAGGCGTCGTTGCCGATGCCGATCTAGCTGATGCAGGCGTTATCTTCGGTACGGGCTTTGCCCCTTTCACTGGCGGGCCTATGCATTACCTTGCTAGCCGGAAGTAAGCTCTGTCAATAACTTAATCAATGAGGTCATGAAGATGGGCCTTGTCCCTGATTGTTTTGTGACCCTTCGATCCATTCTGCACATCCTTGCCTGCTACTGGCATAATTCCCCATCATTAGATTAGTCAATTTAGAGCGACAATTAGAGTCGCAACTAAAAAGTCAGCTACAGTGAAAGTTAGAGCGATAGCGGGAAAGGCAGCGGGGGATGATGAGTTTCAGTGGCTTAAGTTGGCGTGAGGTCGTGATCAGTGTAATTGTGATGCTGGCAATTTATGCGGGCATCGCCTTGTTTAAGCTGAGCCAGCTTCGTTTAGCTCGTCCACCCACACTTGCCGCCGACTGGAAGCAAGATCCCGCTGAGTTTGGTGAGCATCTTTACCGCGATGGATTAGAAGCGGAGCTGAATGAGTTGCGTACCCAAGTGACCTACCTTCAGGAAGAGGTCGGCAAACTTAAAGCAGCGCGCACGGTTTCGCCACAATATGGTGAGGCTGTCGCCCTCGCACAGCAGGGTTTGGATGTTGCAATTATTGCGGAGCGTTGTGATATATCGGTTGCAGAGGCAGAGCTGGTGCGGGCCTTGAGCAACCGTCAGATGTAGAGTCAGATGTAGAAAAAGCAGAGAACAAAACGAACAATTAAAAAAACACACTCACACTGAGCACCACCCTAAGGGAGTCGATATGGCGGAAGAAATGCGCACTGAAGAGCCCGAAGCGTTAAAGAAAAAATTACTCGGTCGCATAGGTATTGCCGCTGTTTTAATTGGAGTGTTGTTAGGTGGGCTGGCATTGTTCGATCGGATGTCCGCACCAGAGCCAGTGAAAGTAACAAAAGCGCCCGTGCTGCCAGAAGCTGTGCTGCCCACCGAGGAAGTGAAAGTCGATGTTGTAAAACCAGAATTACCCAATTTAGAAAACAAGCCCGAAGATAAGCTAGAAGCAAAAAAAGAAGAGATCAAAGCAGAGCCAGAAAAAACGGAGGCGCCCGTTGTTCCGCACCCTCTTCCTGTTGCTGCACAGGCAGTCGCACCCACCAAGCCCGTCTCGCCTGTACAAAAAATACCTAAACCAGAAACAAAACCTGAGCCCAAAGCGACTCATGCCCCCGTGAGTGTGCCTAAGTTGGTTCCAGTTCCAGCCCCCGCTTCACTTCCCGCCGCCCCTCAGCCCAGCAAAAAAGCGGATACACAAGCTGTTGAGCAAAAACCGGTGGGAGTGCAGCCCACTTCGCCCACACCTATAAACACAACCACCAAGCCAGAGCCTAAATCGCCGCCACTGGAAGTCAAGCCTGCACCGATTGAAGCAAAACCCGGCCCGGTTGAAAGCGCAGTGAATGCGGCGCGCGGTTATCTGTTGCAACTGGGCGTGTTTAATAACACTTACAATGCAGAAGATTTACGTAGCAAGCTAGAGAAAAACGGTATTCCGTCCACAGTTGAATCGCGCGTACAAATAGGCCCGTTTAAAACCCGCGAAGAAGCCGAAGTGGTGCAGGCCAAGTTAAAATCACTGGGTATGGACGCAGGAGTTTTGATGCCTCCAAAAAAATAGTTTTTATAATGAGGGTGAAGCCCTTTCTTAAACCGTAGGAAATTTATGAGTAAGAAAATCATCGCTACTACTAACGCCCCAGCCGCCATTGGAACGTACTCACAAGCCGTGCAGGCGGGCGACACCATTTATCTTTCTGGTCAGATTGGTTTAGATCCCGTCACCATGCAAATGGTCGATGGGATAGATGCGCAGATCGTACGTGTTTTTGAAAACGTAAAAGCAGTCGCTGAAGCCGCCGGTAGTTCGCTGGGTGATGCGGTAAAGCTCAATGTCTATCTCACCGACCTAGGAAATTTTGCCAAGGTGAATGAGGTGATGGCGAAATACTGTACGCAACCTTATCCCGCACGTGCGGCGGTGGGCGTAGCGGCTTTGCCACGCGGGGCATTGGTGGAGATTGACGGCATTCTGGTTGTTGGCTGAGGCGTATTGTGGGGCGCGTGAAGAAGTCAGTTACAGATGCACTCGTTGCGCCCATCCTTGTTCCGATACCATCCACTTCAGTAGTTGCCCCGGTAGTCGCCACCTCAGTTGCGCCACCCCCACTCATTCCTGGCGTTACTAAAATTGCTGCGGCGAAACTCGCTAAGCTTGGCATTTTTACGCAGACCGATTTGGTACTGCATCTCCCCTTACGCTACGAAGATGAAACCTGTGTAACACCTGTTGCGGCTGCGTTGCCGGGCACACCTGTGCAGGTTGAGGCAATTGTTCTTGAGTGCAAAGTGCAATATCGCCCTCGTCGCCAATTGGTGGTGCGCATGCAGGATGCGAGCGATGAAAGTGCGATCCTCACTTTGCGCTTTCTCAACTTTTACCCAAGCCAATTAAAACAATTGGAAGCCGGTACCCGCCTGCGTATTTTCGGTGAACTGCGCGAAGGTTTTTTGGGTGATGAAATGGTTCACCCACGCTATCGCGTCATGCAAGAGGGTGATACTTTACCTGCTGCGCTCACCCCGATCTATCCAACTACAGCGGGCGTTTCGCAACTGGTTTTGCGCAAGCATATTGATGTGGCGCTGAATCAGTTGAATCTCATCGATACCTTGCCAGGCAGCGTGCGCAAGAAACATCAATTGGCGGATTTTGCCGATAGCGTAAAGTTTTTGCATCATCCGACACCAAACATATCGCAAGCAGAGTTGTCAGGACGCGAGCATGCCGCGTGGCAGCGCATTAAATTCGATGAATTGCTCGCACAGCAAATTTCTTTGCGACGTGCGCATGAGGCGCGTCGCGCTAAGACCGCGCCTGCATTACCTGTGCAAAACAAACTCACCAAAAACCTGCTTGCCGTTTTGCCATTCAAGCTTACGGGTGCGCAACATCGTGCTTGGCAAGAAATCGTGGCTGATTTGATTGAACAGCATCCCATGCAGCGCTTACTACAAGGCGATGTGGGCAGCGGCAAAACCATCGTTGCGGCGCTCGCCATGTTGCAAGCGGTTGAAAATGGTTATCAGGCCGTGCTGATGGCACCCACCGAAATTTTGGCGGAACAACACTATCGAAAATTGCATCAATGGTTATCGCCACTGGACATAGAGATCGCCTGGTTAACGGGCAGCTTAAAAAAACGTGACAAGCTCGCGATGAGTGAAGCCATTGCCAGTGGGCGAGCATCTATTGCGATAGGGACGCACGCACTGATTGAAGATACGGTGGATTTCGCTAAGCTCGGTGTTGTCATTATTGATGAGCAACACCGTTTTGGTGTGCGCCAACGCTTGGCCTTACGCGAGAAAGGCTCAATTCAGGGAATAAGTCCCCATCAACTCATGATGTCAGCCACCCCCATTCCCCGCACCTTGGCCATGAGCTATTACGCGGATCTGGACGTGTCTGTGTTGGACGAGTTACCGCCAGGCAGAACGCCAGTGATGACCAAGCTGGTGTCCGAATCACGCCGAGAAGAAGTCATTGCACGCATCCGTGATGCGTGCGCATCTGGCCGCCAAGCCTACTGGGTATGTCCGCTGATTGAAGAGAGCGAAGCACTGCAACTGCAAACAGCCATAGATACTTATGCGCTATTGCAGGAAGAGTTGCCCGAACTTAAAGTTGGCTTAGTGCATGGACGCTTGAAAGGCGATGAAAAAGCCGCAGCTATGCATGAGTTTGCCTCAGGAAAAACCGATCTTTTGGTAGCGACCACCGTCATCGAAGTGGGCGTGGATGTCGCGAACGCCTCGCTGATGGTGATTGAACATGCCGAACGTTTCGGCCTTTCACAACTTCATCAATTACGTGGTCGCGTCGGGCGTGGCGTGGATGAGTCGGTGTGCATTCTGCTTTACGCAACACCACTTTCCGAAACGGCGCGTGCGCGACTCAAAGTGATTTTTGAGAATACCGATGGTTTTGAAGTTTCACGTTTAGACCTAGAATTGCGTGGCCCCGGCGAATTCCTCGGCGCACGCCAAAGCGGCGTGCCTATGCTTCGTTTCGTTGATTTAGAAACCGATCAACATTTGCTGGAAGCGGCGCGAGAAACGGCCGAGTTATTGTTGAGAGACTATCCAGATGCGGCGGATAAACACGTTGAGCGTTGGTTAGGAACGCGACAAGCTTTGTTAAAAGTTTAAAATTAAAAACTAGGACCATGCCTTTTTTGTTGGGCTTGGCCCGGGTCTAGGACATTGACCACCGAACGTTCGTTCTGTATCGTGACCACATGGCTGACGACACTCAAACACTTTCGACACTTCAAGACTATTACGCAACGCACCGCGTGCTGCCCTCTTATGCTGCCATAGGTCGGCTCGTCGGCCTCAGCTCAAAGGCCTCTGTTGCACAAGTTGTGCTTCGCCTTAAAGGAGAAGGTTTCCTCGAAAGTTCCCCTGACCGGAGACTCAAACCCGGCCGACGATTTTATGAGCGCCCTATTTTCGACAGCGTTCGTGCGGGCTTACCCACAGCTGTGCCCGATTACAGCGTCGACACGGTTTCCATCGATGAGTACTTGGTTCCTAATCCCTCTAAAACAGTCTTGATTACCGTTAAGGGAGACTCGATGATCGACGCGGGAATTAATGCGGGGGATGTGGTTATCGTTGAGCGCAAAGCCACGGCGGATGTGGGCGACATCGTCGTTGCTATTGTAGATAACGAATTTACTTTGAAATACCTGGAACGCGAGCGTGGCGAAATGATCCTCAAGCCCGCCAATAAAGCCTATCCGATCATTCGACCTAAAAACAGCTTAGAAGTTTTTGGTGTCGTGGTGGGGCAGTTCCGTAAGTATCGTTAAACCTGCGGGTTTAAGTGAGTGCGTTCAATGCGCTGATTGCGCTAGAATGCCTTCACCATGTCTAAGCTAACCCTCACAGAGCGCATCAATAATTACGAACGCTTAATGCGGCTTGATCAGCCGGCCGGCATTCTCCTTTTGCTATGGCCCACCTTGTGGGGTCTGTGGGTGGCGGGGGAAGGGCGGCCCAGCGTGTTTTTGATTTGGCTGTTCGTATTAGGGACGGTATTAATGCGCTCGGCAGGTGTGGTGATGAACGATTATGCTGATCGTCGTTTTGATCCTATGGTTGCGCGTACAAAAAACCGTCCCTTAGCTACTGGCGTTGTCTCTGAGAAGGAGGCTCTCTTTCTTGCGGGTGGGTTAATCGTCTCTGCTGCATTTCTAGTTTGGCCGATGCATAAATTGGTTTGGTTTCTCGCGGCGGGTGCTTTATTTCTGGCGGCAACTTATCCTTTTACAAAACGCTTTTTTGCACTTCCCCAAGCTTATCTTGGTGTGGCTTTCGGCTTCGGCATTCCGATGGCGTTTGCAGCACAGCTTTACGTTTTACCGCCGCTTACTTGGGTGATGTTGGCTGCCAATGTTTTCTGGGCGATTGCTTACGATACAGAGTATGCAATGGTTGATCGTGAGGACGATCGGAAAATTGGCATTAAGACATCGGCGATTACATTTGGGCGTTTTGATATCTTGGCGGTGATGATTTGTTATGCGGCGATGATGGCAATTATGACTTGGTTGGGTTGGCGCTTGGGCCGCGGCGTTTATTACTACGCGGGCTTAGGAATTGCAGCCGCGTTGATCGTTTACCAATATAAATTAATTCGTAACCGAGATCGCCAGCAATGCTTCAAAGCCTTTCAACATAACAATTGGATAGGCGCTGCAATTACAGTCGGATTGATTGCGGATTACACAATACGCGGCGGGCACTATCCAATGTGGGAGTGGTAGAGTTGGGAGTGGTAAATGCGGTGAGTCGTCAATGTTAAAGGCCTGTTGAAAACATGGTAAATCCCCGCGTAACTCCTCCCAGCGAAATGGCGCGTCGTGCGATTTCTGATGTACTGGCGAGAGATACCATGGTAGGGAATGAGTTAGCAGGAAATAGTTTGGTAACAGAAGCACCCCGCAAAGATTTACTGATCGAATACCTTCATCGCATTCAAGATACCTATCACCACCTCACCACAGATCATCTTGCCGCCTTGGCTGAAGCGCTGAAGTTATCGCGTGCTGAAGTCTACGAAGTCGCTACTTTTTATCACCATTTTGATGTTGTGCGCGAGGGTGAAACTCCGCCTCCGCCGCTCACCGTCCGTGTTTGCGATTCAATCTCTTGCGAGTTAGCGGGCGGTAACGCCTTGCTGAGTGATTTGCGTGCAGCCTTGCGCGAGTGTGGAGACAAAATTCGTATACAACCCGTGCCGTGCGTAGGCCGCTGTGAAAGCGCGCCTGTGGCTGTTGTTGGCTGGAATCCGATTGAACATGCAACAGCAAGCACGGTACAGCAAGCGATTGAACAAAACGCCACGAAAGCGGTTTTGCCGGCGCCCCTTAATTTGGCTAGCTACAGAAAAACAGGCGGTTATAAACTTTACGAAGACTGTATCGCAGCTAAGCGTGATGTGGAAAGCTTAATGACCTCGCTAGAGCATGCAGGCCTGAGAGGCTTAGGTGGCGCGGGTTTCCCGTCGGGTCGCAAGTGGCGCATCGTTCGCGCTCAACCTGCACCGCGTTTGATGGCGATCAATATCGACGAAGGAGAGCCGGGTACGTTTAAGGATCGATATTATTTAGAGCGGGATCCGCATCGTTTCCTTGAAGGTATGTTGATCGCAGCCTGGGCTGTAGGCATCGACAAAATTTATATTTATTTGCGCGACGAATATGCGGGTGTCCGTGCCATGTTAGCAACGGAGCTGGATGCGCTTCGTGCGGCTTTCCCTACAGCACCAACGATCGAATTGCGTCGTGGCGCAGGCGCGTATGTGTGCGGCGAAGAATCCGCCATGATCGAATCGATTGAAGGCAAGCGCGGCCAGCCGCGTTTGCGCCCACCGTACTTGGCCGAGGTCGGTTTGTTTGGATGCCCTACGCTTGAGCACAATATGGAAACGCTCTATTGGGTGCGCGAGATTGTAGAGAAGGGCGGCGAATGGTTTGCATCGCAAGGTCGCAATGGCCGCAAAGGGTTGCGTTCTTTTTCGGTGAGTGGTCGTGTCGTTAAGACGGGTGTCCACCTTGCCCCAGCGGGCATTACCCTGCAAGAACTGATCGACGAGTTTTGTGGGGGCATGTTGCCCGGACACAGCTTGTATGGCTATTTCCCCGGCGGCGCATCGGGCGGAATTCTGCCAGCCAGCTTAGCGAATGTGCCACTCGATTTCGACACGCTCAATGAGCATGGGGGCTTCATTGGTTCCGCCGCCATCATCGTGTTATCCGACAAAGACAGCGCGCGCGATGCTGCGTTAAACGCGATGCGTTTTTTCGCGCATGAGTCGTGTGGAAAATGCACACCGTGCCGCGTGGGTACTGTCAAGGCTGCGGCGTTGATGGAGCGGGAGGCGTGGGACGTACCGCTGTTGAAAGAACTTTCGCAAACCATGATGGACGCTTCAATTTGTGGTTTAGGCCAAGCTGCACCCAATCCACTGCTCACCGTGTTGAAATTTTTTCCGAAAGAGATAAAAACGGAGATAAAAGCCGAGGTGAAGACAAAATGAACAGAGACACTATTCGTTTTAGTCTTGATGGACGAGATGTCGACGCACAGGGGGGCGAAAGCATCTTGCAAGCCGCCAAACGGCACGGCACGGATATCCCTCATCTTTGTTACAAAGAAGGATTGCGTGCCGATGGTAACTGCCGTGCTTGCGTGGTGGAGATTGATGGCGAACGGACCTTGGCGCCTTCCTGCTGTCGCGTACCCACTGCGGGTATGAAGGTTCAGTCGCAAAGCGCACGTGCGCTTGCTTCACAAAAAATGGTTTTAGAGTTATTGCAATCTGATATGCCTGTGCAAGCGGCACGTGCAGATTCGGAACTTGATTATTGGACGCAGAAACTTCATGTGGAAGCGTCGCGGTTTACCGGTCGAGAACAGCCCGTTGCAGATGCCAGCCATCCGGCAATGGTCGTGCGTTTGGATGCATGCATTCAGTGCACGCGTTGCGTGCGTGCCTGTCGCGAAGTGCAAGCCAATGATGTGATTGGTTATGCTGGTCGCGGCGACATTGTTTTTGATTTCGATGACCCAATGGGCGCGAGTACTTGCGTGGGGTGTGGTGAGTGTGTGGCCGCTTGTCCGACGGGTGCGCTATTACCCAAGACAAAAACCCCAGTGAGTGCCACCCAGGTTGCAGAGACGGAAATAGAAACAGAAATAGAAATAGAAATAGAAATAGAAATAGAAACAGAAACAGAAGTGAAATCACTGTGTCCGTATTGCGGTGTCGGTTGTCAGGTCACTTACAAAGTGAGCGGCGAGAATAATTTCCGCCAGATCATTCGTGTTGAAGGCCGTGATGGCCCTGCTAATCACAATCGCTTGTGCGTGAAAGGCCGCTTTGGTTACGACTATGTGCGTCATCCAAAACGTTTAACTGTTCCGCTCATTCGTAAACCGGGCACACAAAAATCGGTGACCAATACGCTGGCTGATTTCCGCGAAGCAAGTTGGGATGAGGCGCTCGACTTTGCCGCGCAAGGATTCACGCGCATCTTGGTAGAACACGGAAAAAAATCTCTGGCTGGTTTTGGTTCCGCCAAGTGCAGTAACGAAGAAGCCTATCTTTTTCAAAAGCTGATTCGCACCGGCTTTGGCTCTAACAACGTCGATCACTGCACGCGCTTGTGTCATGCCTCGTCGGTGTCGGCTTTGCTCGAAGGCATTGGCTCTGGTGCGGTATCGAATCCCGTGTCTGATGTGCAGTACGCCGATGTGATTGTCATCATCGGCGCGAATCCAGCAGTGAATCATCCCGTTGCTGCTACCTTTATCAAGAACGCTGTCGAGCGTGGTGCCAAGTTGATTTTGATGGATCCACGCGAAACGGAGTTAGCGCGCCATGCCACACATTCGCTGGTGTTCCGCTCTGATACTGACGTTGCATTACTCAATGCGATTGCACACGTGATTGTTGAAGAAGGCCTCACAGATGAAAAATTTATTGCCGAGCGCACCGAAGGTTATATGGCGTTCCGCGACAACCTAAAAGATTTTTCGCCAGAAAAAATGTCAGCGATTTGCGGTATTGATGCGGCCACCATTCGCACTGTTGCTAGGCTGTACGCCAAGTCGCCTGCGGCGATGATCTTCTGGGGCATGGGCATTTCGCAGCATACCCATGGCACGGATAACGCCCGCTGCCTTATCGCACTCGCCATGATGACGGGCCAGATCGGGCGGCTCGGCACCGGCTTACATCCACTGCGTGGACAGAACAACGTGCAAGGTGCATCGGACGCTGGATTGATTCCGATGATGTTCCCCGACTATGGCCGCGTGGATAACGAATCCGTTCGACATCGTTTTGAAAAACTGTGGGGCATGCCGCTGGATCCGGAGCCCGGCTTGACGGTGGTCGAAGTGATTGACGCTGCGTGTGCTGGTGAAGTGCGCGGTATGGTTGTGATGGGTGAAAACCCGGCCATGTCGGATCCTGATCTTAATCATGCACGTGCTGGTTTAGCAAAGCTCGATCATTTTGTAGTGCAAGATATTTTTATGACCGAGACGGCTGCGTTGGCCGATGTCATTTTGCCCACGTCGGCATTTGCCGAAAAAGATGGCAGCTTCACCAATACCGATCGTATTGTGCAAATGGGCCGCGCTGCGCTCTCACCGCCCGGTGATGCACGCCAAGACTGGTGGATTGTGCAAGAGCTGGCGAAGCGCCTTGGTTTGGACTGGCACTACACTGCACCGCGCGAAATTTTTGAGGAAATGCGTCTCGCCATGCCGTCTATCGCCGGTATCAGTTGGGAACGCTTGGATCGCGAACATGCGGT